>Ga0081529_120388_pt1 | contig 80421 bp, 69 predicted proteins | sample EchGeymetagenome_FD_71012 | JGI IMG/M metagenome (GOLD analysis project Ga0081529, IMG submission 71012) | Ferrous microbial mat and aquatic microbial communities from Echinus Geyser, Yellowstone National Park, USA - transect B T=78-80 C v2... ...
AAAGGAGTACTTGTGCCCCCTCTACTAACCCAAATTATTTGAGGGAGTGTATAGTCCTTTAAGAGGGGTGTATGCTCATTTAGATTAAAAGCGAGGACAAGTTACGCTAAGGGTAAACACTAGCATATGATAAAGACGAGCAAAAAACCTCGCCCCTTCTAGAGGCGGGGTAATGTTTTAAAAAGTAAGCTTACTTTTTCCCTTTCGTGGCACCCTCCTCTGGTTAACTTCAAGGGGATGAGGAGCGGGAGCCGATTACTCTCGCAATACCAGAGGAGGGTACGAAGTTAAGTATTCCAACAGGAGGACGAACGTATTCCGTCTCCTCCCTAACGGTTTCCAAGAGAGGAAGCTCAAGGGACTCGCAGACGCCTCAGCTAAGCTCTTCAACGAGGCGAACTACGAGAGGAGACAGCAGTTCTTCCATATGAAGGTAGACCTGAAAGGCACGTGGAATAAGTACTACGAGAAGTACAAGCACAAACTAGGCGTTAGTGCTCAAGCAGTTCTCCAAAAGAACAACGAGGCTTCGTCATCCTTCTTCTCCCTTCTCAGATTGAAGAAAGAAGGAAAACTACTCCACATGAACTGCATTTCCCCTCCAAGGTACTGGAAGGACAGGGAGACTAAGAAGAGGAGACTGCTCCTAGTTGTCAGGCAGGATAGATACACAATAGATGTGCAAAGACACGTCATCGTACTCAAGGACTTCCACCTGGAGATCGAGTTCACTGGTAGACTCAGGTGGTACGGGAAGCAAGGCAGACTAAAAATCTACTACGACGAAACTAGGAATTCATGGTACGCCTCCATCCCCATGGAGGTCAGTGTTGAGACCACTAAGTCAGGGAAGACCACGAAGTACATGGTTAAGGGGGAGAGGAAGTCCATCCAGTTGAAGGCCCTTAAGGGAGACAAGGTAGCCTCAGTAGATCTAGGCATAAACGTCTTGGGAAGAGTCGTTGTAGACGACTGCACTTGGTTGCTCTACAAAGGTATTAGGGCAAAAGAGGACTACTTCTATCTACAAGAGAGGATAGCTGAGGTCCAATCCCTAGCAGATAGTGTTAAGAACCTAAACGAACTTGACGCACTTCAACAGCTGAACGGGGAGAAGATGAGGTTGTTCAACCTGTTGAAGAGGAGGTTGTTGCAACTGTACAGGAACTTCGCATCCCACTTGGCCAAGACCCTACATGAACTAGGAGTATCCAAGATCTACCTGGGATACCCCTTCAATATTGCACAGGATAGGGGAAACAAGTTCACAGTAAACCTCTGGTTCTACCGCAAGCTCATGAACATCGTAGAGATGAAGGCCCAGGAGTACGGCATTCAGGTCTTCGAAGTAGTGGGGTACAACACCTCTAGATACTGTGCAGTACATAACGTTCAGGCCACGAGACACCCCAGGGAAGTCGTGAACTGTCCCCTCAAACACAAGCTCCACAGCGACCTGAACGGAGCCCTCAACATCTTAAGGAAGGCAACTAACCTCTTAATCACAAAGATGAGGAGACCTCTCTCCTTCCTCGTCTTCCATAACGGAGTAGCACCCGTAAAGGGGTGTAACCCTTAAGACGTCGGGGAACCCTCGCCATTTATGGCGGTGAGGAGGTCAGTAGGTTTATCTCTTTCATCTAGAGGAACTATTTAATTTATAGCTCTAATATTATTACTTTTCAAGAAGAACATAAAGACTATGTACAAGCAATTGAAGGCTAGAAATAGTTGAGTCACTTACTATAAAGATTTATGTCCATAGGTCACCTAAATACGAAAAGGTGTCAGATAAGTTGAAAAGGTTAAACGGGGTTTTAGTTAAATTAATCAAACTTAATCTTTCATGTAGTTTTTTGATGGTAAACTTGGCTGTAAGTGTTTGGTATAATATATTAAAATTAATAATGAAATAAATAGATGATCCTCATGTCAAAAGAAATTGGAACAATTAGGGAAATATATACAGGACCCCCAGAATTTCCAGAATTCATGACATCATATATAATTTCAGATGAGAAAGTTGCTATAATAGATCCAGGCCCTAATAATAGCATAGCTGATTACTCTGCATTAATAAGTAAATTGGATTATATTATACTGACAAACGTAGATATAGAGAGGGCAGGAGCAATAAATACATTATTATCTAGATTCCCCACCTCAGAATTGATTGTTTATAAAGGAGGAAGGGAACTCTTGGAGAATCCTAAAGAGATTAACGAGTTGGCTTTGAGGAAACTAGGAAATATCGGAAACATTTTAGGTTCAATATTTCCTGTTAAAGGAAAAATTAATGAAGTAGAAGAAGGAGATGAAATCGTGTTGGGCTTTAGAAGACTAAGAATTATACATACTCCTGGAGTAAGTAAAATATCTATGAGCATAGATATGAATAAGATAGTTTTTACCGGAAGCTCAATAGGATGCAGATTGAATGGAGTAGTATTTCCATCATTATATTATGAATTTGACTATAATAGGTTAATGAAAACAATAGAAAAGCTATTAAGACTTAAACCAATTGTAATTGCCCTTTATCAAGCAGGTCTAACAAACGCTAAACACTTAAATGAGTTTTACGAGTTTATTTCTAACATTAGTACAATGTCCTATGGAAAAAAGATTGAGGAGCTATTATCTACAGGTATCGTCAATGACTTTCTTAACGAATATTTAGAAATTTCTTTTAAATTGATCAATTTATTTCATTAATAATATTTATGCTTGTTATTTTATACTTTGCCATTACAAAGGAAAACCAGAGAAGATCTGGTACCTAAAAGATTTCTTGAGAATTTAGATTAAGAAATTTAACCTAGCTAAAGGACTATTATGGAGATTTCTAATAGAGTCTTTTTGAAACTAGTTATGCTTTTTCATGAGCAAGATGAAGCTAAAGGTTAATAAACCTGAAAAATAAGAGTGTGAGAGGGATCTCAGGGCTCCCTGAGCCTCCCCCTGTTCAATTAGGAGGTCAAGGCCCTGGGATCCCCTAAACAAGCTATCTCTTATTTACCAACTAATCAGTTCTACAAAAATTTAATCTCTTATCAAACATACTCAGTGAATATAATGGAAGAGCTGAAGATTAAAGGAGAAATTGCCAAATATATTATTGATGAATCAGAAAAAGCTGGTTTAAGCGTAGAACAGTATTTATTTTCTCAACTGTTGAAAAAGAAAAAGAAGAGGATAGAACTTTTACCATTAAGTGGCAAAGCTAGAATAGCAGAAGTTGTTGTTGAAAGTGCTCTGCGTTCATTTTCAAAAACAGCTGTTATTTGGAGTGGCGGAAAGGATAGCACTTTAGTTCTATATTTCGTGAAAAAGGTATGTGAGGATAATAATATACCAAAACCAGATGCAGTTGTTATTGATCATTACATGCACTTTGAGGAAACAATCGATTTTATAAGTAAAGTATCTAAAGATTGGAAATTTAATGTACTTTATAAAGGTAACGAAAGGCTGAAAGGAAGAAAATATGGTGAGATCATAAATATAGATGAATTAGATGAAAGTGATAAAGGAGAACTTGAGAAGATAGGATATAAATCTGATAAATTTGAATATGCTTTGAATAACATTGCAGCAAACCATTTGCTGAAAACAGTTCCAATGAAGGAATTAGTTAAGGAGAGAAATTATGAAGCGTTGTTTATAGGGATTAGGTGGGATGAAAATCCTGCTAGGGCAGACGAGACATTTTTCTCAAGAAGGGAAGATCACTTTAGAATACATCCTATCCTAACATTTACTGAAAGAGATGTATGGAATTTCACGATAAAAAACAACTTACCAATACATCCTCTATATTACAAAGGGTATAGATCTATTGATGATAAATACGAAACAAAGCGCTTTTCAGATAAGCCTGCATGGGAACAAGATCTTGAATCTACAGATGAAAGGCAGGGAAGGGCTCAGGATAAAGAAAACATTATGGAACTGTTGAGAAAGTTCGGTTACATGTAAAAGGTATTATTAACTAAGCTTATCCCTTTACGAACAAACTATTAGATCGAAAATTATGTTAATTTAGAAATACTACTGAAAGATAAGAAGGAAAAATTAGCTCTTAAGCTAATATAATAGGGTAAGGATTTAACTCCAAATAATAATATATATTCTGATAAGAATGCACCCCTACGTTCAAGAAAGGCTATCCCTTAATTATGAGTTAGCAATTAGTTACTTAACTAACAGGTTGAGAAAATATATAGAGTATGCTGGGGCTAAAGGAGGTGTTGTTGGTATATCTGGAGGTATTGATTCCTCTGTTACTTCATTTATTTTAGCCAGAGCAATTGGCATAAATAGAAGTTTCTTCCTCTTAATGCCCTCTGACTCCACACCTAAGAGAGATATAGAGCATGCTATTGAAATTCTAAACATTTTAGGCGTTAAGGAGAACTGGAAGTTAATTAACATAGACGAGATAGTTGACAAATTCAAAAAAGTTTTAGATGAAAATGATAAGAGAATAACGGGGAATATAAAAGCCAGGGTGAGGATGATATTACTTTACTCATTTGCTCAAAGGTTTAACTACCTAGTAATAGGAACAGGAGATAAGAGTGAATTGCTACTTGGGTATTTTACAAAATACGGTGATGGGGGAGTAGACGTCTTACCAATAGGAGATTTATATAAAACCCAAGTGAGGAGTTTAGGTAAATATTTAGGTGTTCCAGAAGAAATTGTAAAAAAACCCCCAAGCCCTGCCCTCTGGGAGGGACAGACAGCGGAAGGAGAAATAGGCGTAGATTATGAGACCATAGACTCAATTTTATACTTAAGGTTTGAGGAGTTTAGGGAAACTAAGGAAATAAGTGAGATGTTAGGAGTAAGTGAGGACGTGGTTAACAGGATAGATAAAATGGTTAGGTCATCCCAACATAAGAGATCGCTACCTGAAATATTTAGAGTTAGCAAAAGGGCTATAAATTCAGATTTGAGGTATCCGAGAGAATGGTTCTATCTATAACTTTGGCTCAGATTGAGTCAAAAATAGGCGATGTTCAATATAATTTAAAAAAACATCTAATGGTCCTTGATAACAATGATTCTGATTTCATAGTGTTTCCAGAACTCTCATTAACAGGCTATATCCTCAAAGATTTAGTATTTGAAGTACATAAAAAGGCTGAAAAGGCTGTTGAGGAAATAAGCATGAGTTACAATAAATCCACTATAATTATAGGAACAATTCACGAAGTGAGGAAAGGTATTTTCAGGAACTCAGCAGCTATAATAATAGATGGAAAGATAAATTACATAAGTAAGTATTATTTACCGACTTATGGCCTTTTTGAGGAAAAAAGGTATTTTCAACCTGGCGATCCTAAAAGGGAATTAAGAATCTTTAATTATAAGAACGTTAATTTTGGTGTAATTATATGTGAAGACGCATGGCACCCAGAACCACTAGAAGCGTTAGCTAGATTGGGTGCTGATCTAATATTAATACCCTCTGCCTCCCCTATTAGGGGGTTAGGAAAGATAATTGAAATTGAAAGGCAATGGAGCTCACTATTAGTTGCACACGCCATAATGAATACAGTGTGGATTGCTTTCTCAAATATGGTAGGTAATCAAGAAGAGGAATACTTTTGGGGTGGTTCTAGAATTATAACACCTAATGGGATAGAAGCTTTAATTGGCAAAAAATTAGAAGAAGACATAATCAAAGGTAATATAGATTTAGAAGAAAATAAAAGAGCTAGATACTTTTCTGGTTTCAAGGATCATTTAAATGTATTCCATGAGATATTAAAAGATCTTTAATTATTATATTATAAAAGAAAGAGAAGTAAAAAGTCAAGTTACTCTAATATAAAATAATTATTACGGAGCAGTTTTCGTAATCCCTAAGTTTTTATCATTTAATTCTAATTATCAATTTTAACAGATCAGTTACCCCAGGTATCCTCATTAATCAGATTGCATGACTCTCATCACTTTTATGAACTAATTCCTTTATAGATACTTTTTCTACTCTTCCATTAGGATAAGTCCTTATTATCATTATTGGTAATACTCCTCTATTAAGCTCTTCTTCAGCTATAGATAATAAGCTTTTTTCCTTTAAATGACTAACATCAATTATAGGTGTAGCACCCATTGATAGTTGTAAGGCTCTTGCCCCTATTATTCTTGTTCTCTCATATTTAGTCAGCATACTCCTTAATTTCAATTCCATTACAGTACTGACCATTGCGTTAAACGATTCCGTAACGCAGTTTATAAAATTTGGTTACAAAAATCTGAAAACCTCGCCCCTTTAAGGGGCTGGGATAGTAGTTTAAATGTCGTTTTCCAAGTTTCTTGATGGCTAGGAGTAAAAAAGCGATAAGATAAGTAACTATAATAACATAAGGAAAAATTTCTTGAATTAAAGAATTTAGTAGATTATTCTCCCGGCAAGTGGAAAGACTGAATAAAGAATTTGATAGTGAATTTTAATAGAGTGAAGTATAATATTAAGAACAAAGGTAAATAAGGGCCATAAGGAAATGAGAAAATGACCGGCATGGTTTTGGGAATAGATGAGGCTGGTAGGGGATGTGTTATAGGGGATATGGTAGTTGCAGGAGTTTTAATTAAATTTAATTATTTAAATGAACTTAAATCATTAGGGGTAAGGGACAGTAAGAAAATAGGGAGGAAAAAGAGGGAAATGCTGTTTTATGAAATTTTAGCTAGATCGGAAAAAATATGGATATATAGATTTTCACCAATAATTATAAATACTAATAATTTAAATCTCTTAACTATACAAGCAATTAAGGAGATTGTTTTAGATGCACAAACATATTATAACATAGAAAAAATACGTATTGACATTGTGGGTAATGGAAAGGAAATATATAATTGCCTGAAGGAAACTAAAGCAGAAATTATAGTGGAAAAGAAAGCAGACGAAAAATTCGTAGAGGTTTCATGTGCAAGTATTATAGCTAAAGTGATAAGGGATATGCTTATTGATAAATTAAAGCGTATTTTTGGTGACTTTGGTAGTGGTTACCCAGCAGACACAAAAACAATCATGTGGTTGAAGTATTCAGTAAATCTCCCAGAGAAAAGTGAGATAATTAGATTTAAGTGGAATACTTTAAATAAGGTGATGAAGCTTGGTAACGAATCTACCAGCAGAAGCAAAGGCAAAGTGGATTAAAGTAATGGAAGCTAAAACTCCTGAAGAAAAGTTAGTAGCACTCCAAGAGTTCCTTTCCGCAGTCCCAAAGCACAAGGGAACTGAAAACTTGGTAATGTGGGCAAAAAGGAGGATGGCAGAGTTAAGAGAGGAAATAGAAGTTAGACAAAGAAAGAGAGGAGGAAGCAAAGAAAGCCCATTTTTTATTGAGAAGAATGGCGATGCTCAAGTAGTACTTTTATCGTACTCAGAAGAAATTAAGGATAATTTCATGGAACGTGTAGTTAAAGTTCATAGTAATAAACATGAAAAACCATTTCCTGTGATGCTTGATTTCGAAGGAGTTAAGATCCAAATAATAAATCCACCATCTTTATCAGGCTCTAAATCCTCTTATGATTCAAGAATAATGAGCTTAGCGAGGAATTCTGATCTAGTAACCTTGATATTATCAAATAATAATGGGGAATTAGGTCAGCTAATTTCGCTAGCCAGAGAACACGGAATTAGGTTCAGCAAGTCTTCAAAAAAAGTGATAATAAATAGGATAAGAGAGGGAAAAACAGGAATAAGGATTGTAGTTCATGGTAAGTTAATTAACAGTAACGAGAAGGATCTCATAGAAATATTAAAAGGTTATGGAATTAATTCAGCAATAGTAAAAATATATGGTGATATTGATTCTAATGAGTTTGAAGATCATGTTATGGGAAGGATTGTATATAAGCCCTATATAATAGTTTCTAGTACATGTGCAGGCATAAGTGATACTTGTTTAGAAATTGGATATGTAAATCAAAAATCCTTTGGTAAAATAGTTTTCAATGAGTTACAGTTACTCAGGGTTTACACAAAGGAACCAGATGAACAACCCTCTAAAAAGCCTTTAGTGCTAAAACAAGGAGCTACTGTATATGAAGTAGCTGAAAAGCTTCACTCTGAATTTAAAGATAAACTTAGATACGCAAGGATATGGGGACCTTCTGCCCAATTTCCTGGCCAAAAGGTAGGAGGAGATCATGTCTTAAAAGACGGGGATATAATTGAATTGCATTTTAGATGAATACCTGCAAAGGCTAAATTAAAATAGTTGTCCCTTTTACTTATAATTCTCTCACCTTCACTTCAATCATCTTTATGTCCATTTAAGATCAGGCGTGAACATAATCCAAATCTTTATAATTCTAACTAGTTATTTTTAAAAATTTGTCACATCTTCATACCTTCAGTCATTAACCTCACAAGTAAATTATAATCCTTACTATATATCAGCGTCACTAAATAATAATGTTTATTATATATGTATAAATTTTATAATATATTAAGAATAGTTATTATGATTATATATTTAATTCTAAATACTTGGCTTTCTTTATCTCTCTAAACTCATTAATTGGAAAGATAAAATAAAATTCCCTTATAAACATTCTCTTAACGTTTTTAGCTTTCCAATAAATTTGATTTGAAAGACTTGAGACTACTTGAATTCGAGGGAAAAGGTTTATTTAAATTATATGGAATACAAATCCCTAAAGGAAGTGTTATAAAAGAACCTCAGGAGGCTGCAAAGGCTTTTAGAGATTTAGAAGTTAAAGAAGCCGTCTTAAAATCTCAAGTACCTGTAGGTGGCAGAGGTAAAGCTGGAGGCATTTTAAAAGCAAGAAACGAAGAAGAGGCTGTAGAAAAATCCAAGGAACTATTCAAAAAGGAAATTAAGGGTTTTTTACCTAAACACCTTCTCATAGAGGAGGCTTTAGAGGTTCAACAAGAACTATATTTGTCATGCATATTAGATAGGGAGGATAAAACTTTGTCGGTTTTAATTTCGAAGTTTGGAGGAATGGATATTGAACAAGTTGCACTTGAAAATCCATTATCAATAATAAAAATTTCTCAAGATCCTTGGGAACCCTTTAAAGCTCATCCATTTTATAAAGTTGCTAAGTCTATAGGTCTAAGAGGTAATTTGATTCAAGAGTTCGCTAAAACTGTAAAAGGCTTGATTAATTTAACGATAGATTCAAAGGCTATGCTTACAGAAATAAATCCACTAGCGGTAGTGAAAGATAAACTTATAGCAATGGATTCTAAAATTTTACTTGACGATGATTCACTCAATAATGTAAAAATTCCATATAGGGAATTCTTAAACAGGGCGGAGAATGAGATAGGAATTGTGGAGCTTGAGGGAAACATAGGAATTATTGGGAACGGTGCAGGTTTAACGATGGCCACAATGGATATGGTATATTATTTTGGTGGAAGACCAGCAAATTTCTTAGATGTAGGAGGAGGTGCCTCAAGTGAAAAAGTCAAACAAGCAGTAGTCACTTTACTTAATAATAACAAAGTAAAGAGTTTGTTCATAAACATTTTTGGAGGGATAACAAGATGTGATGAAGTCGCTAACGGTATTGTGAGTGCATTAAGGGAATCAAGGATTAGAAAACCAATATTTGTAAGGTTAGTGGGAACAAATCAAGAGGAGGGAAAGAAAATACTTGAAAGTGAGAACATAAATGTATTTGATACAGCAGAAGAGGCAGCTAGAGAAGCCGTAAAAGCGGCAGGTGAATGAAATGGTAATTTTAGTAGATAAGGAAACAAAAGTTATAGTTCAAGGTATTACAGGAAAAGAAGGGAGATTCCATACAAAACTTATGCTTGAATATGGTACAAAAATAATAGGGGGGACATCTCCTGGCAGAGGAGGAGAAAACATATATAATGTTCCTGTGTATGACACAATTGAGGAATTGATCCAAAAGGAAGGGCAAGCAGATGCATCAGTTATATTTGTACCTGCCTCTTCTGCACCAGAAGCGGTATATGAAGCAATGGATAATGGAATTCAATTAATTGTAGTAATAACTGAGCACATTCCTCCTTACGAAACACTTAGGTTTGTGAGAAAAGCCAGAGAAAAAGGAATTACAATTATTGGTCCAAATTGCCCTGGTATTATTGCGCCTGGTATTACAAAACTAGGAATAATTCCTGGAAACAGTTTCAATAGGGGAAGGATTGGTGTAGTATCTAGGTCTGGCACTATAACATATGAAGTTGGATACTCATTAAAGAGATACGGATTAGGAGTCTCAACTGCTGTTGGAATAGGTGGAGATCCAATAGTTGGAAGAAGCTTAAAGGAAATAGCAAAACTTTTTGAAAAAGATGAAGAAACTGAGGGAATAGTTGTAATCGGAGAAATAGGAGGGACTATGGAGGAAGAATTAGCAGAATCAATAAGGAGAGGAGAAATAAAGAAACCTGTTGTAGCTTACATAGCAGGTATGACTGCTCCACCTGAAAAAAGAATGGGACATGCAGGTGCAATAATAACAATGGGTAAGGGAACAGCTTCATCAAAGATTGAGGCATTAAAGAGCGTAGGAGTCAAAATAGCATTTCTCCCATCAGAAATTCCGAAACTAATGAAGGAGGAACTTAAGTAACATTCATTAATGTTAACTATTGTTGAGAAGAGGTCAATTCTGAATTTAATGAAAGAAAGAAATAGCCCTAGTAGTTTTAAGGAAGTTCTAACAAAAGAAAAAAACATGATAGTTACATTTAAGGTTAACCTAGATTTAGATAATACTATATCTATGCTTTCTGATCCTAAAATATTGGAAAAATTTTTACCATTGAAGATTGAGAAAATAGAAGATAATTCATTCTCTGGTAGATTGTTGAACATACCTTTGACATTTAGGGGCATTATATCTAAAGGGCTAGCTAAAATTAAATATGAGATTTATTCTAGGCTTTTCAAGATAGTGGCAGAACTTGAAGCTTTCTCGACTTTTAGAAACTCCACGTATGTAAAATTGTTAATAAGAAAGTACGGAGTCTTATCTTATATAATTAAGTTAAGAGATATAAGAACTCAAGATTTCAATAAGTCTGATCGGCAAATTGATAGCTACAATATCAATAAGGTCAATGAATTCGTAGTTATCTCAAAAGGGGTTTATAATTTTAAGGAAATTTATAAACTTGTTGAGTTAGCTCAAGTAGAAAGCATTGAAGATCCAGTAGTAATTATTGGAAGCTGGAGGGGATTAATAGTAAAGCACATCTTTGATAAGGGCGAATTGATTTTCTCTGAAGGTAATTGGGAGAGCTTTAGAGATGCCAAGAACGTGAAAATATTGATAAAGAAATATTCTAAACACTCGGAAAGGATATGTGAAAAGACATAATAGTGATATCTTATAGTTGTTACTCAGATAGAAGAACCATAAATTATTAATACTCTAAAACTTAACCTCCTTAGCTTTGGAGGATTTAATCCAAATTGTGGAAGGAAGGGCAAAGATTTACGTACCAAATCCAGAAAAATACAAGAGAGGTCATAGATTTGACCCTAGATGGGCGCCTGTATTTTACAATCCTAAAATGAGATTAAACAGAACTATTTCAGTGTTGATTAGTAAAGCCGTTTTAGCAAATAAATCGATAATAGTAGACTTAATGTCTGGGACTGGCATAAGAGGAATTAGATACGCCTTAGAAGTGGAAAATATTGATAAAGTAATATTTAATGATATAAATAAACAGGCTGTCGAACTTGTGAAGAAGAATATAAATCTTAACGATATAAGTAATAAAGCTGAGGTATATAATCAAGAAGCAACAAAGTTATTGAGGAATTTGGAAAGCTTACCAGACTTAATCGATATAGACCCATTTGGTTCACCTTCTCCCTTTATTGAATCCGCAATCTACTGTTTAAAGCATGGCTCATTTCTAGCTATTACTGCCACAGATTTAGGTCCTTTGACTAAGGACATGCCTTCATCCCTTAGAAAATATTTCTTTCGCCCAGATAATTGTTTTTTCCAAGAAGAAGTTGCAATAAGAGGGTTAATTTTGTCCTCAGTAAGGGCTGGAGCTGTACTAAATAAATCAGCGAGGCCAATGTTTTCGCTTTATGCAGGCTCCAATATTAGGATTTTCTACAAAGTGGAGAGGTCGAAGAGGAAAAGTAATGAATTACTTAATTATGTTGGGTATGGAGTAAGTTGTAATCAATGTGGTCTTAGCTATTTCGTGCATGATTACCCAATAATAAACAGTACCAGATGTAAAATATGTAATGGTAAATTAAATATATGCGGACCAATATGGATAGGAGAATTATATGATGAGAGATTAGTGAGGAATGCTAAAAGAATTATAGACGGGATTTATTACAGTGATCAGATAGATCTTGTAATAAAAATAATCAGTCTCATAGAAAAGGAGAGTGAAGTCGGTACTTCTAATCCATTAATTAATTTGGAGAAACTAGCTTCCATTCATAAAACAAACACGCCACCCATAAATAAAGTAATAGAGTGCTTAAATGAACTAGGAATAAAAGCATCTAAATCTCATATAAATAATAAGAGTATTAGAGTAAAAAATATAGAAAAGGAAATAATTGATTGCTCATTTAAAACATAGCTATTCTTGGACTAACCAGTAAGTTAAAATACTGCATGAGGAAGGGTCCCTGAAACCTCCCGTTTCGCATTTAAATAGTTGACTACAGGCATAGCAGGGTAAATCCTCTAACCACTTCAGGCTAACTATTATTTCCTCTTCTCCGTTGTTTATATAGTACTTCAATATTTTCTTCTCTCGATCAATTATTGATTTCCTCTTAACTAACCCCCTTCTTATTAATTTAGTAAGTACTCTGGAAATCTCTTCCGGCTTTGCATTAATATTATTTAATATTTCGTCTTGTGTTACTCCATTAGAGCTATTATTCTTTAATAAATTTATTATTGAGTTCTCTAGATCATCAGATTTTATACTCACCAAAATTCACCAGGTAATATAATATATACCTTCAGCATTTATTTGTTTTTCGTTTTTATCCCTTATACATTTAAAGCCTTTCAAATACTATTATGTTAATCCTAAATCTTTTATATAGTATAACACTACAACTTACATCTATAAGACTAAAGATATCAAAACTGAGGATTTGCATGAAGTAATAGCTGTGAATTATGATGTTATTGTTAACTAAAGAGATTTCGTTATATCCTTTTTATAAGTAATCCCTTTCCTGATTTACAATGAGGCTTGACCTTGAAACCCATCAACGCATTTACCTAAGGTCTTTGTGTGTTTAGCACGAACAAAGATCTTCAAACTTTAATAATATAAATTTCGACAATTAATAAGATGCAGGAAGAAGTAGGAACAGTAATAGGTGAATCTACACCTCAGTTTGCTAAAGTAATTTCCAAGAAGGTTATTAGGCTAGGAGAGTATTTGCTCCTGCCATATGATGGATTAGATGTTCTGGGGATGGTTGTAAAAGTTTACAGAGGAAACCCTATGGTAGGAGAGGATGTAAAAAGCGTTGATATTGCAAATAAGTTGATAATCAATATGAAGGATAATTTAGAGTATGTGACCGCAATAGTAAAGCTCATAATGAATCTCAATAATTATACATCACCTGATTTACCTCCATCTCCAGGCACAAAGGCATATAGAGCACCCAAAGAAGTGCTCGAAAAGATATTCTGTAACATAGAGGAAGGAATCAAAATAGGAAAGCTAATTGGCAGTGATGTGGAAGTTAAACTCAACGTAAATTATTTGCTAAGCAGGCATTTAGCAATATTGGCTGCAACTGGAGCTGGTAAATCAAATACAGTAGCAGTACTTTCATCTAACATCGCGGAAATAGGAGGAACAGTAGTTATATTTGATGTACATGGAGAATATTCAAGTAGTACTATGAATAAGGAGTTGCTACCACCTATAATAGGACCTAAAGACATGAATTTCGACGAGCTCTTAAGACTATTGAATTTAAGAGATAATGCATATGTTCAGCAGAGGATTTTAAGGAAGGCATACAAGAGAGTTATGGAGAGAATAAGCAAGGAAATAAGCTTGATAGATGGAAACCAGTTCATTGAGTACTTAGCTGAAGAAGTAAAGAAGATATTGGGGGGAAATGAGGAAACAGAGGAAGATAAAAGAATTAAAGAAAGAAAAGACGTAGTTTTTGAAATATTAAATAAACTGGACGACTTCAAGGAAAGAGTGGGATATTTAATTAGATCTTATGGGAAGAACATCTTGGAGAGCTTAATGCCAGGTAATGTCTACGTAGTAGACATGTCTAGCCTTGACGAGTATTCAATGGATGTAGTAGTCTCACACTTCCTGAGGAAAATGTTGGAAGGAAGGAAAAATTACCTAAGAAGGAGGATAGGAGGCCCAAAAATTCCCATATTAATTGTGATTGAAGAAGCCCATATCTTGCTTTCAAGGGAAAAACAATCGCTAAGCAGTTATTGGGCATCTAAAATAGCGAGAGAGGGAAGGAAGTTCGGTCTTGGATTATGCATAGTAAGTCAACGACCAAAGAGCATAACCCAGGAAGTCTTAAGCCAGATGGATAATAAAATTGTGTTGAGAATAGTTGAACCAACTGATCAGCAATACATAATGCAATCTTCGGATAACATGAGTTCTGACTTAATTGATCAATTACCCTCACTTAATGTGGGGCAGGCGATAATAGTTGGAAGATCAATTAAGCTACCAGCAATTGTGCAAATAGAGAAGTTCAATGGAAAGTTGGGAGGGGCAGATCCAAATATAGTAAAGGAATGGAAGGATGCAATAAGGGAAATGAAGGAAGAAGAAAACATAGCTAGAGACGTAATGGCGATGTAAATTGATGATAGTTCATTTTTCTGATACTCATCTAGGAAAAATTCAATATAACTTAATAGAACGTGAGGAGGATATTTATAATACTTTTGACGAGATTATTAATAAAATTATAGAAGTAAGGCCAAACGTGGTTTTACACACAGGAGATATGTTTGATTTAGTAAAACCACCTTCTAAGGCTATAAGAAAAGCTGCTGAAGGTTTTATTAAGCTTAAGGAAAAGGGAATAAAGATTTATTCAATAACAGGAGACCATGATACTCAGAGAAGAAGAGGTGAGGAATCTCCTCAACACCTCTTGAACTCACTTGGAATCATAAGGGTTTTAGGATTCAATGGCGAATATACATTTGAAAAAGAGGTGATAAACTTTGATGGAAAGGAATATGAGATATATGGTGTTAGACACCACCCATTGATCGCATCTAAAAAACTAAAGGAAACACTAAGTATAATAAGGCGAAACAAGGGAAAAAGATCAATATTGATGCTTCATCAGGGGATAAGAGAGTTTTTACCATATCAAGGATCATATCAAATGGAATTATTAGACTTACCTAATGATTTCCTTTATTATGCTTTAGGTCATATACATTCTAGATATATAGAAGAAGTGGAAGGGAAGGTAATAGGTATAGCAGGTTCAATTGAATTAATTAGCACAAGGGAGTTAGAAAGCTATTATAAGAATGGAAAAGGGGCCTTTTTAATAGATTTGTCTAAGGGAGACATAAGCAAAGAAGATGTTCAAAAAATAGACGTAAGTATTAGACCTCAATTAGTAGAAGAGGTTAACCTCAATAAATTAGAGGAATTCATAATTAACATAAAAGAAAAATTAATAAAAAGTAATAAAAAACCAATTTTACATTTAAAACTATATGGAGAGAAAGGAAGGAAAGCTGACGCGCTAAGGAAGATGGAGAAGGAATTAGGAGATATTATGCTTTACATGAGAATAGATGAGGACAACACATATTATCCCAATTTAAGACCGCTTAATCCTAGTAAATTATCAGTAGATCAATTAATAGACGAGAGCATTAAGGAGGTACTAGAGGAAAAGGGGATTAACGAAGAGGAAAAACGCTTTTTAATTTCAGTCATTCATGAAATGCTAAATGTAGTCCAAGACGACAAGAAACTGAAGGAGGTAATAAAGAGGTTAGAGAATTGATAATAAAGAAATTATTAATTACAAATTTTCTAAGCCATGAAAATACTGAAATAGAAATTCCAGAAGGGGTTACAGTAATACTAGGAAGGAATGGAGCAGGTAAAACAAGTATTCTAGACGCTATTACATCTTCATTATTTAGAGAAACTAATAGAGGAGAAAGGCTTGAGGATCTAATAAGAAAGGGGACTTCCTATTCTAAATTGATTTTAGAATTTTCACATTCGAGTAGAGATTATAAGGTTATAAGGTATATAGGAAGGAAAGGCCAAGAGGATCAACTCTTTGAAGCTAATCGCATTTTGGCTAGAGGAGCTAGTAAAGTTAATGATGAGCTAAGGAATCTATTAGGCTTTTCTTTTAATAGCGCTAAGTGGACATTCATTGCTTATCAGGGAGAATTTGATTTGATTTCGTTACAACCTTCTGAAAGGAAGAAGATAATATCGAAGATACTGAGAATAGAAGAAATGCAAAACCTATATTCTAAATTAGGAGAAAGTGATGTAATAGAGGAGTGGAAAAACTACGAATTGATGTATGATATGATTTCAAATCAGCTTAAATCTATACAAATAGAAAAAGAGAGCATTGAGAGCGAAATAGAAAAGACTAAGAGTAGATTAAGAGATTTAACTGAGGAATGTAGACTGCTTAAAGATCAATATAAAAAATTAGAGGAAGAGGAATTAATGTTAAGTAGACTTAAGGGAATCTATGAGCAGACTTTAAATCAATTAAGAGATAAAGAAAGCATTGTAGAAGTTCTAAAAGGCGAAGTTAAAGACATGAGTTATGATATAGAGAGATTAGAAAAAGAGCTGATTGACTATGAAAAAAATCGAAGACTTAGTAATGCATATCAAATATTTCTTGATTTGAAGAGGCTGAATGAGTCAATAATTAATTATAAGGAGAGGTTAGACGAATATAAGAGGAAAATCAATGAAGTTAACGAAAAACTAAGGAGAAAGAGTTATATTTACACTAAGTACTTGAAATACAGTGAATTTCAAAGGAAGAAGGAAAGTTTAGCGAGTGAAATATCTATGCTTAGACAAAGGAAGGAAGAGAAGGAGAAGAAGGAGAAGAAAATAAAAGAACTGTTCGAATATATATCAAAATATGATGAAAAGAAAAAAGAAAAAGATAAAATAGAAATAATATTTAACCATTTGGATGAAGAATTAAGGGAAATTAAAAGTAACAGGATTAGCAAAGAGAGAGAGAAACAGGAAAAAGAGGAGATTTTAAAGCTAATAAGAAGCTCAGAAGCAACTAAATGCCCCATTTGTGGTTCAAAGATGGAAAGTAAAGAGGAAATGATTAAACACATAATCAATTCTATAGCGAGATTAGAAAGTGAGATAGCCGAACTCAAGGAAAGGGAAAGAAATCTTGAATCAAATAGGGTGAAAAATGAAAGGGAATTAAGAAATCTTGAAAAAGAGATTAGTAAAATTGAGAGAATGAAAGAGGAATTGAAAACTTATTTAACTGAACTAAAGGAGTATGAGAATATTGAAGACATAATTCGAGAGAGAGAAAGAGACCTAGATGAGACAGTGAATAACCTTGAAAAGCTTAAGGAATTCTACGATGAGTATCTTTCACTTAATTCCATTAGTGAAGAAGAACTCAATAATTTGACATTCAGTGCAAACAGAATTGAAACGGAAATGAGAAAATTATATGGAGAGAAAGAAGGGAAGGAAAAGGAGTTAATGAAGCTATGTGGAGAAGAGGTTTGCAGTGAGGAAGTGTTAAGAGAGGCTGATAGTAAATTTAAGATTCAGAGCTTAAAGAGGGGGGAATTAACAAGATTACATTCTGAAATAGGAAAAAAGCTTAAAGACATTAAAACGCTTGAAAATGAGATTACTCACTTAAGAGAAAAAGTTAGAGAATTTCCAACAGATCTCATAGAGAAATATGACAAGGTAAGGATTGAGCTAGTAAAAACTCAAGAAAGGGTCAGATCAATAAACGAACAATTAGAAAGCTTAGAGGAAAACTTAAATAGATTGGAAAAAAGAAGAGAAGAGGTTGATAAACAAATCAAAGAATTAAATAATAAGATAGAAATGGCTATTAAGGCTAAACACGTTCTTAATAGGCTGAATTTAATAAGGTGGGTAGTGAGCCCTCAAGGAGCACAAGATAAGATTAGAGCAGCTTACATAAAACTTGTTGAGGATAATCTAAGGAATGCCTTGAATAGATTTGAACTAGGTTTTGTTGATGTGGAAATAGACTCTGAGTTCAATGTTAAGATAAGGAGGAAAGACGGTCAGTTGGTAAACGCTAAATCATTAAGTGGTGGTGAAAGGATGGCGTTGGCAATATCTATGAGAATAGCAATTACTAAAACGATTTCCAGAGAAGTTCAAACATTAATCATGGATGAGCCAACAGCATATTTAGATGAGGAGAGGAGAAAGGAATTGGTTTCTATATTTCAAAGCCCAGAGTTAAAAGGAGATATGAGGCAAATAATAATAATTACTCACGAGCCTGAATTGTCTAGATTGGCTGACATGGTTATACAAGTGGAGAAAAATAATGAAATAAGCAAGGTGAAGATAAGTGATGCAGGAGGTTTATAGTGAACTTTTTAAAATCTTTTCAAAATTAAATCAAGTTAACAATCTTACTAATTTGAATAGCTTTAGGGAAAAAATAAATAAAATTTGGAAACCACTTGAGGGGAGTCATAGCAAAATTAAAGTAACTGCTGTAGACGGAGGGAAATATTCTTTGAGCCTAAGAAACTGCTATATTTTCATTGCAGACGCATGCTCAGTGATTTATGATGGTATTGAAGAAAAAGTGATAGGGAGTGCATGTGGAGGTATATTAATTCCAGGTATTAAAGGCAAAAAGATCTCATCGTTAATTATGCAAATTCTTGAACTAGAAGAGGCAAAAAAAGCAGAGGGTTTTGCGCTAATGGATGGAAGCATTAGTACTTTCATGTCAAAAAACGAGCTAAGGGATTTAGACGAAGAGGTTTTTGAAAGTGGGATGAATAGTAAATCCTTTATTCAAGTAACAGACATTCTTGAGAACAAAAAGGACGAAAAATTTATATTAAATTATTTATTGGGATATAAGTATAAACTCTTAAAAGAAATTATAGATAAGGACATTATATGGATCTCAAAGAACTCAAGAAGAAAACACATGTTTAAAGGTATGATATCTGACTTGGCTATAATTGAAGTTTTAAAAAGGGAGAGAGGATATGTAGAACCACTTAAGAGAAGAATAGAGACGATAATAGGGGAAAAGGAAATCATGGATTCAATTGTGAAGCTAGAATCTACTGGAGTTCCGCTAAGAGTAGAATTTATTTCAAATAATGTATCTAAATTCTTTAAGGACTTAATGTTATTTTTATCGTCTTGCTCTCTACGAGGTTATCCTTATCCACTACTAAGAGCTCATGCCGAAGCTCATATAGAGAGGAGAAAGCTAAATAAGATATTTGAGTCACTGGGAGTCATGTCGGAGAATTTACCTTCATTTTGGCCAAAGCAATTATCATAGAATCTTGGTTCATTCACTAGCTTGCTAACTAACTGAAGATCTAGTTTCCATCCTTAAATCTTTTGGGAAGTTATTCACTTAAAGGGTTAATGGGCTAGAAGTGTGAAGGTTAATCATCAAGGAGGAAGTTTACATACCTTCGCTACAAGTTACCTTTATTTACATCGCTAAAGTTATTAGCAATTAATAATAACCTACTCGCCTTAATAGTTACGACTGTGAGAAGTTAGTAAGCTTTTCAAAAAGGAATCTGTGCTCCCTTAAGTTAGACATTTATAGAGAGGTAAAATTTCAGTCATTTATTTCTAAACACACCAGGATGGGAAAACTATTGATGATAAAATATCTGCACACCTGGTTTTATTTTTCCTCTTTTGTAGTCTTGATTCATTATAAGAGGACTGAAGAATTTTATTTCTTGGTAGCATTTCAATTTAATAAACACTATAGCTGAGAATTAATGTGATTCTAGAAAATCTTATGAATCTAAATCCGGAGAAACAAAGACATTCACAATCAGATTGTAGATTAACCAGTTTGACTGTAAGTTTCAGGAGAATATGAGAGAGAAAAGAATGAAAAGAGGAGGTGCCTCAACACTAATTGCTGAAATAGTATTAATTGGGATAGTTCTATTAATAGTTCCCCTAATAGCAACATATTTAAATCAATCTGTTTTGTCTTTAGGTTCTTTTCAACCACTTAAAGTTCAAAAAGCTCTATTATATCATGTTCCGTCTCCAACTGGTACTCAAACTCAACTTATACTTGAAATGCAAAATGTGGGATCCTCAAACATAACTTTAATTAACATATCGACTACCCCAAGTTATAATAATTTAAATAATCAAGTCTCCACTCTATCTCCTGGTCAAATAATCGATGTCGAAATTTCGATATCAGGTTATTATAGTTCAGTGACTTATCAATTAATATACAAATACAATGGCATTCAATATACTGAGCAAAATGTGGTGACAAGTAGTTGAGAGGAACCTCTGAGCTCCTCTCATCAATAATTCTAATAGCAATAACAGTTGTCGCTTTTTCATTATTTTTCTTATATTTTGAACCACTTATAAACAATTATAAAACAAGTGAGCCCCCTTCACCATTATTGGAAAGAGTTTATTCTTATAATTCAAGCATGGGTTCTATATTAATTTTATATAATTACTCTCCTTGGCCTATATATATTAGTAAAGTCGTCTTTAATGAGAAAGTAATTCCATTCTCACTGTCAGTAATCTCATCTAATTACTCAAATATATCGTGGAATGAAATTCCTCCCTACTCCATAGCAAAATTACAAGTTGAAGCAAACGTATCAACAATTACACTGGTGACTCAGGATGGGAGTGCAATTCAATTATGATAATTGCGAGCTCATAGATTCATACGAAGTTCTATATTCAAAGGTTAATATATATAATTGCAACGAATTTGGGGTTTACCATTTGGAGGAACCAATAACTAAGGAAGGAACAATCGAGGAATTTATAAAGAGATTATCAACTGAGTTCAATGATCAAGAAGTCATAAAAAAGGCTACTGAGATATATGGTCAAAGAGCTCAAGAAATTATATTATCATTGAAGAGAGAAATGGGCTATGGCAAACTTCATATATTACTCAATGACGATTATATTGAGGACATTTCTGTAGTGGGATTAGGCAATGTATGGGTAAGGCATAAAAAGCATTCTCATTGGAACTGGCTTATAAGTAATGTTATTTTTAATAAAAAAGAAGAAATAAATTATTATATAGAATATTTAGCACAAAAAGCTGGAGAATCAATCACAAAAGCTAAACCCATGAGGGATTTCTCACTACCAGAAGGACACAGAGTTTTCGCAGTAAGAGAGGAGATCTCTCCCACATTAGGTTTTACCATAAGGAGAAAAAGCGAAAAACTAACATTTACACTTAATGACTTAATTGAAATTGGATCTTTATCACTTGATGAGCTGGAGATCTTAAAGAAGACCTTGGAGGCAAAGGGTTCTATAATGATTATTGGCCCACCATCCTCTGGTAAAACTACCCTTGTATCCGCAATAGCTAATGAATTGCTCCCTAAAGATTCCAAGGTAGTTGTAATAGAAGATACAAGGGAAATCCCAGTTCCTCAAAATAAAAACTGGAGAATTTTAAGAACCATTGTAATTCCTTATTTAGACTCAAAGACCGATATAAATATGGAAGACCTTGTTAAGGCTTCCCTGAGAGACTCACCAGATTATATCGTTGTGGGCGAAGTTAGAGGTAGAGAGACAAAGATACTTGTTCAAGCGTTTAACTTGGGAATAGGAGGTATAACAACGTTCCATGCAGACGACGAAGATGCTGCATTAAGAAGGTTAAGGTCTCCACCAATTAAGCTAGAAGACAGCCAAATAAGTTCAATAAATATTATAGTGACTTTATCAAAAATTAAAAGAAAAAATAAGACAGAGAGGTTTATTAAAAGGATATCATATTTAGAACTTGGAAAGAAGGTTCGACCCAAACCTCTATTCTTTAGAGATAATGGAAATTTAGTGAAAGTGTCAGAAAACATCTCATATTACTTAAATAGAATTGAGTTGAGGAATCAATATGTTTTATGATAAAATGAATAGTCTATTTAGTGCGATAAACGAAATTAGAAAGAGAAAGGGTCAAGCTCCGATTTCTAATAATAAATTAGTTTTCTACTTAATATCGTCTTTAGGTTGTTTAACAGTAGCTATTTTCCTAGGGTTATTCCTAGATATTTCATTTTTTTCTATAATTATTCTATCACCATTGATTATTTCTTATCCTGTTCTTGAAGCGATTCTACAATATCAGAAATTAAAAGTAATGCAAACAGAGGAGTTACCATATTTCTCAACAATTATATGCCTTATGATGTATGGAATGGAAAACATCCAATCAACATTAGAATATATATACAGAAATAATATAGTGTTAATCTTTAAGGGGATAAAAGTAACTCTAGACAATATTATAAAATTAACAAAGGTTTTTCCTTTGAGTTTTGTATTGGCTAAGCCTGGTTTAGTTCCAGATTTACCTATAAAAAAATATTTATCAAGACTTACATTCTCATCTGATTTGGGGGATCTCCTAATATGGTCTAAGAGTTACTCCATAGAGATCATAAAGGACTATTTGAACACTTCAAAGCTAATGATGGAGAATCAAGTGGAGAAAGGCATAGCAATTATTACTGCTTTTTCCATTTCCCCATTACTAATAATATCCTCCACTTCTTTTATTAATTACTTTTATATTTATACATTTATGTTATTTGAATCTCTTCTATTTTCTTTAATTTATCTAATATATTCTCCAAGACCTCCTATATTTTTAATTCATGACATTACTCTAAGTAGAAAATCACTTGCATTATTATTATTGGACTTACTACCTCTTATGTTATTACTTACGTCCATCCCCCTATTACTTATACTGTTAATAATTATTGCTATGATTTTGACGACTAACGGTGTATTAATAACGTATGGAAGCATGAATTACTATAACTCAGTAAAGAAATCACTAGAGGATTTTAAAGACTCTCTTCGCGAATCCATAATTACAGGAACATTTAAATCGAATAAATCCCATTCATTTTCTTCATCATTAATACAGCTAAAGAATGCATGGTTAATGTCTTTCCTTAATTTTTTAAAGACTGTCATAAAGGCTTCTGGAAGTTTATCTACCTCTTTAGAAATGATAGATGCGATAAGTGAATTAATTAGAGAACTGTTAAGTATATACATTGCGAAACTAATTACCCTAATCATAGTTTCAATAATTTTCCCTCCCATAGTCATCTTTATACTTAAATCACTAAATAACATGTCAACCCAAAACTTATTGCTAGTGGTTTTGTCATCTAGTTATTTGTCCTTAATAGCAAGCAGATATTTATTCTATAATAAGAGAAATACTCTATTATTGGGAATAGCCCTAATTGAGGTGGCAATTACATGGATTCTATTATAATTCCTGAAGTACTTAAAAATTATAAAATAAATATAACCAATAACTTAGACTCCTTTATAGTTTTAAATAACAGTATTATACTATATGAAAAATTAAAAGAAAGCCGCATTTTTCCTTCTGCAGTAGCTATAAATAATGATTTAGACTTATTATCATACTCAACTTACCAAAAAGAAAACAAGATTATAGAGGAGAGAAATGGAGAAATTAGTAGAGTTATAGTTAATAATGATGGAAATATTTATGTTAATGATGAGGTAGTTTGTCAAAATTGCGAGCTTGTTGAAGCGTTACCAAATAGGATAATATATAAATTTAGAGGAAGCTTTTATGACTCTAGTTCCAGAGACATTAAAGGCTTCAAATGTATCAACTCCTCCCTTTTTCATGTTCATGTTGAAGTAAATCAGAATATTGAAATATTCTCCCCTTTTTATGCATATAAATTTAAAATTAACGATAATATAATCGGTATAGAACAAATAATTAATGGTCTTATTATAAAAGGCATGAAATATGACTACTTCTTTGATGGAAATATCTTGAGGGAACTTCCAAAAAATAACGAGAAGAGACTGTTAGTAGTAGGGGAGGAAGTCATTTCTTGGATTTCAAGTAACGGTTTGATATCTAAATATAATTTAAAGAATGGAGAAATTTCTTATATTGGTATTTGTTCATCTAAACCTAATATAATAGGATATCTGAACACGGAGTTTATGGCTATGGTTTGTAATGGACTATTAAAAATAAAAAGAGGTAATACATGGAGCAATTCCCAATTCTATTCATTGAGTAATTCAATATCAATAGGTAAATATCTAATGGTTGAATTGAGTGATGAGATATTTATTATTGATTATTTTAATAATATAAAAACTTCTTTAAATAGAGCAAAGATCGCAATAGCTATGGATTCTAAATTAATATATATGGATGAAGGCATATTCATTATTAACTTAGATCAAGAAGTCGAAGTGAAAACGCTCATAAAGGATGTAAACTTAAAGGGCAACACGGTTGAAGTACAATTTAATAATAGTTTTAGTTATAAAAGTATAAACATTCTAACAGAGTTACCTAGTATAATTGAAATAAAGCAAGATAGAGCATCAATAGTATTTAATGAAACAGGTAAGACGAGGATAACATTTAGCTTTGATTTGGGGTTTAGAGTAATAAATGAGGACATAAGCATAGAAATTCCAGAACCTTATGTAAATGTAACTAACGAAAAGGCTGAATGCATTCAAGATGGATATATTAAAAATACAAAGTTTAGATGTATGCTGGCTTTTAAACTTCGATTAGACGATAATTATAGGATTACCAAAATACAAGCAAGTGTAATTGATCAATTAGGCATTATTACCCCTTATTCTGAGCTAATTGAAGGAGACTCAATTTTTATTTATTCTGATAGAGAATTCCATCCACCTCTAGAATTAACTATGGACTTAACTTTCAATAACTCAATAAAAAAACAAATATCACTAATAATTAAGGATTTAATTAAATACAGGAGACCTAATATAACTAAAAAGATGATACACCATGACAATAAAACCGAATTAATAGTTAATTGTTCAGAGTGTTCTAGCTTAATGGTTAAATTAGAGTGCCAAAAAAATTCATTAGTTGAAAGGGGGAAAGAAATTAAGATAAATATATATGATTGCCTTCTCCCCTCACGACTTCACTGTTTTTGGGAAAAAGGCAATTTTTATGGAACTTCCATGGAAACCATCCAAACTCTTAAACCATCCTATTTTCTATTTGCTGAATTAGGAAACACGATTATGGGTTGGGGCAGAGGAAGAAAATTCTCTATAAGAGAAAGAGGAGAAGATTACTTAATTATAACTGAAAAGCTTGGAGGATTTTCAATAGAATATAGAGTTAACCTAATTAAGATAAATAGTATTAGTTTAACACTTCTAAAGAAAAGGGAAGGCGTTCTAATTTGCTATAATAATTCCTTTAGCAGTTCAATGGCTACTTCATTGAATAGTGAGTTCTGCTATCCAATAAAGGATTACCTATTTGAGGACATAGATTTACTTTACGTGGAAAAGGGCATATCCCTCATCTTAAGGCTAGATAAGGTGGAAATGGTAAGAGGCTTATTGAGGTTAGCTTTCAATGAAATTAGTAAGTTGAGGTGGCTATTGAATGAGAGCTCCTAATTTTTTAGGTAAAAACATTCTTATACAGATTAGCTTATTAATTATATTCCTAATAGTTAATTCGACATTGGAACCCAATGAAATTGGCATTGCAATAGATTCGATAGTAGCTAGTATTACATTCGTGTTTTTATTTTTAAGTATCTTAGGGAGGAAAATACTCTTTAAGCTATACATAAACGAAAAGCAATTATCCAAAACCACCTTATTTATGGATAACGTAATAATAAAAAATGACATGATTACATGGATTGAAAAAGGTAAATATAAAGGCAAGATATTCTTAATTATAGAGGATTATCCTGAATCAAATGAAGACTTAAATGAAATAGAACTAGCAAATAGGGTTAAGGCAATGTCAAAAGCATTAGATATAAAGTTTCCTTTGGACATAATTATAAAACGCGAAAGCATAAACAAGGAAGAATATTTATCTCAATTAATAAAAAGGGCTCAAAACCTTAGAATTGTTGCAGAGGCAGATCCTTCAAATGAAAGGATAAAAAGGGAATTATCTGAATTAGAAAGACTGGTTTCGAGGATTGATAGAGGGGGAGAAATTCCGTTCAAAGTTCTTACAATAATATCAATATCTGGTGAAGGCTCAAGCGAAAGGGAGTTAGAGCAGAATCTAATGAGTAAAGAGGATGTAGTATCAAGATCTTTAAGTGTTTTAGGATTTAAAATAAGGAGGCTTAGGGAATTCGAAATAATAGATGCAATTAATACTTTTTTTCATCCACCAAGTAAGATGAATAAGTTCTGGTTGGATTCCATTTCATATTGCACTAAAACGCTCCTTTCACTTGATCTAGGTGCTTTCTACCCATATTCTCTAAATAAAAGGCCTAGAGAGCAGTTCTACTCAAAAGGGATATTTTTAGGGACTGAAATAGATACAAAGAAACCAATTTTCTGGAACATTGATAATTCAATTAACCCACACTTAATTGTCATAGGTCCTACAGGGGTAGGTAAAACCGAATTTCTATTAAACTTAGCATATAACAGTTGGCTAACTACAGGGAAAACTACTATAATTTTCGATGTTAAGGGAGATTATACTTTAAGATTTAAAAAATATAAATTATTATTTAAACAAATTAATCCAATTTATACAGGCTTTGGATTCTTAAATCCATTTTATACTAACGTGAAAAACAGAATAATGCAATTAACCAATGCATTTTCGTATTCATTCAATTTAACTAGGGAGGAAGGAAGTCATATATATGAGATACTTAAAAGATCATACAATTATTATTGTTTTTCCAATGATTGCAAGGAGGGCATTCAATGGGATACGGTAATAAGGGTGGCAGATGATTATGTTAAGAAAGATCCTTCGAAAATGTTCTTGAAGAAGATTGTTGATCAAGTAGCTTCAATTGACATTAAAGGAGGGCATTGGCTTCAAAAGGAAGAGCAAGGAATCGTAGTAGTTAATATGAGTAGTATTAGTGAAGAGGAGTTAAAGAGGTTCTCTGTTTACATGTCTCTTCAAGATGTAATTAATAGATATTATTCATATCTGCCCGATGACAAGTTAAAATGCACGCTGGTTTTAGATGAAGCATGGACAATTGTAAGTCAAAGATCATTTATTCTAACTCCATTACCCTTGGAAATCATAAAGAGGGGGAGAGGATTTGGCCTCTCAATGATGCTTGCTACTCAGAATACAGAGGATTTTGGGAACATATATAATATATATTTGGAGAACGCTGGTTTAATAGTAGTCTTTAACGGGGGTAATAAAGAATTTTGGAATAGAATTCAGAAATACATGAAGATTTCTGAGTACGAGCTAGAGAATGAGACCACGTTTTTAGGTAAAGGTCAAGCTCTAATAAGATTCCTAGGTGATCCAAGACCATTGAAATTGCAGACCGTAACTCAGACTATAACTTTTTAGTATAATTTTAAATATTCGTTTACCTTAAAATAAGCTGATTATCTCTCACAATTTAGCTAAATTTTTAAGGTGAAAGTATATGATCCTGCTCCGTTATTGGAAGTAATTAAAAGTTTAGGATAAGTTATGCTGAGGCAAGACATATACTTATTTAATTAGTATAGCTTCTAGGGCAGCTTTAGCCTTGATTAATATTAGTTCTGAAGAGATCCCTCTTATTAATATTTCCCTTATCTCTTCCTTTGAAGTAGATAAGGAGAAATCTACAGAGTTTTCCCCCTCTTTTAGTTCTGTTAGTAATCTTATCAAAGTTCTTGCTTCTTTACTCGAGGAATTTAAAGGTTTTCTCAAGACTACTCTAATGAAGTCTGCTCCTTCTATAATGTCAGCAACTATTTCCCCCTTTTTGTTTTTAAGATAAGAGATTCCTTTTTCGCCTTTTGATTGTTTATCTTGGTGAATAGATATTAAGTCAAGAAGGAATTCATATGTTTCTATTTCCTTTTTAAGTGAGTTTATCTTCTCCTCTAGGTATTTCTTAAGATCTTCTACGTCCACATTAATTGAGTTACTTTTTAATATATAAAAATTTTAAGCCCTATAATTATATGAAACTAGGGAGTATGATACATCCCTCAAAAATATCAAAGAAAATATCATTTTCTCCGGTTCAACTTATAATTATTCTAATTTATTTGATAGTCATTGCTATATTAATTATATCTCTTCTAGTCTTTCCAGCAATTCTTGGGGGGAGTTCATTATCTTATGTTTCCCTCTCCTTTTTCTTGGTTTTAATATCTCTCCTTTCTTCTTTCGTAATTGATAGAGGACAAGGAAACTCTTTGCTAGGAACCTCTTTGCTTTCTATAGCTATTCTAATCCTGGGATTAATAGTTTGGTTAAATTTCTCGAGATTAGTGCTAAGCATTTAACTTAAGTTTTTTATTCTTCCATGGCACTGATCTAGCTAATGAGTGTAAAATTAAGGCCTACTGGGATTGTAATTGAATCAGTAATTCTTGCTGCTATAACTTCGGTTTCAATGCTAATAAGAATTCTTCCAGGTAAGTTTGGAATAACAATAGGAGAATTTGATCCTTGGTACGAATTTTATTTAGCTTCTCACCTCATAAGCTCAAACCTTAACTGGTATTCTCTACAACCTGATACCCTTTCTTGGTATCCTTGGTCTATTCAATACAACTTAATAGATCAATTAGGCATATCTCTATTATTGAGTTTTATTACTTATATGATCAAGGCTATAACTGGGATAGGAGTAAATTACATATTATTTACTGTTTCCTCTTATTTCGGGGTAGTTATAGAAGGTTTATTAGTTATTTCAACATACTTAGTAGTTAGGGATTTAATAGGAAAATATGGAGCAATGATAGCTTCTCTAATAGTCGCATTCTCCCCCTCACTAATAGTTAAGAATTCAATAGGAGGTCTACCAAAACCAACTTTAGGAGCAGTATTTCTGGCCTTTGCATTATTCTTCATTATAAGGGGTATAAAGAACAGGAATTTATGGCATTCCATTCCCTCAGCAATAATGACTGCTTTTGTTCCATATACTTGGGGGGGAGGAGATTATGTATTCTTATCAATAGCAATAACTAATTTATTAGTGGTTGCAATAGGTAAAAATGAGGTATTTTTAACCAGGTTTTTAACCTATTGGATATCCTTTTCTTTACTATTAGTCTCTTTAGCTCCATGGGAAATGGGTTTCTTCTCCACAACTACCTCTTTACTTCTTCTAGCTTCATTATTAATACTCCATGTTGATATAGTTCTCAGAAAAATATTAAGGGAGAAAATTGAATCTAGGGCTATAATAACATTATCATCAATATCCCTTTTCCTCGTTCTGGCCTTTTCTATCATCTTAATAACGAAGCATTCCGACTTCATACCTTCTAGGTATTATGCGCTATTTATACCATATGTAAAAAACATAGTGCCTGCATTCCAGACGGTAGCTGAGTACGCAGCTCCGAGTATTCTTCAATTAATAGGTTTATTAGGTACCTCAACGCTTTTATCGATAATAGGGGTTATATATATCATATCTAAGAAAAGAGATAATTACCCTGAGATGTTTATCTTGTTATTATCTCTAACTTCTCTACTTGGACTTTCCATACAAACTTACCTTGCAAACTATACCGTAATTCCTCTAGCCATGGTAGCTGGATTAGGATTTGGGTATCTCATGGATAATATAAAGAAGATAAATTATAGAAGTACTGGAAAATTAGTAGCATTAGGCTTAGTCTTATTCTCAACAGGTTTTGCCTTGGTTGCGGATGCAGGATATTCTATTGTCCAAGCAAATACCCCATTACCTATTGTGGCTTCAGGATTACCGTTATATTTGAGCTCACCAAATTATGGATGGGTTTACGCACTAAACTATTTAACCAACTATACCCCTAAAGACGCAGTTATAGTAGCTTGGTGGGACTATGGTTATTGGATTACGGTAATAGCTAATAGGACTACCCTTGATAATAACAACACAGTCAATGGAACGCAAATAAGAACAGTGGCTAAGATGTTCTTAAATAATGAGACAGTCGCAACATCAATATTGGAGAATAATTATAAATTGTATCCATCAGGATCTCAACTAGCTTCGAGACCTGTTTATGTTGTAAGTTACGAAGTAATTACTATATCTGGTAAGACTGCTGAAATTGGATTCCCAGTTTTAATTCCATTTCAAAGTGGATATATAGATGTGGGAATTAGAACCACGTATGGAGATATAGCAAAGGCGCCAGCAATGATGACGTGGCTAGGATATAATTTCAGTGACTATTTGAACCAATCTGCATTACTACAATACGCAAACAAAATATCAAATCAAATAAGTAGTTTATATGGTCAAAACATCGATATTACGAATTACGTCTCCCAATCTTACACTCTCATGTGGACTAATAAAATGCTTAATAGTCTTTTAGGTTCAATGATGATTGAAGGCCTTCAGTCAATTGGATATAACGTCTACTTACCTGGAACAACGATAATAAACCAGTATACAAGGCAAATAACGGGATCAATAGCACCTCCTATACATTTAAATTACTTTAAACCAGTTGAAGTAATCCTAAGTAAATTGACTGACTTAAGTAATGGTGTGAACACTGAAAGCATATATGTAGCAGTTTTCATATTTCAATTTACAACAAACCCAGTAAGTAATGTAGGGATAACCATTACTAATTCCTAAGGTCCTTTAGCTGTTAATTGATCACCAATTATTTAAAATTTGAAACCCAAAAAACTTGAGAAGAATGAAGATAAGAGTTAAGTCAGCTGAGTATTTAAGGACCACACTAAAGACTTTTGAGGATTTTATGGACGAAGTTAGCATTGAGATCAATAGAGAGAACTTTATGATAGCTGGAATAGATCCTTCACGTGTTGTAATGATAAAGGTTTCCTTTCCCCTTAGTTTCTTTGAAGAGTACGACGTAAAAGACGAAGCTTCAATAGGAATAAAGTTAGAGGAAATAACTAAAGTTTTATCTAGAGCATCAAAAAGAGATGAAATAGAGATGCAGATTAATGAGGACACTATTAACTTGTCAATTAAAGGAGATTATGACAGAGGATACATATTACCTATAACCGAAGCGTCAGTTCAAAAGTTGCCTGAATTAACAGCTGAATTGCCGTTTAGAGCCAAGATTTCTCCCCAAGTCTTCGAAGATGTAATAGATAGGCTTAGTGAAATAGGGGAATCTATTATTTTTCATGGAAAAGACAGATCTTTAATTGCTAAGAGCGAAAGTGAGTTAATTAGTTATGAAGTCATATTGGATTTAGATAGCGGCACTTTATTAGAAGCAGAGGGTTCTGAGGCATTATCTTCATTTTCTTCAGAATTTATTAATAAAATATCTAAATTAAGCTCTATAAGCGATATAGTGACAATAAACTTAGGAAATAATATGCCATGTAAACTAGAATTCGAAATGGCAAGAGATGGAAAGGGAGTTGTTTATGTTGCACCAAAAATTGAATAGCTTTATTTCCAATTTATTTAGAAATTATTATAAAGATGCAGAACTAGACCTTCCATATGATATGGAATTAAGGGAATTCGCTTTACAGCCAGTTGGTTTAGAAAGTTACATGAGGCATTTGACCTTCTCTAATTTGAGCAGCTTGAAGACCTTCGTTATTAAGCATCCCCCTTTGCATATATATTATTCATCTGCTAAATATGTTAATCCATCAGAAAAAGACATGGAATCTAAGGGCTGGTTAGGCTCAGATCTCATATTTGATATTGATGCAGATCACATTTGTAAAGGATTGAAATCTTATCATTATTGTATTGAATGTAGATTGCTATCTGAGAGTTCTAAGTGCCCAAACTGTAATAAGAAGTTCCAGGTAATCCAAGAATTAAGTATTAATTGCATGAATGAGACCTTGGAACATCTAAAGCTCTTAATAGATATATTAAGCCAAGACTTTGGTCTCAAAGGAAAACCATTTTTCTCAGGGAACAGGGGATTCCATTATCATGTTGAATGCGGAGAGAAATGCCTTAAGATGACCTCATTAGAGAGGGCAGAAATGATCTCCTATATAAGAGGAGAATACTTAGATAAGGCCCCAGCCTTAAGTAACTGGAAAAAAAGAAGTTTTGCCCCAGAGATAGATTCACAGGTAAGCATTGATGTGAGTAGGTTGGTCAGGATCCCAAGATCAATAAATGGAAAATCTGGTATGTTAGTCGCAAAAATAGATCCAGAAAAAGAATTCAGTTTTTCGCCCGAACTATCGCCGTTCTATAACATTAGAATTAAAATTAAGAGTTTAGTAAGCTTTCCAAAGTTATCAATATTGGGTCACGAAGTCAAAATGAAGGAGGGAGATGAAATTACACTCGAAGGTCATTTAGCGGTTTTTTTAATTTTAAAAGCAATAGCAATACCTTTAGATGTTGATAATTGAAGATTTACTTAAAAAGGAACTCAGTTTAAAGGAGTTACAGAAGCTTGATCTGGAAAAGATCATAGAGGCCTCAAATGAGATAAACGAAAAGAGGAATCAATATGAAGGAGATAAGTTAAAAAAGTTTATTGAGAGTGTTAATGATATAATTGATTCATTAATAAGGCTTAGGGCAATTAAGGTTATTGAGGGGCAGAAACCCCATCCTCAGTCCTTTGAAGAACTTTTACAAAATTTAATAAAAAATTATTTTTTCTTAATACTTCATATTATTAATAATAGAATAGAAATACAAAATAATAAAGTAATGTGTGAAATCATAAGGTCTTTAGAAATTAACGGTTCTATACAGAAACCTGGAACTAAAATACAGTTAGATATAGGAAAAGCAATATTCCTTCAAACCGTAGGATATATAAACATACTGATTAAAACAAATTAGGGAAAAATGAAGTTTCCTAAAGTCATGACGACTTATTGCCCTAGATGTAAGGTGCATCAGGAGTTCACTGCAACCCTATATAAAGCTGGAAAGAGGAGGGCTCTAGCAGAAGGCGAAAGGAGATATAGAGCAAAGCAAAAGGGTTATGGCAGCAAGAGAAAACCTGAACAGAAGAGATATGCTAAAGTAACTAAGAAGCAGGTGGTAAAGTTAAAATGTGTGAAATGTGGATACATTTTACATAGAAAAGGAATTAGGTTGAAGAAGTTAGAAATAGTTGAGGTGAGTAGATGAAAAAGAGAAAGATACTGATACCACAACCTAAGAGTAGATTTCTAAGAGTAAAGTGCGATAAGTGCGGGAACGAGCAAACTGTCTTTGATCATGCCACATTTCAAGTAAGATGCATATCTTGCCAGGAAATATTAGTTGAATCTACTGGTGGAAAGGCCAAAATAAGAGGGACAGTTGTGAAAGTTTTGGGTTGAACTTGATGGTTTTACGCAGAAAGAACTTCCCAGAGGTAGGAGATATTGTTGTAGCAACAGTAAGGGAAATATTTGATTTCGGAGCTTTCACGACTCTTGATGAATATAATAATATTAAGGCATACTTACCTTGGAGCGAAATATCAACCAAGTGGATAAAGAATATTAGGGACTTAATAAAGGAGAATCAGAAAATCATAGCAAAGGTAATCAGGGTTGATAATAGCAAGGGAAATGTTGATATATCGATGAAAAAAGTAAATGAAGATGAAAAGAGGAAGAAAATCATTGAGTGGAAAAGGGCTCAGAAGGCACATAAGATTTTAGAGGTTATAGCAAATAAATTAAATAAACCAGTTACTATTGCTTATAATGAGGTTGGATGGAAACTTGAGGACAGATATGGAGAGATAATGAAGGGCTTAGAGGAAATAGCTAAGAATGGCGAAATTGCTTTAAAGGAAATAGGTGTACCAGAACAATGGTGGAAATTAATAATCGAGGAGGCTAGAAAACACGTTGAGGAAAAATTATATGAGGTCTCAGCTCAAATAACTCTGAGGTCTTATTCGCCTAATGGCATTGAGTTGATCAAAAAAGTGTTGTCTCTGCCTATCCAAATATCGAGCGAAAAGGGGATAAAGTGCAGAGTATATACAATAGGTTCTCCTAGATATAGAATAGATATTTATTATCAAGATCCTAAGAAAGCATCAGAGATCATGGATGAAATAATCAATGAGATAAAGTTTCTTGCAGATAACCTTGGATTGGAGTTCAATGCATCTAAAGTGAAGGAAAAATGAATTGGATAATGAAGAAATGTGTTAAATGCAAGAGATATACTATGATGGATATTTGCCCTATATGTAAGGGGAAAGTTAGGGTAGCTCATCCTGCTAGGTTCTCTCCGGTTGATAAATATGTAGAATATAGGATTAGTGTTAGGGAATTAAATAAAAGTTAAAGATTTAGTGAATTTATTTTTATCAGTTATTGTAGCTTGATTCTTAAGTCATTTCGTCTTCGCTTGTAAGAAGCCTCTGTATCTCCCCATAAAGTTCGTTAATCCCTTTACCACTTACGTTTGAAATCAAGATTGGAAACTGGGCCCAGTCCTCTATGGTTTCTAGTAGGTCTACATAGTCCTCTAAAGTCTCCACTCTATTGGAGATTGAATTTACCAAATTCTCCTTGTCCTCCCATGAAATGATTTCCTGTTTTTCGTAATCATTTAGGAGATCCTCTTTAGTCATTACATTTATCTGCGGTCTCCTAAGCCTAAAGAATACGGACTTTGAGAGCAATTGCAAAGAGACGTAATTTAATGGGTCTTTAGCCAAAAAAGAATCCATTAGAAATAGGGTAACAGTTTTTTCATTTTCTGTTATTAGATTTAGCAGAACTCTTCCTGATTCCCTATAAGCAAAAAGTTCTAACTGTCCTGGAGTATCGATAATTACATATCTTGAATTAAGCGATGAAATGTCCTCTTTAATTTCATTTGCCCTGGTTAAAACTAAATCTATAGAAGCAATTAACGCAGCATTTGGACCTAAATTATATTGGTTCATTACTTTCACACTATCAACGTACTCCCTGATATCGAAATCAGGTACGTAAGGCAACCTTTCTACTGCAGGGTCTAGGTTTACTATGTTGGTACTTAAACTAATTGACTCTAAGAAATTTTTTAATGAAAAGGTTAAAGTAGACTTTCCAGATCCTGCAGTTCCAACTATAACTATAAAATGCATACGTTGTGTTGTAAGATCTAGACCTTTTAAATTATTAAGGGTTAATTGTAAGTGAAAGGAGATGATAATTTTAGGAGGAACAGCCTCAAACTCGTTAGAGGAGAAGATAGCTAAGTTCTTGGGTTGTAAGGCTTCAAAAGTTGAGAGCAAGATATTTCCAGATGGGGAATCTTATATTAGGATTCCCATTTCGGTTGAAGATGAGGACGTTTACATAGTTCAATCTCTATATTACCCGCAAGATAAACATATAATAGAGCTTTTGTTAATAGCAGAAACAGTCAAAGATTTAAAAGCCTCATCCGTTACTGCTATAATACCGTATTTAGCATATGCAAGGCAAGATAGGAGATTTAAAGACGGTGAGGCATTAAGTGTGAAAACTATATTGGGCTTGATTCACTATTCGGGAGTAAATAAATTAATTGTTGTTGAACCTCATAAAGTTGAAGCACTTGGATTTTTCAAGGGGGAAATAAAAATTGTTAGCTTGATTGAAGAGATTGCCAAAGCAATTAATGAATTTGTCGATAATAGCAATTCCATAGTGCTATCTCCTGATAGAGGTGGTTTAGAGAGGGCCAGAAAGCTAGCTGAATTTTTATCAACTAATTATGCACATTTAGAAAAATCAAGGAATAGAGACACAGGAGAAGTCTCTATGAATGAAGACTTAGGTTTTGACTTAACTGGAAAGGAAGTGATTATAATTGATGATATTATAAGCACAGGAGGCACTATAAGGCTTGCAACTAAGATAGCTAAGAGAAAAGGCGCTAAGAAGGTAATTATTGCATGTATACATCCCTTGTTCAACAGCGAGACATTTAGCAAAATACTGGAGGAAGGGGTAGATCACATTATTGTTTCTAATACAATACCTGTGGGTATCACATCAGTTAAGTTAAAAGTTATAGATGTTGCCAAGAACATAGCAATGAGGGTATCTTAATGCGTTATTTTAGAGTTTTATTTTATCTAATAAAATTAAAGAAATTGTTGATAAACTAATAGACTCAATAGTTTTATATAAAGCAATCTATTGGAAGCAGAGAGAGGAGGGTAATTGAGTAATATAACTAATCAATTATATAATAATAGAAAAGTGTATTTTGTTTTGAGAGGTCCAGAATATCAAATATCCTTAATGGAGGTTAAAGCCCTCATAAATATTTGCTCAAACGAGGAACACGAAATTCGTTACATTAATGGAGTTGCGATTACTAATAAAGACTTCGATTATGGGAAATTCTGCTATCGCATGTCTCATATAAAGTATTTAGGAAGAATTCTTACGATAAAAACTGATATTGTAGAAGTTAAAGAAATAATAAGTGATTTTAGAAACGAATATAGCATAATCCCAAATAAAATTGGAAACTATCCTTCAGAAGACTTAAGTCATTTATTTTATCTTAATAAGAAGAGCGACAAAGTAATTGATGTTATCTTTACAGAGGGTAAATTTATTGTAGGCGAAAGAATATGCAATAGAAATAATGAGTCATTTAGTAGAACTTCTCCAAAAAATAGAAAATATCATATGTCTGGCACAATGGATTCTTATACTTCTAGGCTTTTAGTTAACCTAAGTAGAGCAGAACGTCATGTATTTGATCCAGCCTGTGGGACTGGAAGTATATTAATCGAGGGCTGTCAAGTGGGATTAGAATTGATAGGTTCAGACATTGAGCTTAAATATTCTGTAATGGCAAAGGAAAACCTAGAAAGCTTAGGTTGCAAGAACTATAATTTATTGAATGCGGATTCAGCGTTAGTATATTTCAGAGAAGGAAGCATAAAAGCAATTTCCTCAGATCTTCCCTATGGAAGATCTACACGAATTAAGGGAAGCATAAGCAATCTGAAGGACTTTTATGAAAATTTTTTCTCATCATCATATACAATATTAAAGAAGGGGGGTTTTATTTCGTTTGCCTGTGATATAAGAATCAAAGATATAGTAATAGACATCCTTGAGAGAAGTGGAATAAAATTACATGAAGCTAGTAAAGCTTATGTCCACAAATCGCTATCTAGATTTATAGTAGTAGGGAAGAAACTTGGTTGAAGTATTCTTTATAGGAACTGGTGCTGCAGTCCCAAGCAATGAAAGGGGGCTACCTGCTATCTTGATAAGAGAAAGGGGAATTTCTCTCCTTTTCGACTGCGGAGAAGGAACACTTCAGAGGCTGATGAAGCTAGGAATGTTAATGGATATAAATTATATAGCAATTTCCCATTTACATGCAGATCATTTCATGGGAATATTTACTATAATTCAAACCATGAATATGCTTGGTAGGAAAAAACCCTTAACAATTATATCGCCTAAGGGAATTAACGATTTATTAACTGAAAACTATAAGCATTCATATTTCTATCCTGCTTTTGACATAAAAGTTCTAGAAGGTTCTATAAATGAAGACATAGGAGGACTTCAACTTTCAAGCTTCTCAACATGTCATACAATAGAGTCCAATGGTTATTTGTTAAGAATTAAAGGAAGTAGAAATCTAAATAAAGAAAAAATAAAGTTATTGGGTATAGAAGACTGGAAGCTACTCAGGGATTTAAAGGAGGGCAAAAAAGTTATTTTGAATGGAAAAACTATATACCCTGAAGAGGTTATTGAGGAAAAGAAAGGAGTTAGCGTTGCTTACACAGGTGATACAAGGCCATGTGATAAAGTGATTAAAGCTGTTAGCAAAGTATCTCTTTTAATACATGATTCCACTTTTTTAGATAACGAAGAGGCAGAAAAATATGGTCATTCAAATGCAGAGGGAGCCGCGAAGGTAGCAAAAGAGGCTGAAGTTGAAAGACTAGCATTATTCCATATAAGCTCGAGATACAGGAAAAGAGATTTAGCCGCGTTTCTCACGCAAGCTAGGAAAATCTTCCAAAAGACTTTTGTAGCTGAGGACTTTATGTATTACTATTTAAGATAGTTTTAACTTAATTAATTTACAAGTAGATATATGGGAAACTCCATCCTTACTGTAGACAAAGAACTCATTTATTTTTTAAACACTTTTCCCAATTAACGTGAATTTTTAGTCTATTTTAACAAACACATCAAATAGCATCATGTATTAAAGTTGATTATTAATTAATTTTTGTTAAAATTAGAAGTATATATATTTAAAAGTAATGTAATGACTATTTAGCCCTTTTGTTCACTACAAAGAGGTAAAAAGGAGATTTAGAAATGGAAATCCGTAATGCTTATAGATTTATGAAACTTTAGAATAGCAATCTGTTTTATTTTCCCTTATTATCCCCTCCTTGTGTAACCTCCTTATCATATCTTCTATGTGCACGTCATCGATGCCTTTGCTATTCGCTTCTTCCTTTATTTTCTTCAGTTTAGCGCACCCTTCTGTCTTTGATATATTATCTATTATGTCTAGAATAGCAATCATCTTCTCTCTAGTGGACTTTGGCTTACCTACCATTATAGTATCTATATCAATTTTCCCACTTTCTACGTCTATTCCTATTTTCTCTAGGAAAATTCTCATTATATTTATAGCCATCTCAGCATCTTGCCTGGTTACCTTATCCCTTAATGCCATTCTAGCATATGCTTCAGAGATCCTAATTAATGCTTCAAGCTGTCTAGCAGTTATTGCTACAGGTGACTCAGGTGACTCTAGGCTTTTATTCCTTAAATCTACAAAGAAGTTTTCTAGTAATTTAGCGGCTTCCTCGGTAATTTTTGGATGCGTATTCTTTCTTGCATATGCAATATACTTCCTAAGTAAATCAATGCCAATTGGCGGCGAGATCTCATTACCCCCAGAATGAGATATCAAAATATGTTGTGCTAACTCTCTATCCTTTATTGAGTTTGGTTCATCCCTTAAAATAAATATTAGATCAAACCTAGATAAGATAGTTATTGGTAAGTTTATGTTCTCGGATATTGTTCTTTCTGGTATATATCTTCCCAACTTAGGATTTCCCGCAGCTATTATTGTAGCCCTAGCATTTAACCTAGCAACTATTCCAGCCTTTGCTATTGAAACTGTTTGCTGTTCCATTGCTTCATGTATTGCAACCCTGTCCTCTTCTCTCATTTTATCAATTTCATCTATTACAGCAATACCCCCATCAGCAAGAACAAGTGCTCCTGCCTCCAATACGAAATCTCCAGTTATCTTTTCCCTGACAACTGCAGCTGTTAGTCCTGCTGCAGTTGAACCTTTACCTGTAGTATATACTGCTCTAGGAGATACTCTAGCTGCAAACTGCAGCATTTGAGATTTTGCCGTTCCAGGGTCTCCAATTATGAGAACATGTATGTCTCCTCTAATCTTAGTTCCATCAGGCATTAACTTAGGGACTCCCCCGAAAAGAGCCAAAGCTATTGCCTCTTTTATTTCCCAATTTCCATAAATAACTGGAGAAATAGAGGAGATAATCTTCTTGTGGATCCATGGATCTTTAGATAATTCCTTTATTTTAGCTTCCTCTTCTTCAGTTATGTTCACCTCTTCTAGAACTTTTTGAGATATCTCTATATCAGATATATATAAATGACTATCAAGGACATTCCTCACCCCTCTCTTAATGTTTTCACTTCTTAACGACAGAATACCATATCCGGTTACCCTATCTCCAGGTCTTGAGTAATCCACTAAATCCCCTTCTACTATAGCATCTATTTGCCTTGGAATACCTCCTGGGGGAACTTCTTCTGGCTTCTCCTGGATTACTATTCTTTGCCAATCCTGAACAATTGATTCTTCCATAATTGGCTTAAAGACGCCCCCCTTCCTACAATATGGACAAGAGGTCGGGGACTCTATTGTATCTCCCATCTCCCATTCAGGGTAAAAGAATTCGTGGTTGCATTCATTGCTTAAATGTTTAAACTTAAGTATCCTTATTTTTGACTTTGGTGAAGTTGCTTTAACTACTATTCCCTCTACACCAATAAGCTTCCCCATAAATTCACTCCTTATGTTTCTAATGGGAACTTTATAAGGAGAATTATAAATCCTTATCCAAACCCTGTTCTCTGTGAAATCTGGATCATAATTGAGGACCTCTTCCTTTACCACCTCCTCTATTATAGGAATAACCTTCTTAGGCTCCTCATATAATTTTTTAGCAAAAGTATTATTATATTGTATTATATCATTGAAATTGATCCTAAAGCTTATTTTGCTTCTCGCTGCTATCCTCTTAAGTTCTTCTCTATATTTATATCCATGATAGTCCTTAAAGTTTAATATGAAGTTTCTAATGATGTCATTTAATGAACTCTCCTCTACTTCACCTTCTGTTGCCATTCATCTATCACCTCTCTCAGTAACTGAAAGAGCTCTTTCTCCTCGAAAGTCATCTTGTTGATTAGTTTATCATCATTTACTTTAAAATATGCAAGCATGAGTATTTTTCTTGTTCTTATGTTAATTATTGTATCTAATGACTCCTCTAGTTTCTTGGCTTTCTCCAAATCACCTTTTTTCCTTAAATCTTCTATTAGTTTTTTAGTTTTAATATAGAAGTCCTGTGGTAGCTCTACTAATTCCCCCCACTTAGTTCTAGTTTGTTCCTCTAAGAACTTAATCTTACCAATCTCTTCTTGTTCTATTCCCTTTTCATCAGAAACAATACTAAGGAAATTGGATAATATGTTTACACCTCTAAATCTAAGTATGAATGAACTCACTTTATTATAATATTTTCCTAGCGGTTTTTAAGTACTTGTTCTCAAGCATAAAACTTAAATATTCCAATAATCTCAACTTAATTCTATGCATCATTTATCCAAGCTCCTCTCACCAATATGGATAGGAAGGGAAAAGATAAAGAACAGGGTTGCAATGTCTCCTATGATATCTAATTTAGGAACACCGGAGGGTTATCCTAGCGAGCACCACATAATGTATTTCGCAGAGAGGGCAAAGGGAGGGGTTGGGCTATTAATAACTGAGTACACATATGTGAATAAAGTGGACTCCAGGGGGGTGCATATAAATCAGTTAGGTTTATACAGCGACGACCTAATCCCTAAGTTCTTCAGGTTAACAGAGCTCATCCACTCACTTGACTCAAAGATATTTGTCCAGCTAGTTCACGTGGGGAGGAAGACTAAGGAGGAAGCGATTTGGGGTAACACTCCTATAGCGCCTTCCCCAATCTCTAAGGGGAAAGTAAGGGAAATGACTTTGGACGACATAAAGAGGGTTAAGGAAGACTTCGTAAAGGCATCAATAAGGGCTGAGAGGGCTGGCTTCGACGGAATTGAACTTCACGGAGCTCACGGCTACTTAATTGCCCAGTTCCTCTCCCCTGCAACTAACAAGAGGAATGATAAATACAAGGACGGCACAGTCTTTGTGGAGGAGTTAATAGAGGAAGTAAAGGCTAAGGTAAACATGCCTTTAGGAATTAGGGTGAGCGTAACTGAGTTCGATGAAGAGGGGTTGAAGCCCGAGATGGTTGCGGAAATAGCTAAGAGGTTAGAGGCTAAGGGCTTGGATTACATCCACATATCAGCAGGGAGAGACGGCCCACTTTACTCTTCCATGCCCTTTTACGGTAAGAGGGTCAGTTTCTTGGAGGAGGCTAAAGTAGTGAGGAAGAACATTAAAATACCAATGTTCCTAGTAGGATCAATAATAGATTTAGAGGACGCTTTAAAGGCGCTTAGCGTAGCTGATGTAGCTGTTTTAGGTAGGCAACTCCTTGCAGACCCAATGTGGCTGGAGAAGGTGAAGAGGGGGATGACATTTAGGCCTTGCATAAGGTGTAACCAGTCTTGTTTGAAAGTTAGGTTCTCAGAGGTCAGGTGTGATGTAAACCCTGAGCTAGGGTGGGAAGGGAGTAAGCTAGAGAGAGGGGAAGGGGAGGTAACAGTTGTTGGTGCAGGTGTAATGGGTTTAGAGGCATCTAGAATACTAGCGTTGAGGGGTTTCAAGGTCAAGCTCTACGAGAAGGGGAAGAGGATAGGAGGTCAATTCCTCCTCTTCAAGGACCCTTGGAAGGTAAAGGAGTTTGGGAGGTTAATAGATTACTATGAAAGGGAATTGAAGAGGCTGAATGTGGAGGTAATATTGAACAGAGAAGTGGAGTGCGAGCACTGCATAAAGGCTTTCCCAGAGGAAGTGATTGAGGTGCCTAAAGTAGAGGGGAAGAAGGTTTTAATAGATTCAAATTTATACCCCTACCAAGACTATGCATTTGAGCTTTCCAAGAGTAACGAGGTTTACATAACTGAAAGGTCTTTAAGGGAACTAGAGATGTCAAGGAAGTACTTCCTAATAAGCAAATACAACGAAATAGGAGTTAGGGTTGTGAACAGCGAGGTCAATGCGGACGTAATTATAAGGGACTTCAGGAGAAACCAACCTACAATAGGGGAATCAATAAGGAAAGGGTATTTAATTGGAGTTAATTACAGGAAGGAAGTTCTCTAATTTAACATTTATATAAAAGAATAGCCCTTCACCTCGAGATATAGAGATGAAAACCCAATACCTTTAAGTAAACCTAAAACACTTTAATTGAAAGTTTAAAGGCGAGCTAAGAAACTTTATTTCCACTATCTAAGGGATTATCACCTTCAATAACGCTAAAAAAAAGATCATCTATTTAATCCCCTTCCATAAGTGTCCTCTGTGAAGGAGCAGGAAATGAATGATGTAAGTGAAATAGCTGAAAGCATTAAAGCTATTGATATCTCTGGGCTACGAGAGTAAAGTAAGTAAGGGGCTATTATCTGGGGGATTGCAGATAACGGTGTGGAGAATTGGTATGTGAAGTTGCTTGCCGTTAGCCTATACTTAGTAGGGAAGTTCTCAGCTATGTAGGCTGATATAGCTCCGTAGCCGAACATCAATGACGAGCAAAAGAAAGATTGGGAGAGGTAAATCAATAAGTGATTCCCAGAAGAAATTAAGAATATATATGGTATAGACATAATGGAGGTTGAAAGCGAGCTGAACAGGATTACCTTCTTCCTCCCAACTATGTCAGCTAGATAGGAGCCAACTAATTGGGAAAGGATCATAGCAATTGAGGAGAAGACGAGGGAGGAAAAGGAAACGCTTAGTGGCACCCCTATGGAGTAGAGGAAGGTTATTATAAACGTGGTTGAAATGTAGTAAAGGGAAGTTATGTAGTTTCTTGCGAGCATCAAAGCCAATATCTTCTTCCATTCTCCTTTTAATGCTTCCTTTAGTGGACTCCTTGATATTTCCCCTTTTCCCCTTATTTCCTCAAATAAAGGGCTGTCAAGAATTCTAGATGAGAGAAAGGAGAGGAGGAGAGTCAGCGTTCCAGAAGTGATGAATATTATCCTCCATCCAAGTGAGAGGAAGAAGGAAGGGGAGCCAGACATTAAGTAAAAGGTCAGTGACGAGAAGAGCAGAGATAACGGCACTCCTATACTGGAGAGATTTGAAACAGAGGCCCTCTTACTGCTTTCATGGAAGTGCTCTATTAACAATATAGATGCTCCTCCCCATTGCCCCCCAAGGGCTATCCCCTGCATTGCCCTAAAGATGAAAAGTAGGGAAATACCAATTATTCCAAGGGAAGGGGGAATTAAGGCTATCCCTGTAGTTCCAATGCTCATTGCCAGCAAAGTAAAGTATAGAGACGTCTTCCTCCCTTCTTTATCTCCTAAAACACCGTATATTATCCCTCCTAAAGGCCTTGTAATTAATCCCGTGGAGAATGCCAAGAAGGAATAAAGGAGGGAAAGGGAATAAGGGTAAGAGGAGAAGAAAGTCAAGGGCCACACATAGGAAGAGGCTAAACCAGATATCTGGAAATCGAAGTAACCCAAAGTATTAGAGAAGAGCGCCTCTAGGCTTAGCTTTACTACTTCCTTTTTGGGGTACACAAAAATAAAGGATGTTTACAGAGTTTAAAAAGTTCAAAAAAATTACTAACTTATTACAGTTGCCGTCACTGAGGGGCTAATTATTATCTCCCCATCGCTTAAAGTCAAGTGTGGGAAACTTATCAAAACGTTATGAGTTGAACCTCCTGTAAGCTTTAGCCCGCCTATAATGTGGACTTTGAACACGTAGCTGGGCAACTTAGCAGTAACATTTACGGAACCCAGCTGTACTGTAGCTGAGGAAACGCCAAGGAATATTTCGTTGTATTCACCTACAGGTAACTTCGAGGAAGCTAGGAAAGTCATGTTACTGCTGAGGAGCACAGTTATAGTCCTGTTAGACAGAGTAATCCAAGACCCGTTGGTCTGGTGAATCATGATGGAAGAGACTGTTAGGTAAACAGCTAAACCTTGGTTAGGTGGATCTTGAATGTAAACGTTGACCTGTCCGTAGTTGAAGTAATTATAGAGGTAATACCCTAAGAACGCTGAAACTATAATGACTACTCCTAAAACTACTAGTAACTTATTCACGGTGCTTTAGTTTCACTGCAATTTATATAATCTAAGGCTATTGCTTATGAGAATGAAAAACTAGAATTCCTTCGAGGGTTCTTGCTACTTTAAACCTTTAAAAGCTTTAATTTTAGGGATAATTAATAAGAAATTGAAGAGTAATAAATTCTTGAGGGTAAAGAACGAATTTCTACCTTGTAATTTCTTGTGCTGGTTTTGAATACATCATAATTCTTAATAGACAGATGGACTCTATCCTTTCTATTTTATAGAAAAGCTTTTATATTCATATGCCTTATATTAAGTAAAGACGATCTCCTAATGAATGTGGGAAGTGTTCAAGGAGAAGACTAATACATAGTTGAGGACTTAGCCTTGCTTTATCACGTCGAAAACAAAGTCATTGAAATGAGAACATAAAGACAATCTTTTATGCTCATAATGTAAAAATATGTTAGGGCATTTTCCCACCAAACCATTGAATTAAGGGTTACCATGCATTGCCTTTGCTCATTACTTTAGTTTCAAACATTTCGCTTCGTTCATAATAAGCATTAGTTATTTTAAAATAACTATTCTCTTATGATAGGTTGCGAAACTCCCTTTAGGTTAAGGTGTTTCGATCCAAAACCTATAGATTTAAGGATGTGACCATCGTTACTCCTATCTTCAATTTGAGAGAAGTTTGATCCATTAGTTGCAATAACATCTCGAAAATCTTAAATATCTAAAAATAATCAATCATCTATGAGCGAAAGGGGGTTGATTTCGGGTCTTCCCTCCACTACAAATGATTTATGGCAATTAAATCTATGGAAGGTAATTAAGCATGCTTCCAGGGTACACGGTAAGACAGAAGTAGTTTCCTATAGGGAAAACCAGGGAGGGAAAACCCATAGGATGAATTACAGTGAAGTATATAAGAGGGTGTGCTCAATGTCAAATGCACTAGAGGGCTTAGGGGTTAAACCAGGGGACATAATTGCTGTTTTGGGCTGGAACGACCATAGGTATTACGAGTCTTACTTCTCAATTCCAGGAATAGGGGCTGTTCTCTTAGAATTAAACAATAGGTTGCACGTAAATGAGTTAACATACATTTTGAAGCACTCCAAGGCCAAAGCCCTTTTCTTTGATGATTCGTTAGTGGAAACAGCTGAGGAACTAGCGAAGAACTACAGGTTTGATTTCACTGTTATCATGGGGGATAAAGGTTTAGGGAAAATAAACACCAGCTTGGAGAAAGTCTATGATTATGAGAAACTGGTTTCAGAGAACAAAGGGGAGAGGGACTGGAAGGAAATAGATGAGAAGTCAGCAGCAACTGCTTGCTACACCTCTGGCACAACTGGCCTTCCTAAGGGAGTTCTGTTCTCCCACAGATTTCATTGTCTTGAGGCAATAACTTACGTCCACGTAGCTAGGATGGATGTGGACGATGTGTACATGCAGACAGTGCCAATGTTCCACGCGAACGGTTGGTTATTGCACTTGAGCTCAACTATGATTGGGACAAAGATAGTTCTTCCAGGTAAGTACTCCGCTAAGAGCTTGGTTGAGATAATGTTGAGGGAGGGGGTAACTGTTACTGCAGGAGTCCCAACAATATTCAATGAGGTAGTAAAGGTTTTAGATGGAATGGAAGAGAGACCGAGGTTAAACGTTAAGGCTGTAATTGCTGGAAGTACACCCTCCATTTCGCTAATTAAGAAAATGATGGACTACGGTATTACCCCTATTCACGTTTACGGTTACACGGAGGGCAACTTCGTTACTTATAACCACATGAAGAGGGAACTGAAAGCCCTTAACGAGGAGGAGAAGTTAAAGTACCTCCAGAAACAGGGGTTACCTGTTTGGTTAGTAGAGTTCAAAGTAGTTAACCCCGAGAGTAAGGAGGAGTTGCCTTGGGATGGAAAGAGCGTAGGAGAGGTCTGGGTTAGGGGTGTCACTGCCAAGGAGTACTACAAAGACGAGAGGACTAGAGAGTACTTCACTGGGGACTGGTTCAGACCTGGAGATACTGGAAGCATCGACGCGTTTGGGTATTTCTCCTTCTTCGATAGATCCAAGGACTTAATAAAGAGCGGGGGAGAGTGGATATCAAGTGTAGACCTGGAGAACTACCTCTTCTCCCACCCATACGTCTCAGAGGCAACTGTCATTGGGATTCCCCATCCTAAATGGGAGGAAAGGCCTTTGGCTGTAGTCGTTGTGAAGCCAGATTTCAAGGGGATCCCAGAGGAGAAGTTAGAGGAGGAGTTGAAATCACATTTACTTAAGAGGTTCGCTAAATGGCAGATCCCAGATAAAATAGTGTTCGTCAACGAGATACCTAAGACGAGCGTGGGGAAAATAGACAAAAAGGTTTTGAAGCAGAAGTTTAAAGACTTCTACCACTAGTTTAAAAAATCCTGTCTTAGTTTAAATCTTCTCTCATTAATTTATACATTTAATTGTTTGTTTTTATATATATGCTCTTTATATTCTTCTCTACAATTTCACTATTCTCATTATTAAATAACAGAAAGATTTTTAAACTGGTAAATTAATAGATCCTATGGATCCTCAAAAGGGGATGGAAAAGAGTTTAGGTAAGGGGGAGCCTGAGAAAGTAGGGAGAGACACAGTCAAGGTAGTAATATCTCAACTAATAGGCTTCACACTAGATGGATATGATTTAGCAATAATCTTAACCATAGGCCCTGTTTTAGCTGCAGCTGTATTACCACCTGCCTCGCCATTTATACAAGCGCTCTCTGTTATACTCTCCTATTCGTTTACCATAATATTCAGGCCCCTTGGCTCTGCGGTCTTCGGCCACTTAGGGGATAAAATAGGTAGGAGGAATGACTTAATAATAACCGTTATAGGATTAGGAGTAACAAGCGCTTTAACAGCAGCTTTACCTACTTACAGCCAAGTAGGGATATTGTCTTACGTGCTCTTCACAATACTAAGGGCAGGGGTAGGTTTCTTCGCTGGAGGAGAATATGCAGCTGGCCATCCATATGCAATGGAGTGGACACCCTATAAGTGGAGGGGCTTAATGAGCGGGCTAATTCAAGGTGGTTTCCCTCTTGGAGTGGCTTTAGTTACAGGAATCCAAACGCTCTTCATTTCAATTTACGGATTAGACGCACTAAAGGCGTATGCATGGAGGTATTTGTTCCTTACTACTCTAATCCCAGCGGTAATAGCTTTAGCTGTAAGGTTAACTATGGAAGAGAGCCCAGTCTTTCAGGACGTGAAGAAGAGGAACTTAGTTAGGAAGACCCCATTATTCGATTTATTCAAGAAGCCATATAGGAGGGACTTCTTCCAAGTCATGTTAATGATGACAGGGTTATTCTTCACTGCTTACGTCTGGTTCTCCTTCGTCCCTCCAATACTCCAATACCCTCCCTCACACATTCCTTTAGGTAATATAACTTTCATACTAACGATAAATAACTTAGCTATATTTGTCTTCTACATTCTCTTCTCTGCCCTAACCCAATACGTAGGTAGGAGGAGGTTGCTAATCATCTGGAATGCTGTAGCTGTTATACTCTCTGTGCCCCTTTACTACGGCCTCATTCAAGCAGCTTCAGCTGGGAACCAATTGTTAGTTGGGATTATAGGGGCACTAATAGGTCTAACTTTAGTAACCCCGTGGGGAGTAATTCCCATTTACCTTTCGGAGAGATTTAAGGCCTCAATGAGGTCCTCGGGACTTGGATTCGGTTACTCCTCTGGAATACTATTAGGCGGGTGGTTCAGCATTTACGTAGGATTAATGCACCAGTACTTGTTCGGATCTATAGACGGTCCTACAAACCTTTGGTTCTCCACAGCAGTCCTAGGAATAATAGGAGGAGCTTTAGTTGCACTTGGCGCTTACTTGGGACCAGAGACCTTGGGGACTAGACTCACAGAAGAATAGCGGATAAAGACAGTTTCTAAATTTTGCCATCACTAAGGGACAAATCCTTTTTCATGCTTTTTACATTCAATTGCTCTCATCTTTACTAAAAGACTGTCTCTCATATTTGTGTGGGCTATGCTCAAAAGGGGGTGAGTGCCGTTGAGCTTGAAGGAGACCCCATATGTGATTCGAGAGTGTGGTTTAGTGCTAAGCCCCTGCTTGATAGTGAATGAAAATGATTGAAATGAAAATGTAGGGACAAATGGAACGGAGTATGACTTGGCGTATCTAGGAATTTACAGGAATTTATGGGATGTAGTCAAGAAGGCGGTTAAAAGTTTTTACATTTTTCCTATCAAATTACATGGAATCTGTAGGAGCTTAAATGTTAACATGCGTAGTAGTGAACCAAGGGTAAGCCAAGTCATGAACCTTCTAACTGGATAGTAACAGCATATCTCCCTTAGTACGTATTCCCTAAAGAAGTAAAAGGAAATTGATCAATTTCATGAGAAATTATTAAACAATACTTGATATCAAAATAAAAATATAAACTTTCACGTTGAATTAGCAATAGATGAAAATAAATCCTAGACTATGTCTGCTTTGTAGAGCGAGCAAGTATTTATGTGGTTTATCTTATTGCCCAATATTAGTAAATCTCAATGCGAGTAAGGTTAGAGTTGAGGACGAATTAAGAGGTACTTCCCCTCCTTCAGTGTTTGTGGGGAGGTTTAATTACCCTAAAGTGAGGATCTACCCGTCTTCTCCTCCTGAAAGGGGTGATACTTCCATTTATGAGAACCCACGGGAGTGGATAAATATGAGCTTGAGTGAGTTCTTGATCCTTAGAACTAGCTTAGTGAGAGGTGGAAGGGAATTCAGGGTTGAAGATCCTTTAAGTCCTTGCAATACCCTTCAAGAGATTCAACTGCTTTCCATGTCAAGTAAACCTGTGGACATAGAGATGGAGTTCGAGGGGAAAGTTAGGAATTCAATAGTCCTTGATGAAAACCTCCCTCCTTTCGGACCATCCGGTCTTATGAGGAGGATAAGTATTCAAGAACCTAGACTTGAAAGAATAGTGGAGAAAGCATATTATGATAACTCAATGAAGAGCAGTGAGGCCATTTTGAGGTTTTACGAGGGAGGCATTTCAGTCGAAAGGATTTCAAGGATGTTGAGCACAGGTTCAATAGGAATTAAGAGGAAGTTGGTTCCAACTAGATGGAGTATAACGGCAACGGATAAAGCAATCTCTGATCACCTCCTCAGGGAGGTCAAGCAGTTTAGAGAAATAGACAAATACGAGGTTAGAGTTAGGAAGTTCTTAGATAACCTCTTCATCTCCATATTAACGCCTTCAAGCTATTTCTTTGAATGGGGAGAAGCTTGGTTCCCCAGGACAACTTGGAATTACTTTGGAAAAGAGCATGTAATAGAAGTAGATTATGAAGGATTCAAGGGAAAAAGGGAGGAGTATCCTAGTATAGGTGGATGTTATTATGCTTCTAGATTAGCTGTTCTTGAACACTTGAGATCAAGGAAAAGGAGTTCAGGAATCATTCTATGGCGGGAAATTTATCCCCCATTCAATATTCCAGTAGGGGTTTGGTTTGTAAGGGAAAACATAAGGAAGTTGATGAACGAGAAGGCCATTGAGTTCGACAGCATAGACCTCTCTTTGGAGTATGTATCAAAGTTCACTAAGTGTTCAATATCAGATTGGATAGGAAAGTCAATTGCAGTGAGGACGTTAAAGGGGAGAACCCTTGATAGTAAAGGAAATTAGCGTGAAGAGGGCCTTAAGCAGGTCTGGACTAAGGGAACTAGACTACAGCTTAAACCCATATCATGGTTGCTCTTTCTCGTGTGTATATTGTTATGCTAAAGTTTTTACAAGAGAAAAGGAGGCCTCTGAGAATTGGGGGGAAGTAGTTTTCGTAAAGAAGAACATAGTGGAGGTTCTATCAAGGGAAGTAAAGGAATTCAAGAAGGGATTAGTTGGGGTATCAACTATAACAGATCCTTATCAAGGGGTTGAGGCAATTTATAAGATAACTAGGGAGAGCCTTAAGAAGCTCTTACAATACGGCTTCAGGGTCTCCATTCAGACTAAGAGTCCTCTAATATTAAGGGACTTGGATTTACTTGAAAGGTTTAGAGGTAAAGTGGACGTAGGGATTACAATAACTACATTGGATGTGAAGACCTCTAAATACCTAGAACCAAGAGCACCCCTACCAAAAGCAAGGGTGAATGCCCTTCGTAAGTTAAGTGAAAGGGGAATAAAGACATGGATATTCTTGGGACCATTAATTTATAGCGTTAACGATTCAGGATTCGAAGAAGTAATAAAAGTGGCAAGGGAAACGAACTCTGAGGTAATATACGACAAGTTCAACTTTTATAGAGGCTTAACAAACTACAGTTCTCCAAAGGGTTGGTGGGAAGCAAAGGAGAGGGAAATAAAGAGGAAGTGCTATGAATTGGGAGTAGAATGCCACTCAGAGAGAGAGGATTGGATATTTGAAAGGGGTAAACAAGGCAGGTTAAGCATTTAAATTTCCATTCTCAACGGTTCTTAATTATTGAGAAGTTTTTGTTTATATGGCTACATTCAGCTTGCAAATGAAGGGCGAGGCGTTAATATGTCATACAGCTTTAAAGTGTTTAGAATGGCTGTTTCCTCGATATCAAGCGATTACAAAAGGTGGGAGTTAGCCATTTATGGGAAGATAGCCCTCGTTAAATACCCTTTCTCTAAAATTCAATTAAAGGCTATAATGCTTAAAGCTATCGGAGCTATGTAATGAACGTCGATAAGATCCTCTCTTGAGGATAACTACTTTAAAGCACCGCGTTTCGTTTTGTTGTAGGAATGGGAAGTAAACCATAGCGAGAAGTGAGTTTTAGGACTAGTTCGAAGGAGTTCATACAATAAGTTAAGGGAAGGCTTCACTCTACCTTCAAAGATCTCTGAGCTCTGTTATAAGGACGCGCTCTCGGTCTACAAGGGTTTTAATATAGCAGTCTTTAGGTCTATCCTTTTTAGGGATGTATAAAACCGCAGTTTGAATAACTCCTAAGGTAAGTTATAACATGCTCATGGGGAAAATGAAGGTAAGGATCTCTGAGCAAACAACGCCCTTGGTGCTGGGAGTAAGTCGATAACACAAGGACTTCACTAATGATAATCTGCGATTAAGTATCATTCTTTATGTATCATGTGGGACTACTTAATTTGTTAGTACTCACTATTAAGTAAGCCAATTTATAAGCTACCCTTTCAAACATAGCTATAATGAAGGAGTTAGACTTTATAGTTGGTTTAGACGTTCAAAAGCCCACATTAATTTATGAAATCGATGAAATCCAGAGAGGAGTTAAATCTCCAGTAGATGCTGTGAGCAAGTCAATTGAGATGGCAAAAAGGGAAAAAACGGAATTCAACAATTATATTGAGGTGATTGAGGAATCAATACTTAAGGCAGAAGGTATAGAGAAGAGTGTTAAAAGAGGTAATGCTGGAGCATTAGCGGGAATTCCAATAGCCGTGAAGGATAATATATTCACTAAGGGAATAAGGACTACCATGGCTTCAGCCCTATTCAAGGATTACTATCCTAAGGAGGACGCAGATGTAATTAAGAAGCTTACGGAAGAGGATGCTATAATAATAGGTAAGACCAATTTACATGAATTCGCCTCTGGAGTGACTAATGTTAGTTCATATTTTGGCCCTACGAGAAATCCTCATGATAAGGAAAGGATAACAGGGGGATCCAGTGGTGGCTCTGCCTCATCTGTTGCTTTAGGCTCTGTAAACGTTGCATTGGGAACAGATACTTCCGGATCAATTAGGATCCCCTCATCCCTTTGCGGTGTTGTTGGCTTCAAACCAACATACTCCCTAATAAGCAACATGGGTGTCTTCCCTTTATCTTGGAGTTTAGATACAGTAGGAGTTATTGCCAAGAGCGTTATAGACGCCTCCTTCATCATTAACGTACTATCTGAAAAAAAGCTTAATTTGGGCTACATAGCGGAAGGAGTTGAACCAAGGAAAATCACATTGGGGTATGTGAACGACGAATCAGAAATCAGCGAATTGTATTACTCTGCAATAAGCAAATTGAACTCATTTGGTTTTAATGTGAAGAGGGTTGAGTTTAATATAGAGGAAGCTAGGCAAGTGCACTCCATAATTAGGTTAGCTGAGGCCTCAGCCCTACACGAATCGAGGTTCATGAAGTACGAGACACTCTATTCAAAGGATGTAGCGGAGTTAATAAGATTAGGACTCAACATAAAAGCGGTGGATTACGTAAATGCCCTAAGGTCGAGGAAGGTTTTGATTTCAGAATTCATTAAGTTATTCAATAAGGTGGACGCTATTCTAACGCCTACTCTAACTAGGGCTGCACCAAGGATTGAAGAAGTAATAAATAGGGAACTAGAGGTTAGGAGGGAATTCACTAAATATGTTAGCTTCGTTAACCTGATTGGATCCCCAGCTATATCAATCCCTATGGGCAACTTCAATTCCCTTCCCTTGGGTTTACAGATAATAAGTAAACCATTTGAAGACGATAAGTTATTGGCTATAGCTAAAACTATTGAGGAGGCTCTCAGTTGAGAACAACGAAAGATGAGAATAACTTTTCCATATTTAGGTCAATTCTCTACCCTCTTTTTGTATTTTGAAACATTTAATATTCTACTACGCAAATGGGACTAAAAGGGAAAACAATGCAGTTTAAAAGCTCATAATTCCTTATTGAGATTCCGATAAATTTCTCCATAATTCATTTCGAACATTAGGTGGGACATTCAAAGTTCATAGGGATTTGAGGATTTTGGGTTTCAAGACTCTTCAAGAGGAGTAGTTTCAAGGTTATATTCTCTTCTTCGTCATTGTAGTTAATGTTGTTAGAGAGTTGAATGATGAGTTGAAACTCAATAGTGTTGAGAGTTTTTCCTTATGCTTCTTGAGTTTCGTTTATGTAGAGCCCTGAGATTAATGAAAATGTTTAAATTACGTTAAAGCCCTATAATTGCTAGAAGTTAAAAGCTATTAAGTTTCCATGTATAAACCTTATAACGAATTGGTATTTATTCGGAACTTCTGTAAACTTTATAATAAACCTAAGAAATTTCCTCAGATAACTTTATTAAATGAACCACACCCTGTTGAAGGGAGTTATCATGAGGGAAAAAAGAGGTATAAGTACACTGACTTTAGCTCTAATAGTAATAGTGATAATAATTATAGCTGTTATTGGAGTATATTTCTTCATAAGAAATCAGGCCCCTTCACCTGCTCCATCTCCCTCTTCTTCTTCATCTTCGCCTACTCCAAGCACTTCCAACGTAACTTTGACAGCTGGTTTCTTCGAGGACGTCACCTCATTGAACCCAGTAAATTGGTTTACGATATCAGATCTAGATGTTCTTCAGCTCATTTATAATACATTGGTAGAAGTCAATTCAAGTGGATTACCTGCCCCAGGCTTAGCACAGAGCTGGAGTGTGTCCAATAACGGCTCTGTCTATACGTTTTACCTAGTCCATAATGCAACTTGGCAAGATGGAGTTCCAGTAACTGCGCAAGATGTAGCATTTACCTTCAATTACTGGAAGAAATATCATTTCCCATATTATACAGCACTCGCATCACTAATCAAGAACGTGTCAGTCATTAATAACTACACAGTCCAGGTTCAATTAATTCATCCATACGCTGGCTTCCTCTTGCAATTAGCTGATTTGGGAATGATAATTCCGAAACATATATGGCAGAACGTCAATAATCCATTTAATTATACTAACTTAATTGGAGACGGTCCCTTCCAGTTTGTATCTAGAACGCCTGGAGTTGATATAGTCTTAAAGGCAAATCCGAGTTATTTCGGTGGTAAGCCACACTTCACGTACTTTATTATAAAGATCTTCAGTTCTGTTGATTCTGCATTGGCTGCACTTGAGTCAGGTGCACTCAACCTTCTAGAACTTCCAGAGGGAACAAATCTAGCCCCACTATCATCTTACCCATCAATTCATATTGTTAGGACTCCTAGTACGATGATTTATTATATATCAATGAATACTCAGACATTTCCCTTTAATAACACTTTAGTTAGACAAGCAATAGCATATGCAATAAATAAGACTCAGATATTGCAATTAGCGTTCCTCAGCCAAGGCTCAGTTGCTAATTCAGTCATTTCCCCATCTCTATCTTATTGGTATAATCCAAACGTGGAAAACTACAGCTATAATCCAAATCAGGCAGTTAACTTGCTTCAACAAGCTGGGTTTTACAAGTCATCCGGTAAATGGATTAATTCGCAGGGACAGCAGTTGACTTTTAACTTACTAATTCCAAACCAAGCTCCATGGATAGAAATAGCCACTATAATTCAACAAGACTTGGCCCAAATAGGTATACCAGTTAATGTTCAATCTGTTGATCCAAGTACGTGGGAGTCAACGGTTATAGGTACACATAACTATCAAATGACTCTGGGAGCATGGCGCCTCTACTTTGATCCTATGTTGTTTATAGAACCATCATTTGATTCTAATGAGTCAGGTCCAAATGGTTTGGACTTCTCAGTATTTAAGAACGCAACTGTTGATTCGTTAATAGAGAGAGCCCTCTAATCCTCGTCTCTTCAACTTGAGAGGTCATATGTCTATGAAATTCAGAGCATAGTTTCTCAGCAAGTTCCATGGATAATGTTAGCCTATGGTCAAGACATCTGGGCAGTACAAGGATTTACGAACTGGCAACCTGTTCCAAGATATGGATTGTGGTATTATACAACATTCATAAATCTAACTCCATCATGAGGTCATAAGATAATGGCGTTAAAGGGCTACCTAACTCAAAGGTTAATTTTCTTTACCTATTCCTTCATTATCCTCTTAATACTAAACTTCTTAATTCCCCGACTAATGCCAGGAAATCCCGTTTCTAGGTTTGTAAATCCTTTAATGAGTCCCCAAGCCCAACATCAAATATTAGAGCAGTTTGGGCTTACGGAACCCCTTTATATACAATTTATTCTATATATTAAAGAAACGTTTACTGGAAACTTTGGTACCTCCTTCCTATATTATCCTACACCTGTAGGAAGTCTAATAGAGCAGAGACTCCCTTGGACTTTACTATTAACTGGTACAGCAACAGTATTGTCAGCCTTAGTAGGGATGGTATTGGGCTTAATTTCAGCTTGGAGGGCTAACTCAAAAATAGATAATTTATTCGTTTTCCTCTCCATGGCTTTAAGGTCAATTCCCACTTTTTGGCTAGGACTAGTTCTTCTTATATTTTTCGGCGTCACATTAAGGCTTTTCCCCACCTCTGGGTATTTCTCGACCTCCTTTATTACCTATCAGGGAAATGTTATATCATTTATAGGTAACGTGCTCTATCATTCATTCCTCCCACTCATTACGTTAATGGCATATCTAGTTGGGGGGAATCTATTGATTATGAGGGCTTCTACTATTTCAACACTTAGGGAGGACTACGTGATTACATTGAAGGCTTTCGGTTATGATGACAGGAAAATATTATATGAGCATGTATTGAAGAACGCCTTCCTGCCAATGCTAACCAACATTGGAATTCAAATGGGTTATATTGTGAGTGGTGCAGTGCTAGTTGAAGCAGTTTTTTCATATCCTGGCATGGGACTGCTTATATATCAAGCGGTCCTCGCAAGGGATTACCCTACCCTTCAGGGATCGTTTTTCATTTTGACTGTGTCCACATTAGTAGCGCTATTAATAGTGGATTCCTTGTATGCACTTCTAGATCCAAGGGTTAGGAGGTGACGTAATGGAGAGAAGGAAGCTACACGTTTTCCTTCAATTATTAAGGAGTGTGAAAGGGGCTATAGGGTTTGCGATAATATTAACGTTTTCTTTATTGCCCTTTCTAAGGGGGTTTATAACTAATTATCAGCCAGATGCTATTGGAGTTGGGTTACCTAACCAACCCCCTTCCCCTTCCCATCTCCTTGGAACTACTAGCTTGGGGCAGGACGTATTCAGCCAATTCATAAGTGGGGGTCTAATACCAGTAATAGTGGGATTATTAACTGGAGCTTTTACGTCTCTCCTAGTAACTGTAATTGGTATACCTATGGGTTATTATTCAAACAGGTTTGGTAAATTAATTACGTTGATAACTGACGTCTTCTTAATTATACCTACTTTACCATTAATAATATTGCTTGGAGTGTACTTAGGCCCGAGCATAATTAATCAGGTTCTGGTATTAACGCTCATCTCTTGGCCTTTTCCAGCAAGAGTTGTTGCATCCCAAGTAATAAGCCTCAAGGAGAGGGGTTTTGTGTTGAGTGCAAAGGCATGTGGAGCTTCCGATTTGAGGCTAATGTTCGGGGAGATTTTACCTAATGTATATAATTTAATAATCTCCAATAGCGTATTAGTTATAATATTCGCCATACTGTTCCAAACAGCTATTTCATTCCTAGGTTTGGGTAACCCCACTCAAATTGATTGGGGTAACATGCTTTATTATGCTGAGCAGTCAGGTGCTGTAGCAAGCGGAGAATGGTGGTGGGTTGTACCTCCAGGAGTTGGAATAATGATATTAGCTTTTTCTTTTTCCCTTATATTTCTAAGAATAGAGGAGGTAATAGGATCTGGGAGGAGGTGAGCGTTTGCCTATTTTGGAGGTCAAGAACTTAACTATTACTTATAAAATAGGTTTTAAGGATTTTGACGCCGTTAAGGACGTGAGCTTTGGGTTAGATAGCGGAGATACATTAGCAATAGTAGGTGAATCTGGGTCTGGAAAGACGACCTTGGCTCTATCTATTTTAGGGCTCCTACCAAGGAATGCAAAGGTAAGGAGTGGAAAGATATTGTTTAAGGGGCAAAACGTTCTTGAGTTTACTCGCGATCAATGGAATACAGTAAGGTGGAAGAAAATCTCAATGATTTTTCAGGCTTCTATGAGCGCTCTAGACCCAGTAAAGAAAGTGGGGGATCAACTTATAGAGTTATATAGATACCATAATAGGAAAGTAGGAAAGGAGGAAGGTAAGAGGAAAGTGGAGGAGATAGTGAAAATGGTTGATTTGTCCCCTAAAGTCCTTAACTTGTACCCTCATGAATTATCTGGAGGGATGAAGCAGAGGGTAATTATTGCCTCCTCTTTGCTTCTTGAACCTGAACTATTAATAGCTGATGAGCCGACAACTGCATTAGATGTAATAACTCAGGCTGAAATACTCTCATTAATAAAGAAAATAGCAGATGAAAAAACATAGCACTAATGTTTATTACCCATGACCTTAATCTAGTATCTCAAATATGCAAGAGGATATTAATAATGTATGGTGGATTAGATGTCGAGCAGGGTGTTCTGATGGATGTCATTTCAAATCCTTTGCATCCTTATACCAAACACCTAATAGATTCTCTCTTTGAAATTGAGAAGGGGCAACTGGTTCAAGGAAAGCGCGATCAAATGCCTTTTATATCTCCATATGGATGTCCATTTGAACCGAGGTGTGCGTTTTCAAGGAGGGAATGCAAATTAAATTACCCGATACCAATAATTAGCAACTCTAGGACAGTGAGATGTGTTATATATGAAGGAGGAGAAATTGGAAGGAACTGAGATGCTCATCGTAAATAATGTAACTAAGATATTTAAGGGGAGGGGTAAAGTTAAGGAAATAAAGGCCCTGGAAAACGTCTCTTTCTCTATTAAAGAAGGAGAGAGAATTGCAATAATAGGTGAGACGGGGTCAGGAAAATCTACTTTAGCCAGAATCCTCGTGGGTCTAGATCAACCAGACGAGGGCGAGATAATCTTCAGGGGAAACGTAATAATCAATAGGAAGAGGAAGTTAGGGGAAGAAATAAGGAAGAACTTCGCTATTGTATTTCAAGATCCATATGAGGCTTTAAATCCCGCGAAAACCGTCTTTGAGTCTGTCTCTTTACCCCTGAAAGTAAGGGGGATAAAAGACAAGGAAACTTTGAGGAAACTAGTTCATGAAGCCCTCACAGACACAAGGCTTATTCCACCAGAAGATTACGCCTTTAAATATCCAAGTGAATTGAGCGGAGGTCAAAGGCAAAGAGTTGCTTTGGCAAGAGCTATTATATATAAACCAAAGCTCCTCATTGCAGATGAACCCACTACTATGATTGATGCGTCTCTGAAAGCTGATTTGCTTAAACTACTGCTTGATATAATGGAAAAATACAACATGACGCTAATAACTATAACCCATGATTTCAGCATAGCCCCTATAATAGCGGATAGATTAATAGTGATGTACAAGGGGAGAATCGTAGAGGAGGGTAGCATGTCTGAAGTAATCAGAACACCTAAACATCCATATACTTAGGCCCTTATATCTGCTATCCCCTCCTTTAATAGAAAAATAGCTATGAATTTCACGAGAACAGATGAAGAGATGGAAAACAAAGGTTGCAGATTCTATTATAGGTGCCAATATAGAATGGACAAATGCCTAAACGAGGAACCAGCGTTATTTAATGTTCATGGGAGGAGAGTTAGGTGTTTCCTGTATGAAACTTAATGATGGACTCTTTAAATAGTACTCAATGGAAAGCGTTATTCCCCTAACTATTGTTTCCATGCTCATCGAAGGCAAATCCTTCTTAGACAATATAGCGCACCTCTCATGGCATGGGATGTGAATAAAGCCTCCCCTTGAATTTACTTTTTTACACTCCCTCAAAATTATGAACATAGCCATGTTACATAAATAACCCCCTGCACTAAGGCTCAGCTCTGCAGGTATTCCCTCCTCGTTAAGGTAATTAACTAGCCCCTCAACAGGTAAATCAGAGAACACTCCATCTGGTTGGCTAGGATCTATCCTCTCACCCATATACCTTACTCCAGAGTTATCTGGCTCCCTCGAATACTTATAATTAATAGCTATTTTCTCCGGCGTAATCTTAGTTCTACCAGGAGCTAAACCAATACCCAAGACTAATCTAGGTTTAACATTTGAGATGTTATCCACGATTATTTTCTCTACCCTCTCAAACTCGACTGGAAGTATCTTACCAATTATCTTGTGTCCCCTGATAACTGAGTTGTTTAACCTACTAACTACTATTTCAGAGGGGTTCTCCTCGTAATCCGAGAACTTCCCGAAACCGAATAGTAAGACTGACATGAAAGTATAGGGGAATTTCGGAAATAAAAGCCTTAATGTCAGTCTCATGAATCTTACAATATGACTACTGATCCCTCCCTCCTATGATCTGCTCCTCCCATCTTCCTTCCGTTGAGGATTTGGACACCATTAACTACGCCAAAGAAATTATACCCCTCCTTTTCAATAAGTGTGTGCTCTGCAATCACGTGGCCTCTACTCCTCATTTCCTCTATAAAATTCGGGGGAAAACCGTCTTCAATCTCTATTACAGTCCCCTTGGGGTATGGAATTGAATTAGACTTATATCTCATTAAGTATCGAGGGCTGGATATAGAGTTCTTAATATCCATTTTGTAATCTATAATTTTTAGCCCAGTCAGAGTAACAGTTTGAGGTATTGTCCACCCTCCTGCCGCTCCAAGAGAGATAACTTCTTTTCCTTTTATCGCTATTATGGGGTTAAGAGGATATCTAGGTCTTTGCTTCGGTTCTAACCTCTCCTTATCCCCTCTATCCAAACTGAAGTAACATATTCCATTATTCAAACTAAATCCCAAATCATGAATAAAGCCCACTCTATCAAATCCATACATTTGGGTTAGAGTCATGGAAATCACGTTTCCACTCGAGTCTGCAACGGAGAAACTCGTAGTGCATGATCCATAGCAATTGCTACCTATAATCTCGTAGAACTGCGCCCCTTTCTTTATCCTGGATGCCAACTCCCTCGCGTAGCTCCTTGAAAGGAGTCTACTCACAGGGACCTTTATGTAGTCCTTCCCTGTATTCCATAAATCGTCATCCCTTAAGGCAAGTTTTCCAGCCTCAAAAAACAAGTGGGCGAATTCGGGTGAGTCCCACGAGTATTCTTTAGAATTAAGTTCGTTTAATATATTGATCCATTCGAGCACAGTTATACCGCTCGTACCTTCAGGTAAAGAGTATATATCATAACCATTATATTCTATATTCGGAGTTGAAGTCCATTGAGGTTCATAAGACGCTAAGTCCTCTAGCCTCAAAACACCTCCCTCTCTTTCAGACCATTCAGCTATTCTCTTCGCTATCTCTCCAGTGTAAAAGGATCTCCATCCTTCCCTAGAAATAATTTCAAGGGTATTCCTCAATTCCTCTTGATAGAAAACTTCCCCTTCCTTAGGATATGGCTTTGCCTTGTAGAATTGCTTTTCAGTGTATTTAAACCTCCCAGCCCTTTGCCTAACTTGGTTGTAAAACCTAGATAACCTAGGCGTTACGGGAAATCCCCTACATAACTCAATTGCTGGCTTAACTATTTCAATCCATTTCAACGACCCAAAAGCTTCATGTAATTTCCCCCATCCAGCAACTGAGCCTGGAACTAAAACTGATAGAGCCCCATCTATGTTACTCCTATAATCTTCCCACGGCTTGTCTTTATTAAAGAGATCGAGGTTAATGGATGATGGAGCTGTTCCTATGAAGTTTAAACCGTAAACTCTGTCTTCCTTGCTCGAGTAATATATTGCAACACCGAAGCCCCCTAGACCTGAGTTGTAGGGATCTATTACGCTCAATGCAAACGCAGTTGAAACAGCAGCGTCTACCGCGTTTCCACCTTTAGCAAGGATTTGTGCTCCTGCCTTTGAAGCATATTCATAATCTGACGAAACAACGCCGTCCATTCACTTTATCATCTACTAGTCTTTAAAAAACTACCCTTCCTGAGGTTATTTCGTTCTAGTTCTGGTTTTCCATTAATCTGATTCTCCTAACGGCCTAGATCGTTAAAACTGTTCAACTACAACGTAAATAGTTACATTACGTCTTTAATTTATATTAATTGTAAATACTCCTATTTCAGTTTCACGTGAAGTGTAATTGACTTCGTGGATACTGGATTCACTTTCGCATATAGGAAAAAAGGAGCTGTATATGATGACTAAAATGGAGTTTGAAAGGTGTCAATTTGATTATTCTAAATCCTGAATATGAATTCTTTCCTCTCGTATTTCTCCTCCTTTAACATCTCACTTAACCTTTCCTCGCCCTCACTTATTTCCCCTATCACAGCTTCTTCTTTTAGGACTTCACTGAAACAACTAATGAAGGCCTTTTCTACCTCCTCCGTTTCAATCCTCTTTCCGAGCAAATCCTCCAAGTTCTTGACCCTGAACTTAACGGGGTCTACTTCCCTCTTTAAACCCTTAGGTGGGATTATTAGCACATTATATAGTGTCTTAAGATCCGCTCTTAGGAGTAGAGTACCGTGTAGTAAACATTTTTCTCTATACAGATATCCAGCATTCCCGGAAACCTTGAATCCCTTGACAACTAAATCAGAAGTATTAGCTACCCTAACCCTTTCATCGGTTAACCTATTTATTGAGCATATTGTACCTTTGAGGAGGTAATCATACAAATACTCAACTCCTTTACCTAGAATGTCCTTGACTATTATAGAGTAATTTAAATTACCCACATCTTGGTAAACCGCTCCCCCTCCACTTATTCTCCTAGCTATTTTAATTCCGCTAGCGTTTGCAAAGCTCAAGTTAACCTCGTCTCTAACCCTGGAATTAATCCCCAATACGACGCTCTTCTCATTCCTCCAGATCCTCAGAGTAGGAGAATTACTTAACCTCAATATGGCTTCGTCTAAGGCTAAATTGCGATATAGCTCTCCGCCATCATTGATTATAACCCTTAACATTACCCTTAAAAATTGAAGGAGGAAATAAATGCTTCGTGTTAATTAAACTCAAGGTTCCGGAGGATCAATGTTTGGATGAAGGACGGCTTTGATGATACTGCTCTCCTTGTAGCCATAGTAATAGGAGGATCTATGTCTGGATGAATTAGAAAGGGGATATAGCTTCGATGTTAATAAGGGAAAGAGGTGAAATCTGGGAGGTCGAGAAGGTCATTATAAAGGTGGAAGCAGTTAAAGGGAAAATGATGAAGTTATGGGAATGACATAAAATGATTGCCTGGAGAGGCAATAGCTATAATAGAAGTGGAAAGGTTAAGGTAAACGCAAGGCTCAATGAGAACTATAGGAAAGCGTAATCAATAGTAATAGAGGGGGTTTCACTATATGCGATGAAACATCTGTCCTAAACACATGTTGGAGAATAAGACTGCAACATTCATGATAATTGCTAACTCATGTAATGGGAGATCTAGGTTCTGATACGTGACTAAGGGTTAAACACTTAGATCTTGATCCTATCAGTCTATAGAGTTGCAAACGCAGTTAAATTAATGAGACTAGATTACGTGGTTATTACTAATGTTGAAGGGAACACTTAGAAGAAAGAGGCACTCCTATGAAGTAATAAGGGAAGTCAATCCAATGATAATAGTGAGGGCTTGACTCCACATTTCATAAATATTGAAAAGGCAATAGGCTTTCCAAATTGATCTCCATGAAACTTAATATTTGAGAGAAAGGTGTTTTTCCAGAGTATAAATAATAAAGGAGCGATTAAACGCAACCATGGTACATACGGTAATGACCAGAGTATAAATGTATAACCTAAACGTTTTATGAATTAATCGAGACAAAAATACACATTAATTACCAGTAATTAACCTATGGAATGTGAAAGCTATATCTTGCAACTTCAATGTATCCCTCTCCCTTGGTCTGGGACGAGTGGAAAGGTAAACGCCGTATTCCTCATGATCTTCCTTACTCCCTGACAGCGGTTCTCCAAAAGGGGAAAATATAATGAAACAGCCTACTTCATTTATTATTCCCTCAATTACACTATCTATTAGCTTGTAGAGTTGGCACTTATTTCCCTTTCCTCTATGTAGAGATCTATCTAGAACAGTTATCCTAGCTATTGCTGGTCTCCTCCAAGTAAGACGAGAGATGGATTTCACTAAAGTATTTAATTCACTCATAGTGCTGTTTTCCATTACATCAAAATACTCGTTCGACGGGATATTAATTAACTCAGCGATTTCAATTAAATCCCTTACTTCCTCATTCTTCACTTTCAATACTTCCATCCATGATCTCATGTGATCCTGAGGTCTCTTATTGAACACTACCCCCCTATGTACTGTTTTGAATAAGTGGAGGAGGAAGGCTGGTGTACACTTCATAAAGCTAGTGTAACTAAGTCCATCAATCCCCAAGAGGATTAACTTCAAAGTAACCTCCTTAATTTAGACTCTATTACATATCTAGGTACTGCCCCTATAACTCCATCAACTGGTTTTCCGTGTTTGAACATTAATATGGTTGGCAAGTTCATTACACCGAGGCTATAGGCTATATCTTGCCCTTCGTCGTAATTGAGTTTGCCGAAACCTACATCAGGGTAATCCCTTGCCATTTCCTCAATTATAGGGGATATTAAGAAACATGGAGGGCACCATTCTGCCCAGAAATCTATTACCGCTACTTTAAAGGAGTTCAGGAAATCCAAGATATTGCCCCTATTCAAGTGGTAGATCTTTCCTCCTTTTACCTCTCCAGTCCCCTCCCTTCCCTCCCTAATTATTTTCTTCAACTTCTTATTCAATATTTCATTGACCTCTGGTTCGAAGTCTTCATTCATAAGATCTCCTCTCTCCTTCATTTATAAAGTTCTCATTTGCTTATTTAAGAGTTAATTTTCTTCACCTTAAACTTTTATAGATTAAGTAAACTAATTAAAACTCTAAATAAATAACTCAGTCTATGTAAACTCTGCAAACTATTTTTCAATTATTTAAGCTAGAGACTATAGAGCAAGTTACGTTGGCATTTAAATGGGGTCTCATGGAGAAGTCTTTTTAAAAAATGCGTTCCATAACACTAGAAGGCATTAAGTTTTCCCAATTTCTCTATAACAAATTAAGGGATACATCTTTCTTAATTGGGAATTGCAATGAGATTTCAATCCGCAGGTAATCAATTTATGATTATTCTAAATGAAATCCAAAGAGGTCAAAGCAATTTATTTGTGGAAAGCCAGCTGTTTAATGAGCTTTTAGTATTAAACTTTATATTACTCATGAAGATGAAAAACACTAACATGAAGTGCTAAAAACATCAAAAGGAATCCCGCACTAATCATAAAACGGCCTTTCAGTAAATTATTTTTGGTGAGGTAGATTAGCGCAAGGGATCACTTGGCCAATAAGAGAACTTTTTTAGCTTGGGTTAGGACTTCCATAGCTCTAATGGGTTTCGGATTTGTAATAGCGAAGTTCCAAATCTTCCTTCACATACTGGTTCAAAGACCTCTCACTAATTTATCCTTACTTGGGGGAGTTATAATGATAATAATGGGAGTTGCAACCCTTCTATACGGTTTTTACGAATACATAGTTGAGGAAAAGGAAATAGAGTCAAACGAGTTCAAACCTAGGACACTCCCCATAATAATTTACACTGCTTTGTTAACTTCATTGGCTATAGCATTAGTAATAAGTGTCTACGTAAGCTCCTATTTTTAGTGAAATTTAAGAACCTTAAGCGTTCACCTCCATTACCTCCTCCTTAGATGCCTCCTCCAAGCTCTTCCTTTTTGGCTCAGGAACTAAAATGTAAGTTATGACTGCCCCAATTATTGATATAACAGCCAATAATATGAAAATCTCCCTTATCCCTATAGAGCTGAGGAGAAACGGGAAAACGTATGTAGTTAACGCGGCTCCTAATTTTCCACTAGCAGCTGAAATCCCATGACCTGTTGATCTATACCTAACTGGGAAGACTTCAGCTGGTATGACGAATGTGGTAGTGTTTGGACCGAACTGTATGAAGAAATAGGATAGCGAGTAAATGGCGAATGCAATGGTTGAAGGTATCAAGAAACCTGAAACAGTTACACCTGAAGTTACTATAACCGAGGAGACTATGAAATATAAAATTGCCATAGCTGCAAATCCTTGAACTTGGATCCATTTCCTCCCCATTCTGTCCATTAGGGCAACCGCAATGAAATACCCTGGTAAGCCCACTATAAATGGGATCCCTCCCAAGAACAATGCCCTTGCTAGATCAGCCTGAAATTGAGTTAAAGTTAATTGGTTTCCTTCAAAGGGGCTACCGAATACTGGGGTTATGGACGCTGACTGGTAAATACCTGTGCCGTAAAATGCAATATCCAGTAAAAACCATGTAATGGCAGTACCCATTAGAGTTTTCGAGTAATCCCTAAGGAAGTCCTTTAATTTCCTCCTCTTCGAAATTACCCCTTTATCTAACTCTAAATCACTTCCCAAAAACTTAGCAGCCCTCTTAGCTTCCTCCTTGTTTCCCTGAACCAGAAGAGAATATCTCGGAGTCTCAGGGACCTTCCTCCTCATATATATTACAGCTGTAGCTGGTAGAGCTCCCAGCCCAGCCATGACCCTCCAGGCTATGCTCGGAGGTAGTATGAGTGAAGTTACTATACCTACTACAATAGCTGTAATAGAACCAAGTGCCTGATTAGCGAAGACAAGGGCTATGAGTTTCCCCCTGTCATTAACGTTTGAGTATTCACTCATTATGGTAGCGGATACAGGATAATCCCCTCCTATTCCAATCCCCATAACAGACCTAAATGCTATTAAATATAAGAGGTTAGGGGAAAGTGAGCTGAGGACCGCAGCTATAGCTAATATTGATGCCTCAACGCCATACACCTTCTTCCTCCCAAGTTTATCACTTAAATAACCGAACACTAGTTGCCCTATTACTGCAGTCCATATTGCAGATGAAGCGAGTAACCCAATCCAAATTGAGCCCTGATTTCCTATAAGGTATTCCGTAAACCCAGGAATTATTATGTTAGCATATTTATAAGCAGATGTAAGGGAAGTTAATATCGCGCTGATAACGAACAAATCGTATGCGTCAGTGAAAAACCCCATCCCAGAAGTATACCAAACCTTTATGTGATTGAATGTTATTTTCAGCGAATCAACGGAACTGAATGGATTGTTCAATCCACATCACTTATACTTTTGATAGGAGATTTATATTCTTATCTTATGGAGTTTAAATAGATGTATATAGCATATATAGATTATATAGAATCATGATTACCGTCCATTAAGTTTTGAAGCAATTCTCTTTTCCCTTTTTTCATGGATTGGAAGAAAACTCAAGTGTTTGCAATTCCATCACTCCAAATGCAATTAAACCGTAGTTTAGAGAATCTAAACAGGGCTAACGTGAAAGAGAGAGAGGTATTTAAACTTATAACCTTTAAGAGGGTTATTATTTATTCATTGTTTAAAATAAATCCCTTCCTTTATTAATGCTCTCCCTTAGCCCTTACACTACCTGAGATGGTAGCTATTGCCTCCTTCCCAGCATATAAATAATCATGGAAGCTCACGAAGCCATGTATGACGCCGTTGTACCTAATGCTGGAAGCCTTTACTCCGTTCAACTTGAGTAAATGCGCAAAGGTCTCTCCCTGATCCCTCAAAGGGTCGTATTCTGCGGTTATTACAAGCGTCTCAGGTAAACCCCTTAAATCGGCATTTATTGTAGAGGCTAATGGATTAAAGCAATCCTCCTCGCTTTCAAAGTATTGCTTATTATACCAATTCATCCTCTCCCTGGTCAAGAAGTAGCCTTCAGAGAACTCAAACATAGAGGGAGAGGAGTCTTTGAAGTTGACAACAGGATATATCATTACTTGGTACTTCACTAGCTCCTCTTTGTTGTCCCTCGAAATTAAGCTTACTGCCGAGCACAAGTTTCCTCCAGCACTGTCCCCTGCAAGGAATATCCTATTATTGTCTCCATTTAATTTATCAGCATTGTTTGAAACCCATTTGACGCTATCATAAGCATCGTAAACTGCCTTTGGGAACTTGTTTTCCGGTGCCAACCTGTAATCTACTGAGACCAATATAGATCCAGAAAGCCTTGAGATTAACCTGCACACGCTATCATGAGTGTCCCTGTTACCGTAAACGAAACCTCCCCCGTGAAAGTAAACTGTAACAGGTAAAGGGTTCCTGCTTTCAAAGGGCATGTAAACCCTCGCCTTTAATGCTCCATCCCTTGTATTTATCTCTATGTCCTTAACTTCCCTAAGCTCAACCTTGTTCTTGTTGAACAACTTTATGAAAACTTCATTCCTTTCCTTCCTGAACTTAAACGGGTCATTCTCATTGATGTTTGACATGGAACTCATGATATTTAGTAGTTCCCTGACCTTTGGATCTAAGGGCATATCAATTGATTGCACGCGAAATAATAAGTTTTCCCCTTAATTGATCGCTAAATCGTAATTAATCGCTTTGAAAGCATTATATGATGGCTGAATCCACTTTAAGTGAAATCTTTATATTGATTGCATTATAAGCTCATTGATGGGATTTCTCACTCTATTTCGCTATGTTCAAAATAGTATTGTAGGATACTTGAGCCCTTGCCGTTAAACTCAAATTCAATGATCCAATAATGTCAAGCAGGAAAACAGTTTATGGTTTATGCTATGTTCAATAAAGGACAAGCATTAAACGTGTGAGATAAAGCGAAGTTTTTTATTAAGTAATCTCATTTAATGACAGATCCTAAAGCATATAATTTCTGTTTCCCTATATTGAGCAGTGGAGGTTCACAAGGTAATAGAGGAATTGTTTAAGATATTGAGTGGAAAGAAGGATTTACTTCATTACATAGGACCAGAGATTCAGGACGAGAGATTCGAGTTCAACGGCCAAATGAATGTATATGGGGAATTAAGTGGGGAAAAGGAAGTTCAGTGCTTTTCATATCTAGACAGTTCCTCAAGGAGCCTCTCATTCATAGACTTAAGGCTCTTCCTTGGATCGCTTTACATGAACGACTGTGGATCCCACTTACCTATACCAGTCAAAACTCCTTCCCCATTCCTTGCTCTAAAGGCATCTCTAGAAGTCATGGATGAAGTAAGGAAGGTTTTAGGGGACTTCGTCCTCACAGAAAACCCTAATGGAGAGCCCTACGATTCAGAATACAAGGACGACAACATATCTGATGAACTCAGGTTGAGGTTGGAGAACACAGCAATTTCTATGGCCAGAGCACCCTTAATAATAACTGATGGCCCTATAATACCAGGAGTCCTCCTCAAATCTTTGCCAGAAAAATATGGGAAAGCCTATGAAAGGTTAATAGAGGAGAGGAAACCGTTCCTAGATAAAATGGCAGGGATAGTCAAGAGGCTTGAAATGTCTTGGAAGCTCTATAGATTACAGGAAATCCAGGAGGAAGTGAAGAAAGTCCTTGGAAGACAGCTCAAGGCACCTGATCCAGTAATACTGGAGGCTATAGCGGGGGATAAAGATTATTCAACCCCCATCATAGAGGAAGTGATTAATGGAGTAAAGAGGTATATGGTTTACGTGAAGGTTAGGAACTCGTGCTTCCGAGTGGAATCCCAAAAGCTTGAGAACCTTTTGATTGCATATTCCGTAACCAAAGCAAATCTAAGCTCAAGGGGGATCCCATATTTCATTGAGATAGGAGATAGAATAGCCAAGAGGCTTAGTGCTTCAATCTATATAATAGCTTATATATTAGGTAGTCCAAAACTAAACGTGAGTTATGACGAGCCAGGAAAGTTCAGGAGCGTTACAAGGGAACTTGAGGAAACTCATTGAAGACGCTAAGGAAAGGGCAATGAAGAGGGGGAAGAAAATTATTGGATACGTTACAAGAGTTGAACCAGTTAGTTACGGGAAGGAGAACTTCATAAAAATAGAAATCCCATTTGAGAACTACGTTAAGGACACCTTAAGGGTTGGGAACTTCATAGGCATTTCCTTGCTTGTCTCTAAATCCCTAATGCTTGGGAGGGTGAGGGAAGTCGAGAGGTCAGACTTAATGGCTATAGCAAGGATCCCCTCAATAGGTTTAGCTGAGGACCCAACTAGTCTGACCACACCTCTGGCTTTAACTATAGAGCTCATCTCAGAGATATTAGAGGGAGAAGTATTACCCCCTTCATCACCAGTTGATCCTCAATCTCCAGTTTTCATTCCCAGTGATGACTTCATAAGGGAAAACTTAGGGGTTCCAAGTAACGGAATAGAAGTGGGAAAAGTTCTTGAGGGAGTGAAGGAGAGGGAAGTAGGGTTGACCCTGAGCGAGGAGATGCTGAGACACCACATATTAATTACAGGCACTACGGGGAGCGGGAAGACAAACCTGTTAAAGGTTCTGACCTCTTCCTCAATATATGACACTTCAATATTCGATGTCTTCGGCGACTACTTCGATTTAGCTTCTGAAAGAAGAGGTTACGTACTAATACCAATAAGTGAACACAATATTAAAGGGGGGATAAATAGGTTCATTGATTTGGTATTATCGAGGTCTAAACTCAGGGGGGCTAGGAAGGCATTCGTGGAGGTAGAGGGAATACCCTCTTATATTATAAGGGAAGGAGAGAGGGAGTTCCATATAATCCCATTCTCCTTCAGGTTCCACGAAATATACGAGAAGCTCTCCGAGGTAAACACCCTTTTCTCCGTTCAGGGCTCATATTTCTTCCCTATAATTACTAAGAAATGCATAGAAGAACACTTCAGCGATCCAGAGGAATTGACCATACATAATTGGGAAGAGGTATGTAACCACCTTATGGATGACATGAAATTGGCTAACTCGACTAAGGAGAACATATCAAGGAACATAGTAGCCCTGAGGTCATTGGGGATAATAGATACTAGCTTGGGGGAGGGTAGATATGTGGGGTTCCCGAGGTTAGAGAAGGTTAAAGGGTTAAAGGTAATCGATTTGAGGTGGACTATGGAAGTGGGAACTAGGGCAGCGACTATAGCCTCGTTTATATTAGCTGACAACATTTTTACCCACAAGGACGAAATATACAAATCAGGAGGAGAGGTCGAAACATCGCTTTTGGTCTTTGACGAGGCACACGAGTTCTTTCCTCAAGGACAGAGAGAGGAGAACAAGGAAGCCCTTGAAAGGCTCATAAACAGGATAATGAGGCTTGGGAGGGTTAGGGGCATAGCTACTGTTTTAGCCACTCATAGACCTGAAGACCTCAACGACTTAATACTCACCCTTACAAACACTAAGATAGCATTGAGGAGTGATGAGAGCTCGCTCAGGAAAATACAAATGGAGGAGGAAGCCAAGTTCCTGGAAAGCTCTCCACCTGGTTTCGCCGTTATGAAGACGTTTGCCTATAAAGTAAACAAGATCTACTTCAAGTCAAATAAATATGGATAATAAATTCCCTTACTTTATCTTTCAATTTTACATTGGATCCTTGTAATCTTAAGTAGATTCCTTTGCAATAACTTATGAATGCTTCCAGTCTAAAAAATAAGTTGTAAATCCATACTAGCCTTTCCTAATTCACGTAAAGTTAAGAGATAATTACTAATCAACTAAATTAGCCTTAATATAAACTAATACCAATTAATTAGAGTCTAACTGGATTATTTGGATTTTAAATTTCGTTATGCTATTCTCTATATATGTGATAGGTTTGTAGAGCCTTGGGTTATACAAAGAAATACCAAGCTAATAGATTCAAAGAGGAATTGTATCAAGTTGAATTAGCCGAGAGATTCCTAAATGATGGCCTTATAAGGAATTCAATAGGTAAAGCGTATCAGGCTGTAAAAGCTTACGTTGCGGGAATTTAATTTGAATACAGATACAGTCGAAGTATTACCCTAGAAGTAAGAAATCTCTGGTATTAAGAATGTTTACTGGACAATAGCTATAATGCCTAGCAATAAGTTAAGGGAAATAGTATTATTGATAATAAGGGGCTTAAGTTAATCTCTGAAATTGCGTTATACCCCTTCATGAGTTTCTAACGGTTTTGGCAATGACGTAGAAATTTCTAAATACAGTAAGGGGAATTCATAAAGAAGGATATTATGCTATCGGTTGAACTCACTAAGTTAAGCTTTACAGCATGATTACCTGGAGTTGCATTTAATAGAGTTATTTACCTTAAACCTGGAAAATGCATTAACTGTTATGTTTTGAAAGTTCGCTCCTTATATTTTATTTGTACAAACATTGTCTAAAACTTCATATTGTTTACTTAAACAGTCGGAATCACGTATTTGCTTTCATTTTAATCAAGCACATATTGAGTTGGAATCTTCATCTATAAAAAGCTAAGGATTAATGATTATAAATTATAAGGATAAAGCCATAAAACAGGAAAAACTTAATCTCTTAATCGCTAATCCATAGCTCCTCAAGCTAACTTAAGGCAAACAGAAGCTAATATTAATGTGATGTCATCTAACTTTAACAACGATAGCAAGGCTCTAAATATGAGTAGTTTGAGCCTACTTAAACTGGAAAAGTCAATAAATACATAAAGCCTATTTGCATGTCTAAGCTACCTTAGTATGATGTTTTTATCTTTTGTAATTAATTTTAAACTGAGCTCACTGTAGTAAATTTTAAACCAGTGAATAAAACTCTTTATTCTGAGAATGTTTCAATTAACTAAGAGCTACTGAAAAATTAAAATCTCCAAATTGTGTAATTGAAGTAGAGCTAGGTGTCAAACCAGGTACAGATCGAGCAGAAGGAAGTATTATTGTATTTTGAGTTTAGGCACAGAAACGATTGGACAAGACACACATATAATATGCCTTATAAATTTACTAGTATAGCATGGTATCCATTTTTAAATAGTGCTAATGTGGAAATAATTTTTGCTAGAACTTTAAGGAAAGATAACGATAGCGTAATAGATTATTTTGATAAAATGGAAAGTAAAGGTTTAATATATGAATTGATAGCATTTAACGAGATATTCAAAAACAACTACGTTATTTCATTCTCTGGTCCTTATAATAACACAGTGAGGGAAAACATATTGAATTTCAAAATATTCTTCTATAATTCATCTATACAGAACGGAGTTCAAAGGTGGAACATAATAATAGAAGAAAACAAACTTTGGGATTTCTTCGAATCGATCAGAGGTTTAGGAAAGATAATCAAGTACGATGTGAATAAGTTGAACAAGCATGATATTGTAGGCCTTATCCTCAAAAATAACATTATTACTAAGTATATTGGAATTTCGTTTACAGAAAGCGAATTAAACGTGATAAACAAGTTAGTAAATCTAGGCTACTTTAATGAATACACGAGACCTACATTATCGGAAATCTCAAGATTGATGAGCAGAGATAAGTCGACAATTGACAGACAATTAAAAAGCGCTATTAGGAAGCTAGTTAAGTTAATTAATTTAACATTGCCTTAAATTAATTCACCATGAGAAACGCACAGATATAAAGGATTAATTTTATCCACTTTAGTCCTTAATTTTATCGAAATGTAGGAGAAGATGGATTATAGAACTTAGGGAAATGAGGATTAGTTTCTTCCCATATCATTCTCTGGATTGTCCTCCAAATGAACAATTCAATATCGTATGGTATTCCATCGGTACCTGGCTCCAACCATAACGGTGGACCGTTATGGAGGCCAGCTAGGGATGAAGCTAATAGAGTTCGATAAACAACATCAACTGAGGGCAAAATGTAAATATCTTTAGATATCGCAGATATCATCCCAGCAACACCATAAGCCCCTAAATTAGATGCTGATGCAAATACTAAGATATTTGTAGAAACGGTAGAGGCAAAAGCCTTACCAGTTGGATGATATTCAATTACTTGGTTTCTAATTACTCCACATCCAATTTCATTGCCTCCGTCAGCAATTCCTATCGTTAGGACTCCTCTTTTATTTCCTTCTATGATCAACTCGTCAACTCTTGCTATTTTAGTTGACAAATCTAACCCCTTCATGGACACGTATTTACCATTTTCATTTCTTCCTGGCCTTTCAATGGCTATAATAACCTTTGGACTGTAATTGTCCAAAAAAGGAGAGGGGTTTATTGGAACACCTTCATTAACTCCCTCCACGTACACCTGGTGGCTGTGAACTATATCATTTGGTTTCTCTGCAACACTAAATCCTGCCCCCATGTATGCCCTCTTCACCATGTTTGCTTGAGCTTTATCTGTCAATACTATAACTTTGACATCATTAATCAGCTCAACTATAGTTCTAGCCAATATTGCACCTCCAACAGGTCCATCTTGTTCGCCTATGTATGTTCCAAAAGTTGGAAAACCAACTAGCATTAAGACCGTTTCTCCTCCTTTTAATTCGTCTAAAATTCTCTTTGCTGCGAGATAAGTTATGGGTTTATCTCCCTGTATTCTCCTCGCCGCATTATATAGATCTATAATGAATTTCCTTGTATGGACATCTGTTGTTATTAACCTGTCTATGTGCTCTCCTATATCAAGTACCCTAATTTCTTCCATAATTTCTTTTTTAGTGCTGAGAGCTATTAAAAGACATAATGCAATTTGTTGCAACAAATATTTAAAATTTTGAAAAGTAATGCAACCTTCAATGGGTTCGAGACCAAATGATGAAAATAAGGTGGAAATTAATAAAGATATTTCAATAGATGAGTTATTCAGACTACTGGATAATTACTATAATCCAATTTTATGGGTAATAGCAATAATAGGAGGTCTAGGATTCTTTACTCTAGGTTTTGACGCTGGAATAATTTCCTCCGCATTGATCAACATACCATTTAGGTTATCTCCAATAGAGACAGCCCTAATAGTGTCGGCGCCTGCTGCAATAGCTGGTTTAGCAGCTATCCTTTCAGGTCCACTAACAGATTCTCTAGGTAGAAAATATATATTAATATTGGATGCAGTGATATTTATAATAGGCAGTATTATGGGTGCATTATCTGTTAATACATTAATGTTAATCTTAAGCAGGGCATTGATTGGATGGGGAATTGGCATGGATTATGCTGTATCCCCAGTATTTATAACTGAGTTTTCACCTACAAAGCAAAGAGGAAGGCTCAATACTTTAGAACACATACTTCTATTTTTCGGTACACTGGCCTCCTTGTTAGTCGGACTTCTCCTCTCCTATTCTCTTCCACCGACTATTAACTGGAGGTGGATGTTTGGAGTTGGTGCAGTGCCAGCTTTTTTATTATTAATCTTAAGGACGTGGTTGCCAGAAACACCTAGATGGCTCGCCTTAAGAGGAAAAGTTGACGAATTGAGAAAGACCCTTGAAAGAATGAAAATAACGTTTACAGGAAAAATATATATTCAGGGTAGAAATGAAATTATTAAGGAAGGAAGTTACAATTCAAGAGCAATGATAATTGTTGGTTTCTGGGTTTTCTTTGCAATAGCAAGCGGAATTAATGTTATATTATATTATGGACCCTATATATGGAAGTACTTTGGTTTCACCGGATCTAATGCGATTTTCTCCAGTTTAGTAATTAATACTGCAGGATTAATAGGCTACATATTTGCTTTCTTGACAATTGATAGAAAAGGCGTGAGATGGTTATCAACTTTAGGCTTTTCAGGAATGCTCATTGGAATGGCGTTTGTTGCAGTAGGAGGGACAATAATAAGTACGATAATTGGGCTAATCATTACCTTCCTAGGCATGATGCTATTTCAGTTCAGTTTTCAAGGACTGGGGAACGTTGAAGTAGTTTTGCTAGGTACTGCGTTCCCCACAATGAGGAGGGGTTTTGGAAGTGGAGTTGGAGCAGCAATAGCATGGTGGTCTAGTTTCCTAATAACGACTCTTTTCCCTATTTGGTTGAAGTATTATGGTTTCGTTTCTTTTGCTGTTTTGGAGTCAACAATAGCATTTCTCGGCGTCATTTGGACCATTCTATTAGTACCAGAAATTAAAGATATACCTCTAGAGGAAATCAATGCAAGATACAAAAAGGAAAAAAGGAATTAATTACGTGATTTAGAGGTGGTGATTACAAAGGAATTGAAACTCAAAAAACCATTAAGTAAATAAATAGGTTATACATCCACATCAATCCACTTATGTACAAAATGTTGTAAGTAACATTTATAGTCTTGAATTAAATCAATTTCCTAAAATGGAAAAAAGAAACAGGAGATCTATAAAGCATTTCGTGAAACATCTAGAGTGTGAACAATGTCATGCAAGATACGAAGTCGGAATCACGGTGAACACGTGTCCTAAATGCGGAGGTCTATTAGATGTGAAATATGATTACGATACATTAATAAGTGAAGACAGAGTTAAGATCCTAAAGAATCCCACAAGGGATTTTATAGAGAACAGTAATCTATGGAAGTACATTGATTTCCTCCCACATCCCAATAAGGAAGCTAACATTATTACTCTTGGTGAAGGAGGTAGCCCTGTAATTAAGTTGAAAAGGCTCTCAGAAGCTACTAAAGTTAACATATACGCCAAGTATTATGGAACTAATCCTACTGGTACCCATAAGGACTTAGGGATGTCTGTTGCTGTTTCCATGGCAAAAGAGGCAGGAATTAAATACGCTATAAGCTTTTCCACAGGAAACGCAGCTGCTTCTCTGGCTACATATTCGAATGTAGCTGGAATAATTCCAATTATTATAATTAGAGACAACATATCTTTAGAAAAACTATACCACCTAAAAGCTCTTGGATGTAATATAATCCAAATAAGTGGGTTAAAGGATCCATGGAGTTTATTGGATTACTTGCACAAGAAAATAGATATATATTCTTTTGTTAATTTCATTAATCCTTATAGGGCAGAAGGGCATAAGTCGTTAGCATATGATGCCTATTTATCTATAAAAGAAAAAATTGATTATGTTGTAGTACCTTTAGGTACAGGTGGAGGACTATACGGTGCTTGGAAGGGGTTTAAGGAACTCAAGGAATTTGGTTTAATGAATTCCCTACCTAAAATGATAGCTGTTCAGCCTGAGGCGGTGATGCATACTGTTATTGCTTTTAAGGAGAAAAGGATGAAAGCTGAGGCATATGGAGATGGAAGCAAAACCATAGTTCAAAGCCTCGCTGATTCAGAACCCCTATATGGGGCTACTAGGCCTTTAAAAGTACTTTATGAATCTAATGGAGACGCAGTTGCAGTCAGCGATGAGGAGGTTAGAAAGGCAATACTTGAATTGGGACGGGAGGGATTTTTTGTTGAACCGGCAGCAGCGTCCACTCTTGCAGCGTTAATGAGGGAAATGAATGATAAAAAAGTGGATAGAGGAGATAACGTCGTTTTAAGTTTAACAGGTACTGGGCTAAAGCAACCTGATGCAATGGGAAGTTTTGGAGGGGAAGTCAATAAGTTCTCACTAGACGATTTAGATAAAATAGTTTCTTTTATAAAGTCGTTAATAAATAGTACTTTTTAAAAATCGAATTGTTCTTACATTAAACAAAAACATATATAAAGAATTTCGTTCTAAAGACTAACTGAAACTCGTCTTTACGTTTTGTACAGTAGCAGGAGAGTGATTCTCATAATGGCAGGAAAATTTACCATTTTCTAAAGGTTTATATAACGTAATAATTTCAAGAAGAAGCGGTAAATGAGGATTAACAAGTAACCACTAGTAGTTTTAGGTCTTTAATCTAGCTTAAACATTTTCATTAACCCCTCTAGATCATTTAAACGGATTATATGAAACTCAGGAGTTACTCAGCGTTCTTGAGGTTCCCAGAGAGGTCTTCGATCTCGTTTACTACCATTATTAAGGTGAATAGTAACCTTGAAGTCTATTCCTCAGGTTAAAGGTGAGGTCTGGAGCACAGGATCTTGAAGTCCATAGATGATTCTTACAATTTAGAATGTAAATTTAAGATTCTTTAACTATATAAGTCTCTGAACTTTTTCATAAAAATTGATAACTCCTTTAGAATTCCAAGTCCTTTTAAATTCTTTCCCTTTAAGTCTTCATTATATAATATAGCCATTTAAAGTTCTGAGTATAAACCAAGACCCTTCTGGTAGTTCTATAATTTAAAAATTTTCGTACTCAGAAGCGGTAAGCAAAACCTTACAATCCCACCTTCAAAGCATTTCACTGTAATAAACTTCTTCCCAACCACTCTCCTTCACTTTTCACATCCTTACTGAAATTAAATACTGTAGCATGTTTAACCTTAAGCCTCTTAAGAACTTCTTTGGTCTCATTTATGTTACCAAAACCCCCAATTAATTTACGCTGGCTATAACAACACATTTATCCTTTTTAAGATAATCTCGCCTTCCAACCTATCAAAGACTTTATTGTTATCCCTTTTCTCATGTCATCCCTAACTCTATTTAATCATGAATCTATTGCCTCGTTTATAGCCTGAGACAACGTTAAGCTCCTCCTTATAGCCTCGGCCTTAAACTCCCTAGCTTTTGCTCATCAACCTTACTTTATAACCAAGGTCACAAGTTTCATTAATTTAACCTGTGTGTCTTATTTTACGTGCTACAAAGCTCCCAAAGTTTTGTTAAAGTTTCACTAATTTAGCTTATGTAACCAAAGTTAATGAATTCATAATACTGTTCATACTCAATTATAACTTTTCTTCCTACAATATAATAATTGTAAACTCCTATTGAAAAAGAAATGTTTAAGAGCCATTAAATTGTGATGTATAAAAACCAACAATTCAGGGCTCCTTCGAGGTTTCAATTTTTCTAAAGCATGAGAATACGATAATTAATTTCACTATTACTTGACCGAATCATTAATAACGTAATAGAGCCTTCATGACGTGGAAAAGGGTATTACATCAATCCCCTGTTCACGTTCAAGATGTTTAGTTAGAACTAATTATTAAGGGAAAAGGTCTTGGAAGAAGGGAGAACCTAATAGTAAAAGCACTCCAAAGACTTTCATTTATAAAGAGAATTAATGCCACTTCCCCAATATGGAACGCATCCAATCTAAATGATGGCCTTGCTCAAAGCGTTAAGGCATAAAGATCTACTATAGGGAAACTTAGTGAAATGACTTCAGAGACCCTTAATATTTGAAAGCGATGACTCTCCATGGATCGCTAAAGTTTAGTTCTTTGACATTCCAAAGATTTATAAATATTATAACCCTTTTACTAGGCTAAGGATTCCTGCTATTTCTCGTTACCAGTTATAAAAATTATAATCAGTAATCACAATATTTCTTTCACTGAATTCGTGTAGATACCATTATCGTTTATAAATGCCTATCGAAAACACTATAGATTAAAATGGAAAGGGAGAGATTTGAAAGGGGATTAAAGGTAAGGAAGGAAGTGTTGGGGGAGCAATACGTGGAGAATTCATTTAAGAACGCCACGGAATTTACAAGGGATTTACAGGAAATAGTTACTGAATACGTATGGGGCGTTCTATGGACAAGGGAGAATTTGCCAAGGAAGATAAGGAGCTTGATCAACGTTGCCTTACTAGCTGCCTTGGGGAAGAGAGAGGAACTGAAGCTCCACGTAAAGGGGGCATTAAGGAATGGGTGCACTAAGGACGAAATAAAGGAGGCCCTTTTACATGCTATGTTCTATGCTGGAGCTCCAGTAGGTGTAGAGGGTTTTAAAGCAGCTCAGGAGGCGATAAACGAGTATGAGCAAGGGAAGTGAGAGGATAGGCTTCATAGGATTAGGAAACATGGGTTACAATATAAGCAAGAGGTTAATAGAGAAGCTTAACTTAGTGGTTTACGATATAGTAGAGGAGAAGAGAAGGAAGTTCGAGGGGATAGCTGAAGTAGCCTCTAGTCCCCTGGACGTTGCTAATAAATGCAGCGTTATATTAACCAGCCTCCCAGGACCCAAGGAAGTAGAGGAAGTTGCTAGGGAAATAGTTAACGGTAAGGAAATGGAGACCTTAATCGATCTCTCTACTACGGGAATAAAGGCCTCTAAGAAAATATACGAGATAGTCTCTAAAAAGGGAAAGGAAATGCTCGATTCCCCAGTCAGCGGAGGAGTTTATGGGGCTAAGGAGGGGAAACTAACATTAATGGTAGCAGGGAAGAGGGGGCTTTTCGACAAGTACTTAAATATATTGAAGTTAATAGGAAATAAGGTGTTTTACGTAGGAGACAAGGTAGGGCAGGGGCAGGCCCTTAAGCTAGTCAACAACCTGTTGTCATTAACTGCATTAGCCTCTACTAGCGAGGCAATATTGTTAGGGCTAAAGGAGGGACTAGACATGAAGGTAATGATTAATGTAATAAACGAGAGCTCTGGAAGGAACAGCGCTACACAGGACAAATTCCCCAAGAGCATTATCCCTGGAACATATGATTACGGCTTTAAGTTGAAGCTCGCCTTGAAGGACCTTAAGCTGTATTTAGAGGCATGTGAAGAAGACAAAACCCCAACCTTCATTGCTTCCGCGATCTACCAAATATGGAAGTATGCAAACGACATGGGAGGGGAGGAGGAGGACTTCACTGCTATATTCAAGTACATCAAGGGGTTGAGTAGGGAGTAATTCTCCTTAACAAATATTTCTTCATGATATTAGGGATTGCTGGTTACCTTATATTAATGCAAGGAGGGAGAAGGAAAAGATGTAAGCATTTATTTAATATATTAAGCTAAATGTTAAACACGAATAAATGAAGAGGAAAAACGCCTTAGTTTCGCACCTACGCCTTCATTTCGGTATTTTCGTGTTCAATAATTATTAGGGCTGAATCCTTTTTCGCGTTAACAGAAATCTTTTTATATTTGGTTATATCAACTTTTATTGATTAAGGATGACCTCCCACTAGATGTGGGCTCTGCCCAAAAGAATGGGATTGCG
>Ga0081529_126382_pt1 | contig 79093 bp, 68 predicted proteins | sample EchGeymetagenome_FD_71012 | JGI IMG/M metagenome (GOLD analysis project Ga0081529, IMG submission 71012) | Ferrous microbial mat and aquatic microbial communities from Echinus Geyser, Yellowstone National Park, USA - transect B T=78-80 C v2... ...
AATTACAGAAGATGATAGAATACAAAGCGAAGTTACAGGGCGTCAAGGTCGTTTACGTGAATCCTAAGAACACGTCAAAGACTTGCCACAGGTGTGGGTATGTTACCCGCACGGACGGTAGGGAGTACAGGTGCCCTAAGTGCGGTATGGTATACAACCGTGACTTGAACTCGTCTATTAACATAGCCCGTGCCTTAACGAGAGGTACGGGTCGGGGGTAAGTAAACACCCTGAAGGGGAAATGAAGGTGCGCCGTGAAGCCCACTGGAAACCCCAAAGCCCCGTCCGTAAGGGCGGGGTAGTTTACTTCCTCCTAAACCTAGGTCGATTTAAACTTGGGCCCTCCATAGTGACCCACAGTCACAACGATGTGTTCCCCAAACGGCATAGTAATAGCGTTCGCCTGGTCGTAGCCCAAATCCAACTACCGCCAAACAATCAGTCACTCATCACACTACTAGGCGTATATTGTAGGGATAACGTGGCACGGTAGGGGATGGATATACGGCTCAAACAATATTTATCTAGATGTATAGGATACTTTCTCCATCTAAGGTGCCTTTGCTAGGGCTCGCCGCCTCACACGGTTAGACCGCTTATCCTAGTCTTACTGGTAGCTATGTGATGGTCACCATTGTGACCAGCGTATACTCGTTTGATCAGCTTCGAGCCATGGGGGACTCCCCTAATGAATGTGTATGTGCAGGTTACTAGCGTGTGTACGGGTGACTGCGTGTATCCGAATCCCTAACTGAGCACCATGGTTGCTGTCAGGGGTGGCTCCCCATTGTCCCGGTGCATTGCTGTGTTGCCTCCACCTATGAGGGGGAGGGCCATACGCCTGTAATTCGAGTTTGGCCACGCTTTGGTTTGAAGTCGAGCCATGTAAGTCAGCGGTGCCCATTGAGGTGAATCACACCTACCTTGTGGGCTTCGTGGTCACGTGTTCCATGACGGGTTAACCGCCTCCGCCTCGGCGAGTGTGGTAGCTAGTTCAGGGGGGTTGTGTTCCCAGCCAATCCGTGCCATGCCTCCAACCCCACAACCGCCGCTTCGGGGGAGGCAGAGCTACATCGAGCACCCATAACAACAGGGGCAGAGGCGACCCAACAAACACACCACCATTCACACACTCGACTCGGCTCTAAACAAAACACCAACCGAAAAGGAGGTATAGCCCAATAGGAGTATTAGGAATATGGTGTTATGCCAGAGGGGAGGAACACTATGATAGTATCCCCTCCACCTTAAGACTATCCCCCAACACCAAGATCGACCTCCAACAACGCGGGCAACACACAAGAGTCCCTCAACCCTTAACACATGCGAGTTATTAGTACCCTGCTACGATGGATTTCTAGCTTGTTTACACCTAATGGTGTAAACACATCCAAAGATGCCCGCAGAGTGGCCGACATACAAGGCTATTATGGGTACGCCCAAGCTTGAAGCGTTAGTTATCCGCATGATTTACAGGTATTATGACCAAGTGTTTATGCACACCATTAGCTTTAGTGGTTGCTTATATACGAATTTCCCTGATGTACCTGTTTTGTTTTAATGACGCCGACCAATTATCAAATGTGTATGCTTTAACAACATGCATCGCTATGTATATTAGCTTGATTTTCTTCTGGTGCTTGGTCACACATATATAGCTACGGCCTAATTATATGGTCGACTGGTATGGGCTTTATTGGTTTACGCATAGGTTTTCACCTTGATCATAGTGTTCTTTTTAGCGGAGCCATCACTTGGTGATTTGGTAACCATTTGGTTCTATGGATGATTCAGACTTAGTTTGGACTGTTGGTCGCGATTAAGCCAAATCTGAATCTGGGTATGATTTGATAGGACATCGAATAGGGATGAGGGTGTGCATCAGGATAGGTGGTTCGGGGGTATGGCTTCTAAGTGTGTGAACACTTCACCCATAGACTGAAATTGAGGTTTGATGAGGATTCAAGGACTATGTGTGCTATGTGTACAAGGCCAACCTAAGAGACTGAGGCTCATATCTAGAATCGCTTTGGGTTACCGTGAACAATCTGCACACACCACATCTTTACTAAGATGCGAGTTATCATGTTAAACCGTATGGTGAAAGGTGTTATCTTAACAGCTCATCGCCACCACCCGGGATTTTGGGTTTGAGCTCTCAGAAAAATCGATACTTCAGGAAGGGATATAGGTTGGAGCGGTTCTCTTTACGTGGATATCAAGGGTCTTAAGAATGCATGATTTCTCAACCCGACAATCACTGCACGCATGATGGAGGTTTATTAAAATGTGTAAACCAAACATATATATAGTAGAACGCTCCCGTAAACGCTGGGATTCAGACATGACCGTGTACTGGGTTGTCAACTTTGATCTTAGGGCTGGAAGCGGCAACAAGTACCTCGAATGGCTTAAGTCTGAGGAAGCGCAGAAAATACGCAGGAAGATAGAGGAGGAGACCGGCGCAAAATATGTTGGAACATATATACAAGAGGCCGGGGGTGTACCCTTCGATTTTGAGGCCTGGTGGGAGTTACCCAATTACGCAGCACTAGATAAGTTTAATCGGGCCTCCTCTAAGGCTCTCGATGAGCACATGCAGAAAATATACCCACTAGTCGATGTGGAAGCGGGGAAGATCAGACTTCTTCGGCCGGTAGGCGAGCTCAAAGGATACGGTTCCACGGCGAACCAATGAAGCCACATTCAAGGGTTTTGCCTCGTTCGGTGCTACACAACCACTCACCAAACCTCTTTTTCCCGGCTTTAACCCACTTACAGGGTGCCTATGTCCAGGCTTCACACATCGAAGCAAGTATTATTGATGGCTGCTGAGTCTCAGAGGGATCACCTTAGCTCAAACATGATTCTCTAAGTGATCCGCGCTGATGTATATTCTAAGTTTGATAATCTGGGTTGCCCGATGTAGCTAGCACACCGCCACTATGTGAGGCTTCTAACTCAGATTCATCGAAGTGTAACTCACCGCACCCTTAAACTGCCTTCAGGGATGGTGTCCGAATAAATCTTCACTCATGCCGTCACCATTTCTTTTACTAGTACACGAATAGTTCTAAGAAGTCTAAGATGGGATTGAAAAGTGTCCTCTCGGGGTTAGTGTTATTATAGAATACCCTTCCCTGCGTTTGAGATGCCCCTCAATCGCTCAACGGAGCTTCGAAGTCCGAGAGCCCGGTAGGCGTGGTTGTGGAACCCAGCCTGAACCACAGTGCCGCGGTTTCACGGACCCCCTCCGTGAGTATCACCGGGTCATCCATAGAGACACCCCTTTCTCGGTCTCCGCACGAACTTGAGGGAGTTCTGCGTTGTCCTAGCTGGTGAGGGATACCCCGAACCACACAAATTAACTGCCTCATAGTTGTAGGGGTCCACCATCACCCAAACACGGATGGGTCTCCCCCCGCACTCCACCACACCCACATCCACAGCTATAACTTTGTGCTCACCTGCGTGGCGTCGCCTCGAAGCCGAGTTTCGCCCAACCTTCTTTACCCAATACTCGATGCTCAACTTCGAGAGTGGTTTGGAGAGTATCCTGAAAAGGCTAGAAGCTTTCCTTGCTTAATTCAAAGGCGTAGAGTAGTACCGCGACGACTTTGAGTTCGCGAGAACCACTTCTTATTCTCCACGAAAACATTTAAATTCCTAAAGAATGCAAAGACATCCGTGGTGGGATCCACGGGTAGTCACCAAATCCGAACCGTGACGCCCACCACATTTAAGCCTTATCCGGACACCATCCCATTATCACCAATAAATTTAATAAAAGGAGAGGCTAATCTAAAAAGGATTGGTTTGACACTCGTAAAGGTTTGTCCTGTGTCAAAGATAAAGCAAGGCGAGCTTTTGGCTTTCCAAGTTCAGGGAGTGGACATCGTGCTCACGCTTTTAGGCGGTCGAATTGTCGCCTTCCAAAGATGGTGCACTCACGAAGAGGGGGATTTGTCGATGGGCATGCTCGAGGGTGGTGTGATCGAGTGTCCAGAGCATGGCGCAAAGTTTGACCTTACACTAAACGGTCGAAACGTACTTGGACCAGACGAAGAAGAAGCGGGAAGCGTGCCAGACATTCGCGTTTTCAAAACAGAAGTAAAAGACGGAAACGTGTACGTCGAGCTTTAGGTTGAAATATTTAAAAGCGTAGGAGACTGGCAACCTTTAAGAACCGCAAAGCGTCTTTTGGTTGGGTAGTATGGGAAGAGTTAATCTTGCAGTGGACGATGCGCTAAGCCAAAGGCTTGCGGAGCTCGCAAAAAAGCAAAACAAAACGATGTACGCCATCACAAACGAAGCGCTTGAAACCTATTTGGAGCTTTCAAAGCTTGGAAAAAATCGTGAAGAAGTTTTCAAAATCCTTCAACTTTTTGAAGTGATAGGCTTTATTTCAGCCGTTCCTGTGCCAGAAACGCTTCTTGACAGACTGCTTGTTCTTACGGTGAAGTGTTCCAAAGAAGAAACCTTCAAACTGTGGCGCGAGCAAGGAGAAGTCGTGGGTCAGGTGATTAAAGCGATCGCTCCGACGCTCAAAGAGCTTGCGTCCTTTTCAAAGGAGCTTGAAAAGTTTCTTCCACCAGAGCTTGTTGAGCTCAGAATCAACGAAGAGGAAGGCGAATTGGAAATTCTACTCACAGGAACTGGGTATAGCTACGAGGCGGCGATGTGCACCGCTGAAGGGATAAAGGGTTTTCTGAAAGTTTACAATTGTGAAGTTGACGAAGAGCAGATTTCAAGCGGTTTTGTTAAGTTGCACGCCACAATCAAAACTTAAAGTTTTTAAAGTAGGGCGCAAGCTTAACACGTATGTCCTTTTTTGGTAGAAAGAAAAGAGAGCTCTTTGTGATTTACGCGGATGACAAGCTCGCACCTTCTATAGAAGAATACGCAAAAAAACTTGAAAAGTTTCTGAGCGACAACAACATCAAGCTCGAATTTAAAAGCGTTAAGCTACCAATTAAGGAGTATGACCCCGCTAAAACGATTTTGGCAAACATTGACCCGCGAGTAAAGGAATTGATAGAAAAGCTACAAATAAGAGGATTTCCTTGCTTAATTTTGGATGAAAAACTGATTTCACACGGTGCGCTTCCCACTGCAAAAGCGCTAGCTAAAGCGCTTGGAATAAAAGCGGAGCAAATTCCTCAAGAGCTTAAGGACGCGCTTTCAAGGTTTGCTAATGCACAAGCGCAAAGCACTCTTGAGATGTTTGTTGGCACACCGAAAATTGAAAGGGTTGCGGTAAAAGCTGAAACACCCAAGCAAATAATCAAAGAAATTACTGAAAGCGCAAAAACAGAGGAAATCACCGCTCAAATGATTGAAACCGTAAGAAAGCTTTCAAAAACTGGATTTAGCTGGCCAGAGAACTGCGCAAACTGCCTTTACTACAACGAGGAAAATAAGAGGTGCGGTTTGCTACACGCGGACGTTTTTGACGTGTTTAGTCCATTGTGTAGAAAGGTTCTTTCAAAATTGAGTTAAAGCGTTGCACACAACGAAAAAGATATTTTGCAAAGCGTGATATTCGAACAGAATGAACAAAGACACACAGTTTGTGAAAGCTGGTGAAACACCCGATCCTGTGACAGGTTCGCTCACAACCCCAATTTACCAAACGCTTTCCTACTTACACCCAATCGGTGACAAATACAGGTATTCCAGAGAGTCTAACCCCACTGTTGTCACGCTTTCAAACAAAATCGCACAGATCGAAGATTTTGAAGCAGGCTCGTGCTACTCTTCTGGAATGGCCGCGATAACAACGCTTTTACTTGCGCTGTTAAAGCCAGGTTCCACACTTGTTTTACAAAAGGACGTTTTCGGAAGAACCGTGCGCTTTGCCAAAGAGTTTCTTTCAAAGTGGGGAGTAAACGTGATAATGCCTCTTGGAAACGAAAGGCTTCTTGAGGTGGTGAGCAAAGGGTGCGATATGGTTTTTGTGGAAAGCGTTACAAACCCCGTTTTAAGGGTGACAGACATCCCGTCACTTGCGAAAGAGGCAAACAGAGTGGGGGCATACCTCGTCGTGGACAACACCGTTGCCACACCTTTTAACCTAAGACCCGCAAAGCATGGCGCTCACGCGGTGGTTCACAGCGCGTCAAAGTTCTTGAGTGGTCACAACGATGTAGTCGCAGGGCTTCTTGCTGGAAAAAAAGAGGTTGTGGAAAAAGCGGAAGAGCTAAGGAAAACCATGGGCGCGGTTTTGGACGCACACGCGGCGTACCTTGTGATTCGCGGAATTAAAAGTTTGCCCTCAAGAATGAGCACAATAAACCAAAACGCGATGAAAATCGCAAAATTTTTGGAGAAACACCCCAAAGTTGAGAGAGTGAACTATCCTGGTCTTGAGTCTCACCCAGATTATGCGCTCGCAAAGACGCTTTTAAACGGATATGGCGGGCTTATGAGCTTTGTTCTAAAATCAAACGATTCGCACGCACCAGAAAGGTTCATGAGCTCACTCAAGCTCGTATACCCCGCAAACACGCTCGGTGCGGCGGACACAATTATAAGCCATCCGGCGACTATGAGTCACCGCAACCTGAGCGAGCGCGAAAGGGAAGAAATTGGCGTTTCTTGGTCGCTTTTAAGACTCTCTGTGGGTCTTGAAGACCCAGAGGACATAATTCAAGACCTTGAGCAGGCGTTTAGCTCGATTTAACTCTTTTCTTTGCGAGCTCTATAAAGAAGTTTAAAGAAGAAGGGTTGGACACCGCCCCAATATTCACCGCTTTTTCTAGCGGTGTTCCCATAAGAATTCTTTTTACAGGAACCTCAAGCTTTTTACCGTTAAGCGTCTTTGGTATTTCTTCAACTTGGTACACTTCGTCTGGCACGAAACGTGGTGAAAGCTCGCTAGAAACTTTTTGCTTTATTCTCTCAACCAGCGTGGAATCAAGAAAAACGCCCTGCTTTAAAACAACGAAAAGTAGTAGCTTCGATTCTCCCTCCAATCCTTCTAGGTCGACCGCAAGGCTATCCAAAACTTCTGGCACGGATTCTACAACCCTGTAAAGCTCGCTTGTTCCTAGTCTAACACCATGTTTTTTTATCGTGGAATCGGACCTACCGTAAATCACACAAGTTCCACGCTCTGTGATTCTGATCCAGTCACCGTGTCTCCAAACACCAGGATAACGCTCAAAATACGCTTCCTTGTATCTTTTGTAGTCTTCATCTCCCCATAAGTAAACTGGCATTGAGGGCATGGGCTCGGTCACGACAAGCTCACCCACTTCTTCTAGCACGCTGTTACCCTCTTCATCAAACGCTTCCACTTTTGCACCAAGCATTCTACACTGAATTTCACCCGCGTAAACCGGTAAAAGCGGGCATGCGCCAACAAACGCGGTGCACACGTCCGTGCCACCGCTCACCGATGCAAGCCATACGTCTTCCTTTACCTTCCTGTAAACCCATCTAAAACCTTCGGAAGAAAGCGGAGAGCCAGTTGAACCAACGCTTTTTAGAGCTTTCAAATCAAAGTTCGCACCAGGTTCAAGCTCTTCTTTCATACATGAGTGGATGTACGGCGCACTCACTCCGAATAGTGTTATACCCTCTTTTTCTGCTAGCTCCCACAACCTTTGCTTATCGGGATAAAACGCGTTGCCGTCGTAAAGAACGATTCTTGAACCCAAAAAAAGCCCGCCTACTAAAAGGTTCCACATCATCCATCCAGTTGAGGTGTACCAAAAGAACGTGTCGCGGGGTTTTAGGTCGTGGTGCAGAGAGAGAGCTTTTAGGTGTTCAAGCACTATTCCCCCGTGACCGTGAACAAGAGGCTTAGGTGGTCCAGTTGTGCCTGATGTGTAAAGAATCCAAAGCGGATGTTCAAACGGAAGCCTTTCAAACTCAAGCTTTTCGCCTTTGTTTGCTTCGATCACCTCTTCAAAGCTTTGCGCTTTGAACTGCGTCTCTCCGAGCTTTTCAACGACAATAGTGCGCTTTACAGAGCTTAGGCTTGAAAGAAGAGAAGACACGACCTGTGTGCGGTCAAAGGTTTTGCCTTTGTACTTATAACCGTCAACCGTTATTAGCACGCTAGGCGAAATCTGTTTAAAGCGCTCTAAAAGGCTTTGGGCGCCAAAATCGGGTGAGCAACTCGAAAAAATCGCGCCAATCGTCGCACACGCTAGAAGGCTCACGACCGCCTCCCAGCCGTTTGTGAGGTAGGCTGCGACCCTGTCACCCTTTTTCACGCCTATCGATTTCAAATAACGAGAGAACGCGGCGACCTTTGACTCTAGCTCTTGCCACGTGACGTCCTTTTTAACCCCGTTTTCGTCGATAGAGGTGAGAGCGATGCCATCTTTATGAGACAAGCGAAACACGTTTTCGGCGTAGTTTAGGTTAATACCTTCAAACCAGTGTGCCCCAGGCATTCGGTGCGTGCTCAGAATCGATTTGCAACTTCCTTCGTGAACGACACCGAAAAATTTAAAAATGCTATCCCAAAAGCGCTCGACGTTTGTGACAGACCAAAGCCATAGCGGCGTGTATTCGTCAAAATTCCTTATTTTGTTGTCTCTTAGCCAATCCATGTACTTACGCATGTTCGAAGATTCCACAAGCTCAGCACTAGGCTCCCACAAAAGCTCCGCGTTGTAAGACACAATTTGGTATTTTTACTCTGAAATAAATAGGCTACTCAAATAGCATTGCGTTTGCCCGTTTACGTGTAGCTGAGCATTACACAAGCTGTCGGAATTACTCACGTAACGATGAAACTTTGGCACACGTTCACTTTACTACTCCGCTATTATTTGTAGTTGTATAGCTTTCAAATTCACGATGTGAGCCACTCCGAAGGGGTTAGGGGTGTTCACAGGTGTGTCCGCGCTCTGTGGTTGTGAAAATTCTGTAGAGGCTTCGAGATCAGGAGAAATTTTAGTCAATCCTTTGGCTTTTTTATATAGCTAAATTGTTTAATGGTTTGATGTCCACTGGATTTTTTCATAGGTTTTGGGACGGGTTGAACGCTTTTATCAAACAAGGACTTTACCCAATCGTATAGAACCATAGTAAATTGCTACAATGTCCTGAAGTTGAAGTTTTAGGAGCTTTCATCTTCTGCCTACTCTTTAAACTCATCACCGCGTTTTTCCGATTTTATTCGAGTCTCTATTACTAATACTCTTTAGTATGGCGTATCTCACTAGGGGGTCGGCGATCTTGTATTCGTTCCCTTCTTTTTCAATAAAACCCATCTTAACCAGATTCTTTAAATCCCTTGATATAGTAGCGTTCGTGAGCTTCTTTCCGACTTGAGTTATTACGTAATTGACAACGTTCTTCCATCTAGCCCTTCCCAAGGTAGCTACGGCCTTCATGATGTGAATATAATAAGCACTTCTAGAGAAGGCTTCATCCAACTCCTTCTTAACCATCCTAGCTCCAAGAGATTTGACCTCCTCTAACGCGTCGCTTCCTTTATCCAGGTGAGCTACCCCCGCCTGAAGGCGGGAGCTTCCTGAATCACAGCCACCCTTGCCTCCCCCTCCTCACCAACCCCAGGGAGGGTAGGGGAGGTAGTGGGCGGAGCTTTGCAGGCACACCGGGTGGCACCCACTCTGCTCTTCTCAAAAGAACCAGGCAAGCGTTCAAATCGCGGTCCAAGGCGAAACCACAGCGGGGGCAGTGAAACACTCGGTCTTTCAGTGTTAAACCCTTGTTGATTTCCCCGCACAGGAAACACTCACGTGAAGTGTTGTAAGAGGGGACAGGTAAAACCAGTTTTCCTCTTTTCACAAACTGCCACTCAAGCACAGCTCTTAGCTCTGAGAACGAGGAGTCGTAAAGACGAAGTCTCCTCTTTTTATTTTCACCCTTCTGGATCAAGTCTTGGACGTTTAAGTCCTCCAGCACCAAAACGTCGTACTCCTGTGCGAGGAGAGCCCCGAGCTTAAAGAACAAATCGCGCCTGAAATCCTTAACATGTTCGTGTTCCTTCGCAAGTTTCCTCTTTGCCTTAAGCCAGTTTTTTGAGAGAAACTTTTTTTCTTGAGAGAGCTCTCTGAAGCACTCTAATCCTATCCAAAGCGCGCTCAAGCGGCCTAGGGTTATCGAGAAAGCGGCCGTCTGAGAGTGTTGCAAGCCTCGCTATCCCCAGGTCGACGCCCACAGCCTTCACGGGCTCCTTCGAAGCCTGCACTTGGGTTTCGGGTTCTTCTACCAAGAAGATTACATGGATTCTGCCAGAGGGCTCAAGCTTCACGCACACCTGAGACACTTGGCTTTCTGGGAACTCCCTGTGAAGGATTAAAGTAAAGAAGCCGATTTTGCTAAGGTAGAGACGAGCTTTTCTCTTTTTGCTTTTGCCTTGTCCGACATCCCTCGTGTTAGAAAGCTTCCAACCAGATTGAGGGTACACTAGGGAGAGAAATTTGTGCGGCTTCTTATTCTTGGGCTTGTTAGCCAAACCTTCGAGGAACCTCTCCCGTGCTTGGTAGAACCTCTCAGCAACCTGCTGCGCCACCTGGGAGTGCAGCGCTTGAAACTCTGGGTTCTTCTTTCGGAGGTCTAAAGCGAGCTGTCGAAGCTCGTTTTCACTCATCGTGCGCTTGTTTCTTTCGTACTCTTCCTGTTCTGCGTGTAGGAGCGTGTTGTAAAGCTTACACGCTACTTCGAGCTGGGTTTTCAACACCCCCGCCGTCGTCTTTGATGAGTACGCTCGGAATCGGTAAGCTCTTACACGCATCACCAAGCATTTTTTAGACTCGTAATTATACTTTTAGAATCCCCGCCCTAAAAGGGCGAGGTTTTGGAAAACTTATAAATACAAAATCTATATTCAATGAGTTGAGAAAGGAGAGCACTAGGCTAGATTTGCCTGTTCTTCTTAGTCCTAGAATTAATATCATCCTTTCATTCAAACTATTTTTCAATCTTTCTATCTCAGATTCCCTATCAAATAGATCTTTGATGGAATCCTTTGGTTCTGTAGAGAATAGCATTTAGCACCCCTGATACTTAGTATCAGGGGTGATACTTAAGCCATCTCTATGAGTAATTATTGGGATTCCGAAACTTTGAAGGTGGAAATTCCAAAAGCTTCAAGCGAATACCAAAAACACAAACACTCGCAAAGCGCGTGTGCGCGTGCGGACGTGTAACTCTGTAAGGTTCGTGAAAGAAGCGTGAAGCCTCTGATCATTTGTAAACTTTCCTTATCAATTCGGTTAAAACTGTAAGAGTTATAATTGGAGCTAAGCTTAGTAACGCAGAAGATGAATAACCATAAGCGAGAATAGTGGGTGCTAGCATCTTGATTAGCTTTACAAAAAGTGTAGGATAAGTAATAATTGCAATTACGGTATAAACAACCACTTTAAAAGCTTTAAAGCACTTGTGCTGTTTTTCTGCCTTTCAAGAAAGTAAACAAAAACTAAAAGTGGATACAAAAGATATACTGGCGCACTAAGTAGCGAATTTACGATTTGAGCCCTACAGAGCCATTTGGAGAAAGTGGGAAGGCTATCAAGAGTACGTAGCTCGTAATTACAAGTAACAAATTTTCCCGATACTCAAAGCATTCATTAAAGCATCGTAAAGAACTTTATAAAGTTTAGGAGGATTCGCTCTTTAGAGCGGAGCGTTGCACATTTTTTAGAAATGGTATCCGATAACTTCATACGAATCACCCTTTAGACGTGGCAGTACACGAGCAGTTCCAACTAGAACTTTTTTGAGGTAACCGAAGAATCAACTGAGCTTCTTAACCCAAAGATTTGTGAACATGGTTTTTGAATTCCGTTCGAACATCCGCTTGCGAAGAATCACGGCCTGTGGGGATCAGGGGTGATCAATGCGTCTTTATGCGTAAGAATCTGAGTTTTTGTGATTTGTGTGAAACCTCAAACCAAATGGATTGTCTCATGCAAACGTATAGTGAAACCCAAACGTAGTTGGGAGTGCCACCTCACCTTACAACGTCAACCGCGATAACACTCACGTGGCTTTGAAAAATCAGCCTCTTTTCGACTTTTTTCATCAGCTTCGCTCGACTATAAAACTGGCTCTGAAAAATATTTCGTAGTAGAGGTCTTAGAAGGAAAATTCGGAAAAGAAGAATCAGATTCTACAACTCTTCATTTTCTGAGCTAAGACGCTAAGCGTTATCTAAGTAAAACTGTTCTCGCCCTTCCTTGTCAACAGCCCGCTTAAATGCTTTGTGGAAGAGTTTAACACTAACCGGTTTTTGTTACCCGTTCTGTGAATTCATCTTAAACCGTGAGTTGAACGCTTGTTTGAAAGGGTAAGGTGTGACTACCACTCAGTAGCCGTTATCAGATATTTGTATTCCTAGCTCTTTTACGAAAATTATTTTTGTCAATTTTCATTTGACACTTTTGTGCTTTTCTGTCAATTTCTATTTGACAGATTTATAACCAAAGACGTTGTGTTGAGGTGTAGAACAAAAAAGAATATGTGGGAACTGGCCAACTTTTTGGCTGAAAACATTGGAAGAGAAATTTCCACGAGGAGGTTAGGTAACACTTCTCTCTCCCATCAGACCGTAAACAACTACTTGGATTGTCTTGGCAACTCATTTTTGTTTTTAATACTAAAGAAGTTTACTGGCAAAACTCTGGAAAAATATTCGTTGCCTAGAAAGGTATACCTTATAGACCCTGCGATTTACGTCAATTTGACAGGAAGAGAAGAGCTAGGAAGAATGATGGAAAACGCCACCCTGATAGAACTTTTGAGGGTAAAACACTATTATTTTCGTCCGTTCGACATTTACTATTACAAAGAGAAAGACTATGAAGTAGACTTCGTATTGAGTGGCGCTGTGAACGAAGCTATCCAAGTTACTTATGACCAAGAGTTGAGAGAAAGGGAGATAAAGGCTTTGGAGAAATTTTCTGAAAGATTTAAGGAGTTTGGACTTAAAATAATAACTTGGGACAGGGAGGGAGTTGAAGAATTAAGAAACGGCAAAAAGGTTTCACTAATACCTTTGTGGAAGTTCCTACTTTACTCATATAAATATGTTTGAACTATTTACGAATTTTTCAGCAAACGAAGCATGTTTACAATTTGAAGACTTGTGTAGATATCGAGTTGTGGGTGTAAAAGCAACTGGAGATTAGGCATTCCAAAATTTTGACGTGTACGGTAAGTCGCATAGCGGTCGATGCACAAAATTAACCGCTTTGTTTAAAGCACACAACCATAAAAACTGCGTTTCTTATACGTCCACGTCTTACCAAAAACCAAAGTTACAAAAAACTTAAGTGAAAGCGTGTGTTATATAACATGGTCAAAATGAGTGCCGTTTTACTTAAGCCGAGAAATAATTCTGATAATAGATTAGAAGAGCTATCACAAAAATTTGGTATTGACAAAGATACACTTAAAGAGATCATACTAAAATACGTTTTGAGCGACGAAGAGCTTGTGCTAAAAATCGTTAAAGAGTACTTGGGGACAGAGCCAGAGCTTACGACACCAGGTTAAGAACAAGCGGAAGCTCGCTCAAACTGCTGATTTTTGCCCAAGGTTTTCCGCTTTTTAGTGGTCTTACCTCTAGATAAACTGTTTTTACACGCGCGCTGTTTCCTGCTACTACATCCACCCAACTATCGCCCACGAAAATCGCGCGCGATGGTTTCACGTTGAGCCTTTGACACGCGCTGAGAACTGGGTCGGGAAATGGTTTTAGTCTTTCGCACTCTTCTCTTGTCACTACTACGTCAAAGAAACCTAACAAAGAGTGCTTTGAAAGCGTTTTGAGCACCACCCGACGGCAGGAGTTTGACACAACCCCTAGCTTGCACCCAAAGCTCTTTAGCACGCTAAGCGCTTCCAAAGCTCCATCTCTAATTTCCGAAGAGGCGTTGGCTTGTTCATCGTATTTTTCAAGAATTGAATGAATCACACTTCTTAGTTTTGTGTAGCGTTCTGCGCATTCCTTTCTTAAGTGTTCAAGCACAAACGCGATTGAGCCTGTGTTTTCTATAGGAACTTCCACACCTTCGCTTTTTAAAAAACTAAGCGTCTCAGCCATCGCGTCTTCAAAGGGGTAAACGCTTGTGACAAGCGTTCCGTCCATGTCAAATAGCACTGTAAAGGTCAACACTCTTCCTCCTTAACTGGCTCAAAACCCCAGCGTTTGAACTCCTCTTTCTTTCGGTCAAAGGGTATCGTCGCGTCAATGCCCATTTTTGCGGTTTTTCGATTGATTCTATCCGCAGACGGGTCAAGGCTTGAGCCTATTGCGTCTTTGAGTATAACCAAGTTTTTGTCGGCTTGAAAGCGCGTTGCAATCGCCCATTCAACTTCTTCCAAGTTTCTGATGTCAATGTCCTCGTCCACTATGACCACATGTTTTAAAGAGGGGTGGCCTCTAAAAGCTGCGTGTATCGCCTTAATCCCATCGTCAGCTTGTTTTTTTCTTATTTTTACTACCCCGTGTAACCATGAGCCACCTCCAGGCGTAAGATATACATCGAGGCATTCCACAACCTTTGACACTTCGTTAAAGATCGTGGGCTCGCGAGGCAAACCCATTAGCACGCGATGCTCACCGTAACCTGGTAAAAGAGCATGGTAGCACGGATTAAGCCTGTGCGAAACAATTTTCACCTCAAACACCGGTTGCTCTCTCACAGCATCCAGCGTTAAAGTAAGGTCGAAAAACGGGCCTTCCTTTTCGGCGGGTGTTTCGTAAATTCTTCCTTCTAGCACGTATTCGCTATCCGCGGGAATTGGTAAACCGTTGTGAGAATAAACGAGATTTTGTGGTTCAAGCGCGTTTGCGATTCCTAGTTCATCATAACCGCGCTCGACAGTAGTCGCCGCAGCAAGTAGGTAACCCAGCCCATTTCCTATCGTAACCGCAGCTTCTAGCTCTCCCTTTGCTCTTTTTAAGTATGTAAAAAGGTCTCGTGGAACCACTCTGATTGCCACCTTGTTTCTCTTATCTGGTAGAAGCATCATTCTGTGAAAACTCAGGTTTACTCCAAACTCCGGGTCTTCAACGCAGAAAACCGAGGCGGTTACATATCTTCCGCCGTCGCCTCTTGTGTGCCTGAGCGCTGGTAGCTGGCTCGGCAAATCAACATTTTGCTCGATAACTTCGTAGCACGGCGCGTTCTTTCGAGACGATGGTTCTTGTGTCTTCTCAGGATTGTTTATCGCTTGTCTCATCACCCACAATAGCGCGCTTTGCTCAATTCCGAAGTAAGAAGCGACGAGCTCACGCGTTGAGTAAACATTTCCAGCGACTTTTGCAGAAAAACCCTTTAGCTTTTCAAAAAGCATCGGCTTGTTTGGCTCACGTCCCAAAATAGAAGCCGCTTCGTACTCAACGGAAACTTCTCTTTTCACAACTTTTAGCGCTTTCTTTTCGGATAGCTCTTCTAAAAAACTTCTAAAACCTTTCGAAGCCTTTAGAATAGGCAAACGCACCGACCTAACTACTCAAAAAAGACGCAAGCTTTTCTGCGACCTTTTCTAGAAAGCGCTTGTCACTTTGATCAAAGGCGTTGAGCTCTTCGCTGTCTATGTCTATTTCGCCTAACACTTTTCCGTTTGAGTCGATTATCGGAACTACGATTTCAGATTTGGTTTCAGGAAAGCACGAAAGGTAGCGCGGATCCTTGCTCACGTCGCCAACCACCACAGTTTGTTTGGTTCTTGCGGCCAACCCGCAAAGTCCCATGCCTATCGGGATTTTTGTGTGCTCCGTGGCCTTTTTTCCAGACCAAGCGTTTAACACAAGCGTATCTCCCTCAAGAAGGTAAACGCCAACCCACGAGTAAGCGCGAAAGTTGCTTCTTAGATACTCCACCAAAGAGTTTAGCGCGCTTTTTTTGTCGCCTCGAAGCAAGCTTTCAACCTTTTTTATGTGTAGCTCAAAACTCTTTTGCATAGCTCATACTATTCAAAGAGGCTTATGAGTATTTTGAATTAGCGCTGTAGCATGCGGTACCCAACACCTTTCTTCCTTTTTGTTTTGTACTTTGTTTGCTTTACCCCAACCGCTTTTAAAAGCCTTTCAAACTCTTCGTCTGTGATCCACTCGACCCTTAAGTAATCCGCAAGCTCTTCGTCGCTCATTCCTATTCGCCTTCCTTCTTCGACCGCGACTTTGTAAGCTTCTATCTCTGTGGGTCTGTCAACATAGCTATAACGCTCATCAAAAAGCTCTTTTCCTTCGAAAAACTGCTTTACATGAACTAGCTCGTGAATCACGTCAAGGTACAAGTATCTTTCATCCGCTTCTTTAAGGTAAGGATGGCTCACTAGAATGTAACCCGTTTGGTCATCCACAGCGAGGTAGCCTCTACGCGGGTAAAGCACCACTCTTAATTTGGATAACACTTCATCAGTCTTATTCCCGAAAATTTTTCTAACAGCGTCAACGTTCTCAAAACCCTGAAATACCTCTTTAAAGGGGTAACTCAGCAACTCTACGTTTCTGTTTATCTTTACACCTAATTGCATAACACTTTGTCTCTTGACAAATATTTAAGTGTGAAACACACAAGTTCAATTTTTCACTTCACTCGAAGATGTAGTTAACAGAAGATTTTGTGACTTAAAAGCGCATGTTTGTGTCTGGAGTTGGTTAGTGTAACAAGCGTGAAAGTGTTTTAAACTGAAACCATCCACGGATCACCATTAAGGTTATTAATGTGTTCATCTATCGCTTTGAATAATGATCGTCGCAATAGGCGGAATTGACGGATACATTGGTTGGGCGCTTGCGCTACATCTTGCGGTAAGGGGCCACAAAGTGGTAGGAATAGACAACTTTATAACAAGAAAAAGAGTTGAAGAAGTGGGTTCATGGTCGGCAACGCCGATTCTCACGATGCAGGAAAGAATAAAAGCTGCAAAAGAAGTTTTGGGCGTTGACATACAGTTTGTCGAAGGCGATTTGGTGAACTACTCGGTAGTGAGAAGTTTTTTTGAAAAGTACAAACCCGATGCGTTTGTTCACTTGGCTGAGCAAAGATCCGCTCCGTATTCGATGATCGACGTTTACCACGCGGTGGAAACGCAGACACAAAACATCGTAAGCTCTTTGAACATCGTTTACGCGATGAAAGAAGTTTCTCCGCACACTCACTTAGTAAAAATGGGAACGATGGGCGAGTACGGAACACCAAATATAGACATTCCAGAAGGATTCTTTGAAGTGGAATACCATGGGAGAAAGGATTATCTACCTTTTCCAAGAATGGCGAGTAGCTGGTACCACTGGAGCAAAGTTCACGATAGCGGCAACATGATGTTTGCGAACAAAATTTGGGGACTTAAAATATCCGACGTGATGCAGGGTGTGGTGTACGGAACACGAACAAACGAAATCGTGGACGAAAGACTTCACACAAGATTTGATTTCGATGAAGTTTGGGGCACGGCTTTAAACAGGTTCTGCGTGCAAACAGTGTTAGGACTTCCTATGACGGTTTACGGAAAAGGCGGTCAAACCAGAGGATTTATTAGCCTCACAGACAGCGTTCAGTGTTTAAGACTAATTATAGAAAATCCGCCAGACAAAGGAGAATACAGAGTTTTCAATCAGTTTGACGAACCGTACTCGGTGCTAGAGCTAGCGCAAAAGGTTTACAAAGTTGGAAAGGAGATGGGGTTTGAGCCAGCGATCGCTCACGTGCCAAACCCGCGTGTTGAGGCAGAAAGCCACTACTATAACCCAGAGCACGAAAAGCTCAAGGCTTTGGGATTCAAAAGAACAAGAGAGCTTGAAGAAGAACTTCGCAACATGCTACGCGACCTTTCAAGATACAAAAACAGGCTTGAAGCGAAAAAGGACGTCATCTTTCCAAGGACTGACTGGCGTAGAGCGCGGAACCCAGTGCGTTAAGCCTTGTTGTCTCAAGAGCTTTGAGATAGCTTTGCGGTGTGCCGACGCTCAACCAAGAGCTGTTTATGTCGTCCAACTCAAGCGCGTAAACTTTTCCACCCGCTTCTATTAGTTTCATAAGCCCATCTGTTAGTTCAATTTCACCTGTTGCACCAGGCTTTAGTCGAGAAAGGTGTTCCATGAGCTCAGGCTTAAAAGCGTAAACCGCAACGATCGCGAGATTGGACGGAGGGTTTGGCGGTTTTTCGATCAATCGCTCCACCCTTATCAAACGCTCACTTTCATACATTTCGCTTTTTCCTGCAATCACACCGTATCTTTTTGGGTCTGCGACTCTTCTTACGATGAGCGTCGCAGAAGCCGAAAGCCTTTCGTGTAAATCGATTAGCTTTTTAAAAAGCGCTTGACCGTTGAGAACGTAACCGTCACCCGCGTGCACTATAAAATCGTCGTCACGAACAAAGCTTCTAGCTTTAAAAACAGCGTCGCCAAAACCCCTTGGCGTTTTTTGGTAAACGTACTGAATGTTTACATCCGAAAGAATTTCGTAAAGCCTTTCCACGTCTTGAGACAATCTTCCCTTCTTTTTGAGATAGGACATGTAAGAAGGTTTCAAGGTGAAATAGTCCTTTATCATGTGCTCTCCTGCGCGAACAACAAAACAAAAGTTTCTAATTCCTATATAGTAAAGGTCTTCCAGAATGAGCTGCACAACGGGTTTTAGCGTAAAGCCGTTTTCAAAGCTTCTTGCGCAAAGTGGCAACATCTCCTTTCTGATTCCGCGCGTAAGAGGTAACATTCTTGAACCTTCGCCAGCTGCAGTGATAACCGCTTTTTTTATCAACATTAATCACAAGAAGTTCGTACAAGTATAGAAAAGCGTTTCGTTTTGTAACGTGGGTTTATGGCTTCCAAATTACTAAGTGGGCTTTTCCCGCTTTTGCGAAGCTTGCCTTTAAAGGTGACTCATTTACACGTCTGGGCAACCGTGATGTTAAGGAATACGTTGTGCGAAGCAATTGCGTTAACGCTGTTTTGATTGGTACTCAGAATTACATCATTATGAAAGAACGAATTACTAAAGAGTGGTGCTTCGCTAGCGTAATTACCATAGCTCACGCTTTGTGCGTTATTACCATGAGTCACAGTGATTATCACATCATCAAGTGGGTTGAGGTTCATTACAGATGAACCGTTTTTTGAAAAAATGCTGGGGTTACCGCCTTCGATGTACACTATTGTGATGTTGTAGCCACCAATTTCAAAAGTTGTGTTCTTTAGCCATACTGACTGTGGAAGTATAGTAGAGTGGTAGCGAACACTACAGCTTGAGTGCTTATAGGAAAGCGTAGCACTCGTAACAAAGATCACTATAAATAAAACAACTACAAAATATCGGATCTTTTGCATTTGCTTTCGCCTATGGTATACATGCGGGTATTGACGAACCGCTAGCTGGTATACTACCAGTGCCTGAACTAAAATATGACAAATACAAACCAGGGCACGGTGGATTGATGATCCAGCCAAAATTTGCGTTTATAGGTGGAGCGTCTGTTCCACCTGTCACAAACATGGTGAAGGAGCTTGGGAACCACAAGTAGATGTAAAGAGTGTTCCCAGACGGTGCAACTTTCCATACATACATCAAATCTGTAGCATAAGCTCCCGAATTTACTGAAGTGTAAGAAAACGAATCACCGCCTTCAAATATTGCGCCTAATGAGCCAGCTTGTATTCCAGTCGCACCGTCTGGTGTGCTCGGAAAGGCGTCAATTATGCTAGTGCCGTTTCCAAAATTCCACCAAACATACCACTGCCCTTGATAGAGATAAATAATCACAGAAGTCCATTGTAGCGTGTACAAGATGTTATGGTAATTGAATTGATCGTAGTGACCATTACCTGGACAATAGATTGTTAAGTTATAATTTGGGTTGCTAGAAGTGTGACCAACGTTGTCAACAGCCCATCCAGTGTAACTTACAGAGCACGATGATGAAGGCCAAAATGATATTCCCGCCTGATAAAAGTTACCTACATTGTCTGTCAACCCAATCCAATAACTAAAGCCGCCATCGCCACTCCCGCCCTGAAAATAAGTAATATTGATTTGGCCGCCCAGATCTGAAGCTGTACCCCATTGTGGACCATATTGCCAATCTGAAGCGACAGTAGGATAAACATAAGAAACATTTGCCGCGTCTTGCGGGATAGATGGTGGTGCCATGACCGCTAAGACATTTAAAACTTTTCCGTGAATAAGCAAATGTCCCTTTTCAAGTACTTTAACAGGTTGCTGGGAAGCATGTGCGAAAGAGATGAAAGCCGACAACATAAGCAAAAAGATTAACATAATTTTTAGCATAAAAATTTTGCTTTTAAGATTTATATATATTACTCAAATTGCAATTTTAGTTATCTACAAGAATCACATACTGTATAAACGTTCTTTATGAACCACCAAACTTTGTTAATTGAATTACAAATACACGTACAAAATTTGCGCGTAAAAACTTACTGAAGTTTCAAAAGCCACTTAAAGTTGAAATCTGAAGTTGTGTGTAAACTTGTTTGTAACACCAGTTCGATGCGATACAACCTTCGGTTTCACATAATCCACTTGGATTTATTCTTTTAAAAATCTTATATAGTTAAAAAGTTTTCATTTTTAAACTTGTACTATTACCACAACTTACATAAGCAGTAACACGAACTTTTCATTAATCACTAATAGCAAATGCGACTGAAAGAGGATTGGAAAGTTTATAAAATCGGTTAAGCATTCTTTCTCGATGTTAGAGGGGCTTTCCATCAGATTCGCAACACAAGAAGACAAAGAGCAAATCTTGAATATCGTGAAAAACACGTGGGACTGGGGTGACTATATACCAACAGTGCTAGACGATTGGCTAAAACACGGAAAGGTCTTTGTTGCCGAGCTTTCAGGAAGAATAATCGCTATGTCCCATTTTGTTGAGCTTGAAGAAGGTTTGGGTTGGGTTGAAGGCGCAAGAGTTGCAAAAGAGTACCGAGGTATGGGTGTGGCAACGCGTGTGCTTGAAAGGATTAAGGAATACGCTTCATCGATTGGGATTAAACGCTTAAGGCTTGTGATCGCAGTGGACAACACGCCCTCAATCAAGCATGTTAAAAAATGCGGGTTTTATGAAAAACTGAGTTTTTCTCAGTACGAAGCTCAAACGGGGTATTATCGAGAGTTTGACGTGCAAAGGATCGAAGTCGATGAGTTTGTTGAAAAATGCAAAAAAGGCGCGTATCGCGGAATGTATTTTTGGGATTTCAGGTGGTCTGACATCACCAAAGAAAAAGCAAACAGGTTTATTCAAACAGGTTCGCTTGTTAAGGTCAGTGGCACCACAGTTTTGGTTGCCACAAATCAAAAAACAGAAGCTGTGATTGGTTATTTGGAACCTTCAAGCACTTTTCCTGATGACGTTTTGTCTTATTTACACATGAGGTTGTTCGCAAAAGTCCGATTCGTTGTTCCAAGCAATATGATTTTACCACTCACGAAGTTGGATACCGAGTTCACTGTGTATGAGTGCGCACTCTGAGGTGTGAAAATTGTACACACCAATTCACAAAGCGTTTTATGAAAGGCATCCAACCGAAGTTGCAAGAGACCTGCTTGGCGCGCTACTCGTGAGAAAAGTAAACAACGAAGTGTTGGTTGGCAGAATTGTAGAAACAGAGGCGTACGGTGGAAGGGATGACCCAGCAAGCCACGCCTACCGAGGTAACAAGGGAAGAGCGAGCGTAATGTTCGGCGAGGTCGGACGAGCCTACGTTTACTTCACCTATGGAAATCACTACTGCCTTAACGTCGTCGCGCGCTCTTTTTACGAAGAAGCGGGAGCGGTGCTAATAAGAGCTCTTGAGCCGTTACAGGGTTTGAGCACGATGATAAAAAATCGTGGATTGAGCGATCCCTTAAATCTGACAAACGGCCCAGGAAAACTGACGAAGGCTTTTGCCATAGATTTGAGGTTTAATGGCATAGATTTGACCAAGCGAGCTGATTTGTTTATAGCAAAAGGCAAGTTACGCCCTAGTGAAAAGATCGCCACTTCAACAAGAATAGGAATTAAAGACGCAAAGGATAGAGAGTGGAGGTTTTTCGTTGCGAACAACCCTTACGTCTCTACATTAAGAGAACCTTTGGTTAGGTAAATCAGGAGCTCTCTTTCAGAAACAGTTGACACCACCCTTCCTTTTTCGTCAAGCACGGCTATTATCGGTATTTGCGTTTTGTGAAACAAGTCGATAAGTTCGGAAGCGGGCGTGCCAAAGTCTACGCTAACCACCTGTTTTCTCATCGCTTGACCAACCTGTAGCTCTTCACGGTCACTCAAGCTAAGCACGTCCTTTAAAACAAGCGTTCCTACTGCTTCTCCGACATCGTTTGTGACGATAGCGCCAAGTATCCCAAGCTGAGCCATTTTTTCAACGACTGGTTTGAGCTTTTCTTTTTCGTTCACTATTATGTGTGGTAACATCTTTGCAACTTCACCAGCTGGTGTGTCTTGGGTGTACCAAGCTATGTAGGAGCGTAAAACATGAACGTCTTTGATCGATTCCCTTTTTTCTTTTGTGATTTTTTTAAGACCTTTAAGTGTAGGCGCGAAAGTGGTAGTGAGAATTAGAATAGTGATAAGCGCCATCGTGTAAAGTTTACTTGAAATTACTCCAAGTAAAAGCGCGCTCAAAAGTAGCGCACCGTCAACGCCACCTTTAAGAGAGGAGCCTACAGCTTGGTAAAACGGTTTTTCGGAGCGTAACACAGCCCCGCCGATATATCCCAAAGAAATTTTCACGACGATGACGGTCAAAACGATCACAACCGCTAAAAGCGGAGCGCTTCTCACAGAAACCAGATTCACCGAAAGACCCAAACCTCCAAAGAACATTGGCTCAAAAAATCCATAAGTAAGACCTCTAAGCCGTTCGAGGATGTGGGGTCTTCTTTCTAGATAACGGGAGAAAAAGTATCCCAAAAAGAGTGCAACAACGCCCGCATTAAAACCCACGCTGTCACCCAAGTAACCAAGTATAAGAATAAAGGAGACAATTATCGCAAGCACTACTTCTCTACTTTTTATGAACTTTTCTACAGCGATAATCACCTTAGGCAATTCCTTGCGAACCGAGTACAGCGCAATAAGAAAAAGCGTTATCGGAAAAACCGCGTTTATAACTTTTAACGCGCCGAAAGAGCCGCCGATCGCAAGCTGAAGAAAAACCGCAGAGCCAATCAAACCCGCAACCTCAACCAAAAGCGCGTACGCAAATATATTAATTACAAAGTAGCTTTTGGTGATGCCAAGATCCTTGAGCACTCTTGCGAGTGGTGCAACGCTGCTCATTGAAAGAATTGAGCAAAAAAGCAGAAGACTCGGAAGACTGATCGGAATGAAAAATGAAAACACAAAAAGCATCAAAAGCGTTCCAAATCCCCAGTTCAAAAAAGTTGCCAAAAGTAAGCGCTTGTTTCTCCTTAGATCTGCAATCGCTTCAATATCAAACTCTTCAGCGCCAGCAAGAAAGAGCATCATGATAACACCCAGCTCAACGAAAAGAGCCACTGTGTTCGCTTGGACGAAATTTAGCACGGATTTGCCCAAAATGATTCCTCCTATTATTGCACCAACAAGAGGGGGCATTCTTATTCTTTCAAAAACGTCTTCAAAGAGCTTTACAACAAGCAAAAGAACACCCAAGTAAAGAAGACCCAAAACCGATTCGTTCATCGAAATGCCTCTTTTAAGGTAAAAGGTGTGGGGGAACGTTTGTGTGACGCACCATGTCGCACCACTCCTCAGCCTGCCTTATTACGTGAACCCTTCCTTCCCTATCAATAAGAAGCTCTTTAGGTCGTGGTCGCAGGTTGTACTGGCTACTCATCGCGTAAACGTACGCGCCAGCATTCAAAATTGCAAGAACGTCGCCTCGGTTTACTTCTGGTAGCTGAACATCTGTTCCTAACACATCAGTGTTTTCGCAAATCTGTCCGACGACGTTCGCTTTGACTCTTACTGGTTGATCCATTTTGTTAACCACCACGATATGGTGGTACGCGCCGTAAAGCGCTGGTCTTATCAAAACGTTCATTCCACAATCTACACCAACAAAAGTTTTGGTATAGTTTTTTACATGATTCACTTTTGTAAGGAGGATCGTTGTGTCGGCAACTAGGTACCTTCCAGGCTCGAGTATAAGCGTAGGATTTCCTAAACCAGATTCACGCACGATTTTGGTCACCCTACGAGCAACCTCTTCTACGTTCAAGCGTTCTTCAGTGGGTTTATAAGGAACACCGAAACCACCTCCTATATCCACAAACTCAAAATTTACGCTTAACTTTCTTTTGACCTCCAAAGCGCATTCAACCACTGCTCGAGTAACACGCTCGAAGTGAGATGGATCTAGCACATTTGAGCCAACCATCGCATGTATTCCAAACCTCTTTACGTTCCTTTTTAAGGCAAGCTCATAACCTGCTATCACACGATCGGCTGGAACGCCGAATTTCGCTTCAGGACCGGCTGTGACCACGCCCTGAAACTCTCCCTTTCCAAAACCGGGGTTTACCCTGAAACTCACTACTTCTGGCGACTTTGGTATAAGCCGAAACTGTTCTATATCATCAAAGTTCAAAATCGCACCGCTTTCAACGCCAAACATGAGCTCTTCTAAACTTGCGTAATTTGGCGAAAAGATCGTTTTTTGTACTGGAACGCCACAAAAGCGCGCAAGTGCAAGTTCAAAGGGAGAAGACACGTCGGCGCCACAACCCTCTTGCGCCAGAGCGCAAACGATCGCGGGATTTGCATTCGCCTTTAGTGCGTAGTTTATTTGAATGTTTCTGTAGTGTCGTGTAAACGCATTGAAAAGCGTTCGATAGTTATTCCTTAATCTTTTTTCGGAAGTGACAAGAAGTGGTGTTCCGTGTTTTTGCGCAAGTTCGTAAAGGTTAAAGCCATCGAAGAACAAATTTTCACCCTTTATTTCAAAACTTTCGTGAAATAGCGACATGTTAAGATCTAAACACACACTTTCCTAAAACTTTTGAGCTAACCTTTTAGTTCACCCAAAATTAACTAAAACGATGCCAGGAAAAAAGCTCAAAAAGAAAATGGAAAAACAGGCGCGTAAGGCCAGACAAAGAAGGACGATGTACCTTTCGGTCGGCGGTGCGGTAATCGTTGTGATCGCGCTTCTTGCTTATTACGGATACGTGAACGCTTTGAGCCACCCTCCAAGTCCGCCACTAACCTCGTATATCGGTGAAAAGATTTCACCTCCTTTGTATAGTAGCCTCGTATCGCTGTCCACACAAGGCTATGGGTATGTGAACACAACGCTTGTTCAAAAGGAGATAACGCCTTACGGTAACTCCACATGGTTAGACAACGGAAAACCCATCATCGTTTATATCGGCGGTGAGTACTGCCCGTATTGCGCAGCGGTAAGGTGGCCGCTTGTGCTCGCGCTTCTTAGGTTTGGAAACTTCTCAGGTCTTGAGTACATGCTTTCCTCTTCAACTGACTATTACCCGAACACGCCCACCTTCACCTTTGTGAATTCGAGTTACACGAGTGAGTACATCGTGTTTCAACCGTTTGAAGCGTTTAGCAGAACTCCTGCGGCAGGCGGCTACCAACCACTTCAAAGCGTGCCTCCAAACTACAGCGCTTTGTGGAACTCTTTGACTGGTGGCGGGATACCATTTATAGACTTGGGTGGTAGATACGTGATAGCAAGCTCTTTGTACGACCCTGGACTTTTACAAGGTTTGAACTGGACACAGGTTGTGCAAAAGCTCGAAACGAACTCGCGTCTTGCGCTAAGGGTATACCAAGCGGCAAACGCGATCACCGCCACAATTTGCAAAATAGACGGAAACAAACCTTCATCTGTGTGTTCAAACCCGAATATAACACAGCTTGAAAACGCGCTACGAGGAAGCTACTCCCCACTGAAACTGAGCTTCCAAGCCGGAACGCCTGATACGATGGCCACTACATGGACGAACGTGCAGTACACGCAGATTGCGCCCACCAAAAACTCTGAAAAAACAAGGTAGCCCACAAACACCGCACCCATTACCCAAAGCGGAAAGAGAAACTCTGGCTTAAAGGAGAAAACGAAGAGTAGGACAAACCAAGCAACGCCTAGCGCGGCAACGGGAATTCCGAAGATGTGGCTGTACGCGCTTTCGGTGACTTTTTCGCAGTTCACCACACCCCTTGTAGGACAAATAAGGGAAATAGACGGATTGAAAGATTGGTAAAGCAAGTAAGCGGAAACCACCAAACCAAGCGCGCAAAGAATCCAGAGAAAAAGTCTGTAGTTTTTCAAATATCTCGCCTAAAGGTGGAGCAGAACGAACAAAGCGACAAACACTATGGATATCGTGTTGAGCACCTTGATAAGAGAGTTTATGCTTGGCCCTGCTGTGTCCTTGAACGGATCTCCCACGGTGTCACCGCTTACCGCCGCTGCGTGTGTGGGCGTTCCCTTACCGCCAAAGTTTCCGGCCTCGATGTACTTCTTTGCGTTGTCCCATGCGGCTCCGGCGTTTGCCATAAGCAGCGCAAGAAACACACCAGACACGACACTACCTATAAGCAGTCCCCCGAGTGCCACTGGACCTAGCAAAACGCCGACCACAATTGGCGTGAGTATCGCAAGTAAACCGGGCGCGATTAGCTCCTTTAGCGCGGCTTGAGTGCTAATGTCAACGCACTTTTGGTAGTCTGGTTTCGCTTTACCTTCGCGTAAACCCGGTATTTCTCTAAACTGCCTTCTAATTTCGTTCACCATTCTGAAGCCCGCGCGTCCAACAGCGCCGATTAAGAAAGACGAGTAGTAGAAGGGTAGCAAACCACCGATAAGGAGCCCAACAAGAACGTATGGGTCGTAGAGCGCGAAAAGCGGCGGTTGCGGGTCGCCGTGCGCAAGATAAATCGCAGAAACCTCTCTTTGAAACGCTATGAACAGCGAAAGCGCGGCTAGCGCCGCAGAGCCTATCGCAAACCCCTTCGTTGTGGCCTTTGTGGTGTTGCCCATGGCGTCTAGCTTGTCTGTGACCTCTCTCACACCTTCTACATGAGCCATTTCCACGATACCGTTTGCGTTGTCGGTTATCGGGCCAAAAGCGTCAATCGAAAGAATAATTCCTGTGAGAGAAAGCATGCTCATCGTGGTTATCGCGGTTGAGTACACCCCAAAGAGCGGTTTTCCACCAGATGCGTAATAACCACCCAAATAAGACACGATTATCGCGGCAACAAGGATTAGCGCAACTGGTGCTGTGCTACTCAGCCCTGTGGCAAAGCCTGTGAGAAAGTTTGTCGCAGGTCCCGTTTGTGAGGATTCGGCTATTCTTTTCACGGGGTTGTAAGTGTAAGAAGTGAAGTAATCGGTCACCCTTTCGATCAAAACCACAACAAGCACTCCCAAAATTATCGAACCGATTAGCGCATAAGAGAGAACACCACTAAACAGTTTAAGGGTGAATATCGCATCCAAAATTATCGCCACAACCGCCGCGATGTACAGCGCCGTGTTGAGCGCACTCATGGGCTCTCCTTTAACACTCTTTCTTATCCAAAGACCGCCTATGATCGAAGCGATAACGCCCAAGCCGCCTATCGCGAGTGGATAAGCGACAAGAGGGCTATTACTTGAAAAAACAAGAGCGCCGAGAAGCATCGCAGCCAAAGCGGTTACTATGTAAGATTCGTAAACGTCAGCTCCCATACCCGCACAGTCGCCCACATTGTCGCCCACGTTGTCCGCTATAACGCCAGGATTTCTTGGGTCATCCTCTGGTATTCCTTCTTCTATTTTGCCCACGATGTCCGCGCCCAAATCTGCGGCCTTTGTGTAAATTCCGCCACCAACCCTGATAAACATAGCAACAAGGCTTGCGCCAAATCCGAAGCCCACGATCGCCGCAGTGCTAGGAAAGGCCATGTAAAACAGCGCAAGCCCAAGAAGCGCAAGGCTAGGAACTAGCATTCCAAGAACGGAGCCACCTCTAAAGGCCACTGTAAGAGCTTCGCCCAAACCCTTTTTTGCGGCTTCTGCTGTGCGCGAGCTTGACCTCACGGTTGTGCTTATACTCACATAACCCGCAACTGCTGAAAGCGCGCCGCCTATCACGAAGCCCAACGCCACGATTCCAAGAGGATGCACGGTTAGACCGATCACCAACGCGATCACAACCGCGATAGGCGTGATCGTGAGATACTCCCTTTTGAGAAAGGCGTTTGCGCCTTCTTTTATGTAATCCGCAAGCTGTTTCATTTCTTGAGTTCCAGGACTATGCGAAAGCACGTTTCTTATTAAGGCGACCGCGTAAAGCAGTCCAATCACCGAGCCTATTAGTGCTATCAATTCTGTGGTATAAGGCATTTGAGCTCTACCGAAAAAGAGATATAAAGACCCTTAATTAGGTTTTTCTTAGCAAAATTTCAAAGTTTTGTGCTCATTCACAAGATGATGAACGACGCCTTTTGCTTCTTCAGTTTTTCCTTGCCAAGCGAGGCCAATCGCGCGCGCAACTTCTTTCATGTCACCTTCTACATACCCTCTTCTTGTGACTTCGCTTGTGCCAATTCTTACACCAGAGTCAACAATTATGTTCGCTTCTTCTAGCTTGTCCCTAAACTCGACACCCGATTTAAAGGCGCCAAACTGTAACACTATTTGGTGGCTAGAAGTGAACTCGCCTTTTGAATTGTGTAAAACTGGAAAGCTCTTTTGCGCAAGCTCGCGCGCTAGCGTCTTAGAGTTTTTGACCACGTTTGATGCGTATTCACGTCCAAATTTTTCCATTTCTGCTAGCGCGATAGCCAAGGCGGCGATTCTATTTGGATGAGGGTTGTCCATTGTCACATGGAAAAACTGCGAAGAAACCCTTTGAAAAAGCTCTTCGTCGTTTGTGAGAAGAATGCCACCTTGTGGGCCAAAAAAGCTTTTGTGCGTCGAACCGAGTAGAATATCAGCGCCTTCGCGCAAAGGGTTTTGAAATTCACCGCCCGCGATAAGCCCCATTACGTGCGAGCCATCGTAAACCACTTTACCGCCGTATTCGTGAACAGCCTTTGAAATTTGTGACACTGGTTGAGGGAAAAGAAGCACACTAGCGCCCAAAACGACGACGCTCGGTTTTCGCTTTTCCAAAAACTCGAGCGACTTTTCGATATCGATGTTGAACTCGCTTGTGTTGAAGGGCAAATGCTCAACTCTGAGCCCTAAAAGACTCACAAGTGAGCGCTCTTTGGCCAGCCCTGGATAACCACCGTTTTCTGGTGACACACTTGAAATGAGCGTGTCTTGGTCTCTTAGCGCACAAAGCGCGCTCATAAGAGCGATGTGTCCTCCTATCGCGTTTACATTTGCGAATTTCGCTTCGAACAACCTGCGCGCGCGTTTTTCCGCCTCTTCCCAGATTTCTTCCATGAATTGGGTTCCACCGTAGTACTTTGGTCTTGCTACGTACCTACTTGCCAAATCGCTTCCGAGCGCTCTTTTTACGTTTTCGCTGATCACGTTTTCGCTTGCGACCAAATTTATGCAGTTTTCGCGATACAACTCGTGTTTTTTCACAAGTTCCACGATTTCGTCGTGCAAACTCATAAAAGCGTATAAAACAATCCCACTGATATTCTTTTTTAAAGCGCCCCACCCGAAGCGGCCACAATCGCCATATCCGTTGCAAACGCGATCACGAAACCACAAAGAAGCCCGCCAAATAGCAACCTGTTATCCAAGCTGTGACTTGTGTGTGAGTAAACCGAAAGCACAACGTAAAGGATTGAGCCACCAGCAAGCGAAAGCAGAACAGTTGAAAGTAGCGACGAGTAAAAAGAGCCACCGATGAGCGTGCCCACAAGCGTTGGCGCGCCGCCTATCAGTCCTAGCGTAACCACTTTCACAGCGTTCACTTCTTCTTTTTTTAGCGGACCAAAAATCGCAAAACCTTCTGTCGCATTATGGCTTCCAAAGCCTATTACAAGAAATGTAGCAAGACCAAACGCACCAGCGGCGTATGACGCGCCAATCGCCAGACCCTCACCAAAGTTGTGAAGGCCTATGCCTATCGCAGTAAGAAGTGGTGTGTTCAAGCTTTCGTGCGAACGCCTCTTTAAAAAGGAGCTTTCGTACTGCACCAAACCAAAAGAGCCCAACACAAAGCCAAAAACGAGCGCAAGCGAATAAACCAACATGTAAATCCCGTGCGCCTCCTCAACGTTAGAAGCCGCATCCGAAACAACCTCAATCAAAAGAAACAAAAGTATGCCACTAGCAAGCGAAGACAAAAAACCTCTTCTTGTGTTGGACGTGCCAGCGAGTTTTATAATCGGAACACCCAAAAATATTGTAAAACCCGCGAGTAATCCGAGCGCAAGAAGCGACAAGCTTTCCATCATGCACGCAATATGACTATTGTCATATTAAAGAGTTACTTCTTATATGGTTTACACGAAAAGAAGCGCCAACTTTGCTTCTTGTAGCGCCTTTTCAATGTCTTCAGCAGAGCGTATTTCAATCGTTTTTGTGTAGTTTCTTGAAAGAGTCCTTAAAACCACTTTGCCTCTTTCTAAGACAAGCTCCGCAAAATCTCTCATCGCAAAACCCTTTGAGTAAACGATTCTGTGAAGTCGTACCTGCTCCAAAATGTCTTTGTCAAGCTCCATAATTGCGGCGCGAATTTGCGACACAAGCTTTTTCTTTTCTTCTGGTAGGCGGTCAAAAACCACGGACACATCTTTTTTTCTTAAATGGAGTTATAAGCCTTTTACACTTAATAAACAAGAAAATACTTTTTTGGATTTGGTGTTTTAATGTCATCCAGACGTATCGTTCTAAGAGACGTGATTGGCGTTTTACTGTTCATAATCGTCGCCGAAGTGCTCGCTTACTACTCGCTCAGTGTGCTCAAGATAGCACCTGTGAGCTACACCTCGCTTATCGAAGCCGGCATAACCATACTTGTAGGGTATATCGCGATAACCATTATCGCAAAAACAATTGCAGATTTTGTCACAAGAATTTCAGGCCCAAGAAAGGGAAACACAGCCTCTGTTACGTTTCGCTACGTGGGTTACATAGTTCTCGCTGTTGTGGTGCTTAGCATTCTTGGCGTTAGCGGCACCGCTTTGCTTGCTGGTGGTACATTTGCGGGTTTGGTCGTGGGTCTTGCCGGACAAACAGTTTTGTCAAACCTCTTTGCGGGCATTCTTCTACTTGTTGCGCGGCCGTTTGAAATAGGCGAAAGGGTGACGCTTGCCACCACGCAGTACTCCTTTAGCGTACCAGCGTATTCACCAAAGTTTTACTCCGTAGAAAAGTTCGTTTTGGGTTTTACAGGAACCATTGAAGACATAACTTTTAACTATTCTGTCATTAGGCTGGACGAAGGCGCTGTGGTAAAGATTCCTAACAACATAATGATACAAGCTGCCGTTGTCTCTCACCCACACACGGAAACGATAGTAAGAGTGAGATACGAAGCCAAAATGACCAAGGACTTGGAGTTTCTTCTTAATAAGGTGAAAGAGGCAGTTCAAAACAACCAGTGGGTCGCAAACCGAGAAAAAATCGAAGTAAACGTAGAGGCGATAACGCAAAACACTGTTCTTTTGCTGATCGACGCGCCTTGCAAAGGAGAAAACGAAACAAAAGCGCGTAGCTCTTTGTTACTAAGTGTACACAAGGTAGTAAGCCAACTTGATTAGCGATTTTGTAATGCGTCATTGGTAGTGTTAAAATACCTCACAGCACAAATTTAATTGTATGTCAAAAGATCTAAACAATTCAGACCTAACTGTGAGACTTGGGGCTGCCGCAGGTGATGGTATCCAGAGCGCAGGGGAAATCGTCACAAAAGTTTTTTCAAGAAGTGGTCTGTACGTTTCAACCTATAACGGTAACCAATCGGTGATAAGAGGTGGCCACGTGTGGTTCCATATCCATGCAGGCGAGTCCCGCGTTTATTCACTGGGTTATGGGATAGATTTTCTTGTCGCTCTAACTCAACAAGCTTATGACGAACACTACCAAAATGTGAATGAGGGTGGCGCGATAGTATACGATTCGTCCACGGTAAAAGCGCATGACGCGCCAGTGGGAGTGAATCTTGTAGACGCACCGCTAGTAAAAACCGCACTAAAGTACGACAAAAGACCAATCATGAAAAACACGGTGGCAATTGGCGTCATTGCGGGTTTGATGGGATTAGACTTTAAGGTGGTGGGCGACGTGATAGGAGAGCAATTCGCAAGGAAACCAGATGTTCAAAAACTCAACGTGGAAGCCGCGCGTGACGGATACGAATTCTCAAAGAAGTTTGGTGTGCTAAAAAGCTTGCACTACGACTACTCGGTAAAAAGGCCGTTTATGCACGCCGACTACGCGCTCGCGCTTGGCGCGGTGGCAGCTGGTTGTAGGTTTTACGCAGCCTACCCAATGAGCCCTGCAAGTCCAATTCTACACTGGATGGCCGCAAATTCTAAGAAACTTGGCATAAGAGTTTTCCTCGGAGAAGACGAGATTTCTGTGGTCAACGCGACGATTGGAGCTTCTTTTGCGGGCGCAAGAGCTATGTGCGGAACGAGTGGCGGCGGTTTTTCGTTGATGCAAGAAGCAATAGGACAGGCGGCAATGACAGAAACGCCACTTGTGGTGGTTGATGTGATGCGCGCAGGACCTAGCACTGGTCTTCCGACAAAAACCGCTCAAGGAGACCTTAACATGGTGCTTGGAATATCACACGACGACTTTCCTAGGGTGATAATAGCGCCAAGAAGTCCTCAGGACGCTTTCTACACCGCGCCTAGGGCGTTCAACTTAGCGGAAAAGTATCAACTACCTGTGATAATTTTGCTAGACTTCGCGATTGGTGATGGTGGTTACGCAACAGTTGAAAACCTTGACTTTAATGTTCCCATAGAACGCGGAAAGATCGTTTTTGAAGCGGGTTCGGATATGCACAACGGCGTTTGGTTCAGAAGGTACAAACTCACAGAAGACGGTGTGTCTCCGCGCACGCTTCCTGGGACGCCAAACCTTACGTTTGTAGCAAAGACCGACGAACACGATGAATGGGGTCACGATTTGAGCGACGTGCTTGCGGGTTTAAAAGAAGCTGTGAGAATGCGAGAGTTACAGCACGAAAAGAGAATGAAAAAGCTTGAGTCGGTCGCAAAAGAAATGCGCCTTCCTGAGCTGTACGGACCAGAAAGAGCTGACCTTACAATAGTCACTTGGGGAAGTTCCGCACTACCAGTAAGAGAGGCGCTACCAAAACTATGGGAAAAGGGGTACAAGGTGAACAGCCTTGAGTTCCAAGACTTGTTTCCACTAAGAAAAGAGGTTGAAAGCATGCTAAAAGAAGCAAATGATTTGATGGACGTAGAAGCGAATTACACAGCGCAGTTTGCGAAACTCATAAGACGCGAAACGGGTGTGCTCATCCAAAAGCGCTATCTAAAGTACAACGGTGAACCAATATACCCGATTGAAGTTGTAAAGAGCGTGGAAGCTGTTTTTAACGAAAAAGAGGTGAAGCAGTACGCTAAATCCTAAACTTTATGAAAGCGACACAAGACCCGATTGGTGCCCTGGTTGCGGCGACTTTGGTGTGCTCGCCGCGCTAAAGAGCGCTCTTGCAACCCTTGAAATTCCTCCAGAGAAAGTGGTGATTAGTTCTGGTATAGGTTGTTCCTCAAACCTTCCTGGGTATATCAGAGCTTATGGCCACCATGGTCTACACGGCCGACCGCTACCTGTGGCAATAGGAATAAAACTCGCCAATCCCGAACTTGTTGTAATTGTCACCGCTGGTGACGGAGACGAATACGGAATAGGCTTTAACCACGTGGTTCACGCGGCAAGGCGAAACCACGATGTCAAGCTCATCGTGATGAACAACGAGGTTTACGGGCTTACAACTGGACAGGCTTCTCCAACCTCAAAAGTTGGACAAAAGACGAAGAGCACACCAGACGGTAGCTTTATTTACCCTCTTAATCCGCTTTCTACACTTTTGGGTGCTGGTGCCACTTTTGTAGCGCGTGGTTTTAGCGGTGATCCGAAACACCTCTCTTTTCTTATACAAGAGGCGATAAAGCACAGAGGGTTTGCGCTCGTTGACGCGATAAGCCCGTGTGTCACGTGGCACGACATTTACGACGAAGTAAGACAAAGAATGTACAAGCTCGAAGACTCAGGTCATGACCCATCGGACCTTCTTTCGGCGATCAAAAGGGCAAACGAAATCGAAAAGATTCCTTTAGGCATCTTTTACAGAACAGAGGAAAGACCTTCATTCGAAGAGCTAGTTTCTCAAGAAATAGGTAGGGAGCCTCCAGTGCAGGCGGTAAAAAGGCTGAGCGAGCAACAAATAAAAAGCGTCATGGCTCAGTTTTACTGATGTGGTCGGAAGTAAACTACCCCGCCCTTACGGACGGAGTCTCTGGTGTTTAAAGATGAAAATAAGACTTTCCAAGCTGAACGAGTACGCTAGTGTAAGCCGTGGTGCTTACACGATTGTGGAATCGGAAAATCAAATCGTGATACACTTTAACTCGGTGCTTGAAGACGTAAAAGAACACTATCAAAGCGCAACGATCAGAATATACGCAAGAAAACAAAAAGAATACGCGGAAATATACGATGCGGAAATAGATTACGGCGAAAACAGGGTGAAAAAACTGAGCCTAGAATCTCTTTATCCTTGGCTTATCACCGTGGACGAAGAAGCGTGGCAACTGTGAATCGCCCGTATCCCTCCTCATCGATTCGTGAAAAACACTATGCGCTTTAAGACACTAAGTTGGGAGCAGAAAATCTTGCATCATTTCTGCGCTTTCAATTCGTTCAGTCGTAGAGTAATTTATCAATCAAAAACCTGTGCCTTTTCTATTATCATCCACTTTTTACAAAAGCTACGTTTTAACTTTTTTAAATAGTTTGCAAATTCACTCTCCAATTGTGCACATAAGTTTGGTGAGATTCCACGACAAGTCCTTGGAAAATTCGTAGCGAAAGCGTTATTTTACAAGCTAGAGTGTACTAACGTGTGCATAGCTACGTTACGCTGGAGAAGTTACGCGACATGGCTTGTAGAATTGGAAACTTAATAAACCACGCAGGTATTAAGTTGCTTGAAGTTGAGCGACCCGATAACGCTTGTTAAAAAAGAGATTCTTGAAAAGTTACCCAAGGAGCTAGCACTCACCATCGACGATTTCGAAATTCCGCCAAGCGACAACTTTGGCGACATATCCTTACCGCTTCACTCTGTTGCAAAAAGGCTAGGAAAAAAGCCAGAGGAGTTGTCTCAAAGCGTGTTAAAAGCTGTGAGCGATTGGGGCGAATACACACAAAAAGTTGAAAGCGTCGGTGGATACCTGAATTTCTTTCTTGACACGCGCTCTCTCGCTCGCCTTACTTGGCACACCATAAAATCTTCTCCATCTAGTTACGGAAAAACCGAATTGCCATTTGAGCGCGTCATCGTAGAACACACAAGCGCAAACCCCATTCACCCGCTTCACATAGGCGCTGCAAGAAACGCGGTTTACGGTGACACTGTGGCAAGAGTTCTTCAAGCGTGCGGTAAGAGTGTTCAAACAAGATTCTATGTGGATGACACGGGAAGGCAGACCGCAATTGCCGCCCTTGGGTTTAAGCTTGCGGGCGAAAGCCTTTTAAAAGCAAAACCAGACGAATACGTTGGACAACTGTACGTTTACTCTAACGCGCTTGTGCGAATACACGAGCTAAAAAAGGAGCTCAACACCACAAAAGATGAAGAAGAAGTAGCGCGTTTGAGGGGCGAACTTGACGATTGGTTGGGCGTGATTTACGAACAATCACAAAAGTCTCCAGAGCTTTACGATCTACTCACAAAAAAGTTTTCTGAAATCGAAGATCCCTCAAGCGAAGTTGCAAAAATAATAAGACTTTATGAAGAAGGCGACGCTGCTACGGTAAAGCTTGTAAGAAGAATGGTCGAGCTTTGCCTGCAAGGTTTTGTGCAAACCTTAAGAAGAGCCAACATATTTCACGACGTGTTTGATTACGAAAGTGAGCTTGTTTGGAATGGTAGCGTCGAAAGAATTCTTGATGAAGTAAGGGCGTCACGTTACGCAAAGTACGAAGGAAACGCGCTGGTTTTCGATATAGACAGGGCGGCCTCAGAGCTGGGTTTAAAAAAGATCTTGGGCATTCCTGAGAATCACAAAATACCAGAACTTCCGCTTACAAGGTCGGATGGCACAACGCTTTACGTCACACGAGATATGGCGTATTCGTTAAAAAAACTCAGTGACGCTGACACCGTTTACAACGTGATAGGAGTTGAACAGTCTCTCGCCCAGCTACAGCTTAAAATCGCGCTGTTCGCACTTGGATACAAGAAAATTCTCAACCAGCACCACTTGGCGTACGAATTGGTTGAGCTTCCAGGTTACAGAATGTCCGGCAGGCGTGGTCGTTACGTCACCTTCGACTCAATTTTGGACGAAGCGAAGTTAAGAGCGGAAGAGGAAGTGTCAAAAAGGAATCCTGAGCTTAAACCAGAAGAGCGAGCGGAAATAGCAGAAAAGATAGCGGTCGCAGCAGTCAGGTTTGCGCTGACATCTGTAGGCGCCACAAAAAAGATAATCTTCTCATGGGATAGAGTGCTAGACTTCGAAAAAAACAGCGGCCCATACGCGCTTTACACTTATGCGAGAGCTAATAACATTATAAGAAAAGCAGCGGTGAATCCCTTTTTGCTCGAACCAGAGTTTTCAAAACTTGAATCACAAACAGAGCACAAAATCGTTTTTGCGTGCTCCAGGCTTCCTGAGGTAATCAGGGCTACCGCAAAAAACATCAAACCCGAAATACTCACGGAGTACACTCTACGACTTTGTGACCTTTTTAACTCCTACTACGCAAGCACGCCCGTTTTGGGCGCGCATGACGAAGACACAAAAAACGCAAGGCTCGCACTTGTGACAATGGTGCGAACCTGTCTTGGGTTTGCGTTTGGCGTTTTAGGAGTTGAAGCGTTAGAGAGGATGTAAAATGGACGAGGTAGATTTGTCACAGATAGAAAAAGAGCTACTCACTGCAGGAAGAGCGGCTTCTAAAGCGCTCATAAAAGCTCAAGAAATAGTGCACGAAGGAATGCCGCTACTTGAGTTGGTCGAAAAGGTTGAAGCCGAAATAAAAGCCTGTGGGTGTGAGCCTTCTTTTCCGCTGAACGTTTCGATAAACCATATAGCGGCTCACGACACTGTGTCTTTGCTCGACCCACCACAAACAATTCCCAAATTCGCGGTGGTCAAGATCGACGCGGGCGCGCACCACAACGGGTACATTTCTGATACCGCAATAACCGTAAGCTTCAATCGCGAGGCCGAAAAAATAGTAGAGGCTTCGCGCAAAGCTCTTGAAAACGCGATATCCAACCTAAAAGTGAACATGACGGTATCACAGCTTAGTGCGCACATCGAAAGCACAATAAGAAGTTATTCGGTAAACCCTATTTATGATTTGACGGGTCACACCATCGAAAGATACAACCTACACGCAGGCGTGAGCATCCCTAATGTTTCAAACAGGCTCGGTTTTAAGTTGTCTCCCGGTGTGGTTTTTGCGATCGAACCATTCACCACAACCGGTTCAGGTGAAATAGCGGAAGACACAACAGGAAAAATTTTCAGAGGAATTAAAAGAGTAAGGTCGCCCATTCGATTCGATGAGAGGGTAATGGATTACGCGCTACGCGAAAGAAAGGGACTGCCGTTTAGCGACAGGTGGCTTTCAAACATCGGCCAAGCGCAAGAAGTGGCCTCGTCAATAAGAAGACTTGTGAGATTCGGCGCGCTCTACGAATACAAGGTGCTACTTGAAAGGTCAAAGGGTCTTGTCGCACAGTTTGAACACACGATTTTTATGTCGCACGACGGCCCGATCGTGACCACACTAAGGGAATGATTTGCGTTTTGTAGCTGGCGACACATTTTATTAAAATTCAGAGTAATAGGCGAGCTTTTGAGCCAAGACTGCGCTTTGTGTGGAGGCTCACATTTCCATAGCGCTTAAATCATTCCGATGCGAGTGTATTTTGTGTGACAAAGCCAAGGCTGGGGGTCAAACTTTTTGAATTCTAAAACATTACTTGTGCTCTTGTTTCTTACGCTTCTTTTTCTTGCGTTTTCAGGCGTCGCGTCCGCATCGACCCCTACTCTAGTTTTGTCTAGACAAAGCGCTATCGCTGGCCAAACCACGCTTACGGTTTACGGCTATGGTTTTGCTCCAAACTCTGTTGTGACCATTTATCTTTACCAAAATGGCACAAGAATTAGCCAACCTTACTGGAGCGTGACCACAAATTCGAACGGCGATTTCGTGGCTTCGATTTCCATACCTAGCTATCTTGCGACAAGCGAGTACACGATTAGTGCGACAGACCAATTGGGAAACACAGCGAGTGCGACTTTAAGAGTGTCACAACCACAGCAGGGCAGTCAGTACAGCTTGCTTTTTAATTTGGGATATTTGGTGTTCTTTATAATACTTCTTTTCTTCCAGCCTCAGATTCAGACATTCATGTATCGCTCGCAGATAGAAAGAGCGGTGAGCACTCTTGATTCTATTGAAAAAGAAGCGGTGGACATGGTAAAGAGTGCCGCGATTCAAGGTGGAGCTTCACAACAAGAAGTGGACAAGCTGATACAGGATGCGCTCGAAACGTTTACGATTGAACCAGTTGAACGCGATCCAGTCGGTGTGCTTTCGCGCTTGGACCATATTCTCAACATTCGAAATATAAGAAGTAAAGGACTTGCGAAAAGAATCGCTCCAAACTATAACGGCGCTCAGCTCAGCAACTTTGAAGTGAGCCTAGAGGCGGCTTGGGCAACTCACTTTATTGCAAAGGTTGTCAAACACTTTTACTTGGTGGCTCGAAAAACCAACAACTTTTACCTGTTTTTGCAGCTTAGCATGCAGGTGCCCATGATACTCGAAATTGCGAAGATTTACAAACGCGCAACAAAACACTTTCTTCTAGGTGTGCCAATTGGCGATTCAATAGGACCGCTGGTCGCGCTCAATCTTTTGAACGGCGCTTCAATGCAAGAAATAGAGGAAGAAACGGAATACGGTGAAACTCAGCTAGATGGTAGAAAGGTGATCGTAGTAAAGGCAAAAGGACCTGGCGCAACGGTTGGAAAACCTGGAAAAGCAATAGCGAAACTAGTGGAAATGAACTCAGGCAAAGTGAGCCTTATTATCACGATAGACGCCGCGCTAAAACTTGAAGGAGAAAAAGTTGGGTCTGTTGCAGAGGGTGTGGGGGCTGCGATAGGCGACCCAGGACCTGAAAAGTACGCGATAGAAGAAGTCGCCACCAAATACAAGATTCCACTTGATGCGATTATAATCAAGCAAAGCGAGGAGGATGCGATAACAGCGATGAAAAAAGAGATCGCAGATTCTGTCCCTTCTGTTGTGGAACGCGTAAAAAGAAAAATTTTGGAACAAACCTCACCTGGAGATATAGTGATCGTCGCTGGTATAGGAAACACCTCTGGCGTGCCTTAATTTTTCGAAACGCTTATACCTTTTTTGACACTTAAAAAATTGTCTCGTCGGCCATAGGAGACAGGGAAACACCCGGACTCATTCCGAACCCGGAAGTTAAGCCTGTCTCCGTTACGTGCTCCGTAAGGCCGCAAGGCCTTGCAGGGCACGTAAGCCGACGAGGCCTAAAAAACTACGATTGTGCCACTGACACGTATCTAAAAATCTCACGCTCTGAATATTACAAGGAAATTCTAAACAACCTAAAAATTCGTGAACTCTCGTTAATAAAAACAGCGTGTGTAAAGCACAACGGCTATCGAGTTTTTGATCTTCCGTAAGCGCCAAGAGCCCGGTTTTCTTTCAATGAAAAATTAAAGAGTTGTAACAGAAACGTTTAAAAACTTTTTCGAAAATAAACAAACGGGGGGCGTAGCTCAGCACGGTAGAGCGGCGGGCTCCAGAACTTTACAATTATTGTGACCCTTTTATGGGAATGATATAGTTTTGGAGCGCCTACTGGGCGAGACCCGACGGTCGGGGGTTCAAATCCCCTCGCCCCCATAGCCGATACATCTGTGCATTGATGTGAGGTGAGTAGGACCATAGACACTGTGATCCGCCACATCTCAAAAGGTGAGGTTTTAAAAAGTTTATAAGCAGAAGGGAAAGTGATTGCACTGGCTGGGGCTGATCGGCGGGTCGATGATAGACACCGTCCCTCGATTTGGAAACCTGGCGTCGCAGAGCACCTTCCTCGTCTTGGTGATCAAACCAATGGGTGCGCTCAGGCGAGAAGAAGTGGTCGAGGCTATAAAGAGTAGCGTGAAGTCTGTAACTGCAAGAGGACGGTTCGCAAACAGCGGGTACCGAACGATCAAAGCGCTGAACCAGCTTACTTTACGTGAAGCAAGGCTTTACCACAGGACGGTGCGCTGATCAAGAGGCTGATCGTCGTTCAGTTTTTCTTCAAGGAGAAGGTGAGCTACGCCCTCCTGTAGGGAGGAGTTGTAGGAAGGGACAGTGAGGACGGCCTTACTGAGCTTTTGAAACTGCCACTCCAAGATTTTTCTTAGCTCTGAAAACGAGGAGTCGTAGAGCCTCATCCTTGTCTTTTTTTGTTCCACTTTGGATCAAACCCTCGACGTCTAAGAGGTCGTACTCTTACGCTAATAGAGCACCGAGTTTGTAGAAGAGGTCACCCTGAAGTTTCCGAAGTGCTCGTACTCCTTAGCAAGCTTTACCTTAAACCAGTTTTTGGAAGGTTTCTTCTTCCTAGAGAGGCTCCTCTGCAGTGCTCTGAGCTTTTCGAGTGCCCAAGAGGTTTCGGGTTATCAAGCGTCCATCGGGAAGGGTGACGAGAATCGAAAGCCGCACATCCACGCTTATCGCTCTTTCGGGCTTCTGTTGTGTTGGTTGCCCGGGTTGCTCCTCCCTTGATTCGTTAGTAACACCATAAAGATTTTTCCAGATGGGTAAAGCTTCACGCACACTTGGGGCACGCGCTACAAAGGAAGCTTCGTGTGAAGAATCAGAGTGAAAAAGCCTATTTTACTCAGGTAAAGATGAGGCTTCTCTTTGTTTTTACCCTTTCCTACTTTCCTGATATTCCGACCTCAATGTTACACTAAACATAAAAACAATGGATAAAATAAGTTTTCGAGCGAAAAACCGCTGTCCTTCATTGTAGATCACAGCCGAGTAGCACCCGTAAAAGGGGTGTAACCTGTAAGACCTCTGGGAACCATCGCCACTCAGAGCGGTGAGGAGGCCGGTTTTCACCAGATTTTCTTTACTCAGACGTCTTCTTCCGATAAACTAAACAGGCTTCTGCCTCAAAGCGGTTCAGGGACTAGCTCGATTTCAAGGTGAAGGCTCTTGTCCCGCTTTCGGCGTAGAAACCCGAACATCAGCCCTCAGACTAAGCATTAAAAATTTAAACTGTGGAGCACGGAAAGTCTCACGATGCTCGCCGAAACAAGCTTTGGGGTGTCTTCAGTCAATCTCGCGGTTTAATTCGTCCGCGGCTTTTTCTATGTGCACCTGCGCACTTAGTCGAGCCGTTTGTGGTGCGTGATCTTCGCTATCTTTACATGCGTATGCGCTTCGAGTACAGCATGAGATGGGTCGGTGGAAAAAAGTGTATCCAACTGGGGATGGGGTGCTCCCCAAGAATGATGGAACCGCGTGGTGCTACTCCCTTATGGGCAGGTGCGTCCTGACAGGGGCGGAGCTGAAGGGGACCAGTGAACTCATGAGTGCATGAAGTCATGAAACCCCAAGCTCTACGTGTACGACGGGCATGTCGACACATAACTTGTAGAGTGAAACCCTTCTAAGTTGTGGTGTAAGCTCCTCTATTCTTGGCTTCATTCACTAGCTCTATGAACTTCCGTATTTTCGCCCCTTCTACGTTAGCACGGCCTGCGAGCTTTTCCACCTTCTCCCAGTTAACAAGTTGGCTTATTTCGGCAAACCTTCTCACGCCTTCTTCTCTTGGTGCATCGCTTCTCGAAGCCTCCATTACGGCGTACGCCTCAAGTGTAAAACTCCAGTATTTAACCCCGTCTCTTTCCACATAGAGCAACTCGTCGGGGAACATTATGAATGGAGAGCACTCACTTGGCAAAGCGAAGACCTCGACTGCTACCCCCCCTCGATGTGAAGATGTGGTATACCGCGTGGTCTATCTTCCGTGAGATCACTTCGAGCCTTGCTTCGCTCTCACCAAAGGCGCGCCTATACGCTTCAATAAAAATTGTTGGTGAAACGGGTTGCGGTATGAGGAGGTCAATATCCTTGCTCTCAAAGGCCACTCCGACTACCGCGTAAATTATCTGCGAGTCATAAAGCGCCACGGGAGTCTCTTTCTGGATTTCGGGGTATACTCTTTTGAGAACAGGTATCCAAACTGTTGGGTCAAACCTCATCTTTCATCCCACAGCCACGGGAGGCCGAGTCCTTTCACCACGTATCTCACAAGCCTTTCATCGGGTATAACAGAGGACACTAGCTCGCTCTTTCTGGCCTCGTAGTCGGGGAGGGGTAGGAGGTTCTGCGCTTCCTCACAGCTTGGGCGGTTCACCCAGCTTCTTACAAGCTTAGGACACTCTGAGAGAACCCATTTAATATGGGAGAACAGCTCCCTGAGCAGCGGTTGCGCCCGCTCGGGTGTGGGGGGCTTGACCCATCTTAGATAGTCGAGCAGGACGGCTAGCGCCCCCGCATCCTTCGACCGAAGGGCTTCAACCACGAGCTCCTCCCACTCATCCTGCGACTCAACGTTGTAAAGCCTGTCCAGCACAAACTAGTCACCGCACCCTAAATTAAAAAGCTCACGATCTCAAACAGATCTTGTTCAGATAAGACTTAAGCGGTGGGTTCCACGGAATTTGGTGAGCAAACCGTAGCGCCCACCACTGATATTTTTATGTTCTTCAAAAATTTAGACTTTAAGGAACAAGTTCGAGCTCAAGGTTTTGTCAGTCTCAACGCTTTTGGCTTAAGCTTGAAAAACCTTAAGCTTCTTTCAGAGTTTCGAAGTCGAGTGTGGAGGGGTGGACTCAGTTGAGGCGAAGCTGGACTTCGACCCCTCGTAAATATTCAATAATAGCGGTGGACGTTTTGTGAAGTGTGTCGGTCGACCGCTTTGTGTTTGGGTTGCAGTTGACGCTTACACAAGGCAGTTTGGTGTTTCGCTCACAAGTACAACACAAAACGCGCTATCCTGCGTAGACTGAAAAGTGCTTCGGTGATTCTCACACACCGAGGAGCTTGGTACCGAGAGTGAAAAGAGCATCAAAAACCACACATACCAAACGTTCGAATTAAGAAATTTTGTCGAGTCTCCGGTATCTTTCAAGGATCGGACAAAAGTGTTGTATAACATCTGAAGAAACCGCTGTTCACACCACTTCTCGACTTTTTGAAGCTTTCTATTAACTGGTACATAAGAGGCGACGCGCATGAAGTGCTTATCTGGACAGGATTCCGATTTCAGCACACAGCTTTTAAGTGCGTTACGTAACACACTGGTCACGGGAAGCCTTTGAGGTACTTTCGACTCGTCGCCTGCTTGATTCAGTCAGTAGGAAGGTGCAGCAGATTTACTTCTCGCTTGCTGGATTTAGCTGTTTTCATATACATGCTACCTAAACAGCTACCAGCAAAAATAACGATTTTTTATGTGCGCGTTTCTCCTTTCTAACGGGCTAGAAAAACTTTGCGTGTTTTCCCGCTGTTTTTCTCCTTTTGTCCCTCACTCTTTTTTTAAAAAAATTGGCTGGTGCTCTGGAAACTATAAGCTTCTTTGTTTTACATTTGAATTTTTCTGACTCAACAAAAGTTTGAACATATATAAACATTATCACAATTAATGTCAAGTTCTCTTCAACCCCTTTGATTTCTAAAACTTCCACTAGAAAATGAGCAAAATCATGTAAAAATTAAAATTCTGAGAACTGATACTTAAGAAAATAGAGTAGAGGCGTAGGTTCGACACTTTTTCTCAAAAGCGCGATAAGAGGCGCGCTGTTTGGATCGTTCCATCTGTCAAAATTCCACATTGAGCAAAACCGACTTTTCGGCTGTGATCCTCATAAGGTTTGTAAAAATGAAAAATTCCAGGCCAGTTGATAACCATGTTGAAAAAGCAAGGTGTAATCATCACACAACCAAAGCGTACCACATTAAAAGTTTTTAGTGCGGTGTGCTCACTCTTCCTCCTCCTCTTCTGTTTCGCCTAGTGGGCGTGTTTTTAAAGCGAGAAGTATTCGCTCCCATATTCCCATCAATGCGTCCATGATTGGCGAAAGCCTTTCTTCAATGCTAAAAACAAAAAGCGCGCAAAAGCTACCAAGTAACCAGCCAGCGACGACATCAACAGGCCAGTGCGCTCCTACATAAATTCTTGAAAAACTAACAGCAAGCGCTTCAAGCGTCAAAGGCACCCAAAACTTTCTAGAAAGAGTCAGCGCGACCATCACCGCACCAGTTCCGACGATAAGCGCATGGCCAGAAGGATAGCTGTGACCTTTTTCGGTTGGAGTAAGTGGCATTAAAGAAAGCACTTGAAAGGGTCTTGGTTCGCCCATCAAAAATTTTGACAATTCGCCAGCGATTATCGCGACGATGAACGCCGAGGCTAAAAGAAAAGCCGCACGTTTGTGCTTTCTTTCTCCTAACACCCAAAGAAGAAAAGTAAGGGGTATCCAAACGTACTCTCGACCATAAAGCGAAAGCACAACCATCAACGGATTAACAAAGCTTGCGTGATGGTTGAAAACATAAAGAAAAAGCGTTCTGTTTAAGTAAAAGTTCTCACCAAATATTTTGACTAATACGCTCAAAACTATAAAAAGCGCACCAAGAAAAACAACTGTCTCCTTTCTTACAAGCGCTCGTAACATGATGAGCACTAACCATTTTAATCAATCCACATTTAAAAAGCTTTTAGAAACCCAGTTTGTGAGCGCATCATTTAGTAGCCGCTTTTCCACGTTCCTTTGACAACCCAAACCGGTTCTTCTGGGTCAAAAGCTTCTTGACCTTCAACTCTCAGTTCCTCAAGCATCTTTTCGTTCACATCGACACCAATTCCTGGTTTTTTGCTCACTTGGGAGTGGCCGTTTACCACAGGCGTCGAATCGTAGATCAGCTCTCGCTTCCAAGATGGAAAGTAATCGTAGAAGCTTTCTTGAATCAAAAAGTTTGGAATCGAAGCGTCAAGTTGTAACGTCACAGCGTTTTGAATCGGACCAAAAGCGTTGTGGAAGGCCATTTCAATTCCGTACGCTTCAGTTATTGCACAAACTTTCTTTGCTTCGGTAACGCCTCCTATGTTTGTCACGTCTGCTTGGAAAAAGTCCACAAGGTGCTTTTCGGCAAGCGTCACCAACTGCTGTTTCGTTATAACCCTTTCGCCGAGCGCCACTCGAACCTTTGTGCTTTTTCTGTACTTTTCCAATCCTTTAGTGTTTTCTGGATGAACTGGTTCTTCGACAAAAAGCGGCTCAAATCGCTCAAGCTCTTTTGCGAGCGCAATCGCCGAATTTGGGTTGAACCTACCGTGATGCTCTATCAAAAGCTCAACGTCCTCTCCTACAGCATTTCTCACAGCCTCTATTCTTTTTAAAGCGGTTTTGATACCACTACGGTCAATCCAGTCGAAATACGCGCCGAAAGGGTCAAACTTTAAGGCTCGATACCCCTTTGCGACAACCACTTTCGCCTTTTCCGCCCATTGCTCCTCCTCAACACAAGCGCTGTACCAGCCATTCGCGTAAAGCTTGATTTTGTCCCTGAACACTCCTCCTAAAAGCTGGTGTAAAGCTGCTCCGAAGTGTTTGCCAGCCAAATCCCAACAGGCGATGTCAAAAGCGCTAAGCGCCGTGGTCGATTCGAACGATTCACAAAGGTAAAAATCGTGCTTGTACCACTCCCATCTGTTCTTTTCAAAATCAAGTGGGTCTTTTCCCTTGTACACCCTTCCCACTTCGCGTAGCGCTTCGATCACTGGTCTTACACGTAAAGTTGGTACCGCTTCGCCATATCCGACCAAACCGTCTGAAGTTGTGACTTTCAAAATGATCGCAGATGACGCCCAGGTTTGACCGCTTGCTACGCCTTGCCCAAGCTGAAATATTTCATACTCCGAAATTTTCATGTTTGTGATTACTGCACTCTTTTGAATAAACCTTTTTATTCAAAGAGCAGGCTTCCCTGTTCTAGCATGCTCTTTAATGCCTGTACGAGCTGTTTGCGTTTTTCCACCCTCAACTCAGCCTCCTTCCATCTTTGTTTTTCCAAAGGCCTTGTTGGTTGGTAAGGCGGAACGGGAGCTGGTTTGCCGTTTTGGTCTATGTGAACAAAGGTGTAGTAACAAGTGGCCGCGTGGTGTCTGTTACCGCTAAAAGGGTCTTCGCAGAACACCTTTGCCCCAAGTTCAAGCGAACTTCGGCCAACGTAGTTCAGTGCGACTGTTATGTCTATCACGTTTCCAACTCTGATTGGGTGGTAAAAGCTCATATCGTCCACTGCGCCTGTGACAACCGTTCCGCTACAATACTTTGTGGCAAGCGCTCCTGTGAATTCATCAAGAAGCTTAAGAAGCTTTCCACCAAACATCATGTTCCCGTAAATCGTGTCGTCTGACATGACTATTCTTGAAAAGCTCATTTTAAAAGGTGTGTCGGTGGGATAAGCGCTAAGGTCTTTGCTTCTTTCTCTTCTATCGCTCAGCCTCTTTCTTCTTTCTTCCCATCTTTTTTGCGCAGAAAGGTAAACGCTCTTTTCTTCTTCCTTGGGCGAAATTTGCGCGTTAACAGGCCTAGGCTCTCCGTATTCGTCAACCGCAACAAAAGCCATGTGCGACAGCGTGGTCACAGAAGTTTGATGCGTCATCGTGTTTTCCGATTTTGCGCGCACGCCAACTTCGAGCGAACTTCGTCCTATGTATTCAACCCAAGCTTTTATGGACACCATATCGCCCACGTGAATCGGATGAATAAAGAACACGCTATCAAGCGAGCCGAGAAGAACATTTCCGCGTGTAACTCTTGTCGCAGCGAGCGTTGCGGTGGACACCATCCAATTCATAAGATTTCCACCGTGTAAAATTCCCAAGGGATTTGTGTCCGCCGGATTCACAAAGTACAGGCTTTCGACAAGCGTTTCCGATATTGAAAATTCTGAAACCATGCCTCACACATGTTTTTTGGTAATATTAGATTAATGCGTTCCTGGCGGAAAAACTATTTCACGCGCCGACCAGTAGTTTTGTTCGTCGTACCTAATCAGATCGGGGTTGTGACCACGAACCACACTTGAGTAGTACGAAAAAAGGTAAAGAGGGATGATCGCGATGAAAGGTGTGATATCTTCAGGCACTTCTGGAATTTCGATATAGTAATCAGAAAGAACGTCGTCTCCCTTAGTGATTATCGAAAAGGTGCTAGCGCCCACGCGTTTTGCGGCGCGTAGCAAATCACAAGCACGGCTGTGAAATCTGTCTTTTGGTGATATCACGATTAAAAGTGTGTTTTTGTCAAAAGACACAAAAGGACCGTGAATCGCTTGCTCAAGCTCAAAACCTTGTGCAGCTATAAAGCTTGATTCCATGAGCTTTAACGCTGTTTCGTGTGCCGTGAATTCGTTTGCTCCTCCACCCACAACCACCATTCTTGTGAACTCGCGAAAGTTGAGCGCAATCTCTTCACACTTTTTTGGAAGGATCACAGATGACGCAAGCTTTGGCAAATTCCTTAGTTCTTCGAGTTTAGTTACATGAGCATTAACGAAGTGCAAACCTAATAGGTAGGCGGCTAGTGCGCTTGCCACATACGCTTTCGTGTGGCACCTCGAAAGATCAGGTTGTCCACCAACTACAAACGTGTTGTCACAAACAGTGTGAATTGGTCTTTCTTTAAAATGCGTCACTCCAATTGTGGCAGAGCCATTTGCTCGCGCGATGCGCAACGCATCAACCGTTGTCTTTGTTATGCCACTGTGCGAGATGCCAAGCGTGACGCAAGACGAATCCACAATCCAAGGAGCTCCAACAAGCTCTAAGGCCTGAACGGAAGACGTGGGAAAAGATTTCGACGCAAAGCACGTAAGCCAAGCCCCCAAGGCCGCAGCGTGGTAAGCGGTTCCACAGCCAGTGAACACCATTCTTTTTCTTTGTGGTATAGCCACACTTTCGAGCGCATCTAGCGTAAAACCAAGAGCATCAGGTATCCTCATGATCATCTCATAAGTCAAAAAAGGGTGCGAGCTCCGTTCCGCTTTGGGTTGAGTGCTCACAGTTGTGTATTTCAGAAGGGCTACTTAAGGGTAGCAGTTTGTTGACACTTAAAGCGCAAACGCTTGGAAATTGTATAAACTCTACGCCAAAAATTGAAAATGGCTACAAAAGTTGAGGAGTACTGGAAAAGCTTATTTACCGATACAAGTATTCGCAGGTATGTTAGGTGGTTTACAAATCAGTCGAAGTGCTTGACACAACTTTAAGAGACGGAGCGCAGGGTGTTGGCGTTTCGTTTACACTCAACGACAAACTAAGAATTGCCGAGCTTCTGGATATTCTTGGTGTGGACTATATAGAAGGTGGATGGCCCAGCTCAAACCCAAAAGACAAAGAGTTCTTTAAAAAGGCAAAAGAGCTTTCGCTATCTCATAGCAAGCTTGCCGCTTTTGGAAGCACTCGCAAGAAAGGTGTAAAGCCACACGAAGACCAAAACCTTCAAGCGATCATCGAAAGCGATGTGGAAGTAGGGGTGATTTTCGGAAAGTGCTGGACGCTACACGTTGAACGCGTGCTCAACGTTTCAAAAGAAGAAAACTTGGAAATGATTCGAGATAGCGTGGAGTATTTAAGAGCACACGGCTTAAAGGTGATCTTTGACGCGGAACACTTTTACCAAGGACACTTACACGACCCCGAGTACGCGCTTAGCGCTCTTAAAGCGGCGTACGACGCAGGCGCGCACACAATCGTTCTTGCAGACACAAATGGCGCTATGCTTCCACACCAAGTTTACGAAATAACAAAAAAAGTGGTGCAAAGTTTGAACGCGCGTATAGGTCTACACATGCACAACGATTCAGGGTGCGCCGTGGCAAACACGCTTATAGGGGTTGTGGCAGGTGCAACTCACATCCAAGGAACGATCAACGGCTTAGGAGAAAGAACGGGAAACGCTGACCTTGTTCAAATCCTTCCATCACTTTTACTAAAACTAAGGCTCACCGCGCTAAAAGGGGAAGAAAGCCTAAAAACGCTTAAGTTCGTTTCCAAGGCTGTTTACCAAATTCTTGGTGAAACACCCAATCCGAAGCAACCGTATGTCGGTGAAGACGCTTTTTCACACAAGGCTGGAGTTCACGCAGATGCGGTGTTAAAGTGTCCAAGCGCTTATGAACACATCGAACCTTCGCTAGTTGGTAATACCAGAAAAATAGTGATTTCTGAGTTGAGCGGCGGCTCAAACCTGATCGATTATGTCGAAAGGCTACTTGGCGCAAAGATTCACAAGCGTGATGAACGAGTGATGAACGCACTTTCAAAAATCAAACAAAAGGAGAAAGAGGGGTATAGCTACGACAACGCCACCGTTTCCGCGATTTTGATTCTTCTTAAAGAGCTAGGGCTCTACAAAAACTTGATAAAACTGGAACACTGGAATGTTGTCACGAATTCTGAGCGCTCGGTTGCGGTGGTAAAAGCGAACAGTTTTCTAGAAGCCGCAGAAGACGTGGGCCCAGTGGCCGCGATAGACAAGGCTTTAAGGAAGGCGCTACTCAACGAATTTCCGTTTTTGAGCATGGTTTTTCTCACAGACTACAAAGTGAACCTGCCAGGCGAGAGAAAAAGCACAGAAAGCGTGGTCAGAGTGAATGCCGAGTTCAGCGATGGGAAAAGCTCTTGGAGAACCGTGGGCGTTTCCGCAAACATAGTCGACGCTTCTATTCAAGCGCTTCTAGACGGCTACGACTTTTACGTTCAAGCCAAAGCGCTTGCACTAGAACGCTTTTAGTCCCTCGACTTTTCTTTCTGTGTATTCACCAAATTTGGCAAGCTCGAAAGCTCCACGCGAAGCGTCGTAAGTCGCAACGCTCGCCCTCTCAAGCACCTTCGCCGCAAGCTGTTTTAAACCAAGCCTTTCGAATTCTTGATTCACTTCTCCCACTTCAACCCTGATTTCCGGACGTGTGGCTATTATGGAACAACAATCCTTGTACTTTTCTATGGAGAATTCGTACGTGCCAATTTCCTTTGCAAGGTCAATTATTTCCTGTTTGTCATAAGTAAGAAGTGGGCGAAGAACTGGAAGGGAAGAGCCTTCGTCCATTGCGGCGATGTTTGGCAAAGTCTGAGAAGCCACTTGCCCCAAGTTGTCTCCAGTGGATATACCGAGCGCGTAAAACTTCTTTGCTACCTCTTCGGCAACAACCCGCATAAAAAGTCTGAACATAACAGGCTCGTGCGTTCTTTGCTTACTCGTTAAAAGCTCGTAATCAGCAAAGGGCACAAGAACGAGTTTTACTGTAGACGGAGAATACGAAGAAAGCACCTTTATTATTTTGCCGACTTTGGATTGTAAAACAAGTTCTGCGCTTGGCAAAGCGTAGAAGTGAAGGTAAATGGGCTCACACCCTCTTTTCATGAGTAACCACGCGGCAACGGGTGAGTCTATTCCACCAGAAAACAGGTGAACCACGCGTCCGCTTACGCCGACAGGAAGGCCACCGGGTCCTTTCTTTTTTTGCGTGTAGAGTAGCGCCATGCCGTTTACGATGTCCACATAAACACGAACACACGGGTTTGTCAAGTCAACTCTGTAACCTGTGTTTTTCACGATGTGCTCTCCAATGATCGACGCGATTTGCATAGAGTTGTAAGGGAAGCTCTTTTGCGCACGCCTTGCGGACACACCAAAAGTTTTGCGTTCTTTGCAATCTGAGTCTAACACGAGTTTTGTCGCAACTTCGCTCATTCTCTGTAACTCTAGCTCTACCGGAACTACTTCAGTGAACCAAGCAACACCGAACACCTTTTGGATTCTCGATTCTATGTTTGTGTCACCTTTAACTTCAACCAAGAGCCTTCCTTCGAGTTTTTTTACGGAAACTCCTTCAACGTCACTTAACGCAAACTCAAGGTTTTTTCGTAGAGAGTCGACATAAAAGGGCTTGTTTCTTCCTTTTAGCGCGATTTCCGCATAATGAACCACATAATACTTTGACATTCTTTAATCCTGTTTCAAACAATCTTGCTACACACTAGTATTAAGCTTTCGTCGAAGCGCTTAAGCGCGTGTGAACAGATCCTCTTTTGTGGCAAAAATAGTTGACCTTACTCTTCCGATTGAAAACGGCATGCCGTTTTATCCAGGAGACCCTAAACCCGAAGTGACGCAGTACAAGTGGATCGCGCGCGACGGTGTGAACATAAAAGTTTTGCACATCGGAACTCACTCAGGGACGCATATCGACGCACCTGCGCATTTTATAGATGGTGCAAACACCATAGACAAACTTGACGTGCTAGCCGTATCAGGAAAGGCCGTAACGCTAAAAGCGAAAGTGGAAAACGGTGTTGTAAAGAGCTTAGAGGGGCTTAGCAAAAAAGCCGAGATTCTTCTTGTTTACACCGGCGCAAACAGAAGATGGGGTTCAAACTGGAGTCCTAGTGACATCGTGACGCTATCACTAGAAGTGTGCCGCGCGATTTGTTCGCTCGGGTTTAAGGCTGTGGGGATAGACTCACCAAGCGTCGGAAATTCCGCGATTCACAAAGAAATTTTCAACTCAGGTGCGCTCATCATCGAAAACATTTCAGATGAACTCCGAAATCTTGTGAACAAAGTGTTCGAGTTCCACTGCTATCCGATTTTGATAAAAGACGGAGACGGTGCACCCGCTAGAGCGTTCGCGATTCTTTAAAAAGATATAACAAAGAGAGAAGTCGTTTCCCCATTAGTCAAAGATATGTTTGTCCCGTACACCATTGTTTGATTCACCCATTTATAACCAGTCCACACCCCGCCTGAATAGCTCTGTAAAACCGACATTATTGAGGTGATTCGATGAACGATTGTAAGATACTTTTTTGCGAATTGACATGTGTGAGCGTTTGACGCCAAGACTCTCCAAACGATCACATAGTCAGCAAGCTTGTATGATTGGTAAACGCCATTAAACGCTTTGTCAACAAAACCCTTACCATTCCACATCTTTGATAGATTTTCGAACAACACTTCGGCTTGTGAGTAGTTGCCAAGATGCACTTCTAAAAGTGTTCTATAAGCCAGTTGGTCGGCATATGAATAATAGTCAAAGGAGGGGTTTGGCCGAAAAATCGTGGCCATTAGAGTGTAACCATCTAACGATCCAATTCTGTGATCGACACCGCTCATCGGAATGGTGGTAGTAGGATAGACTCCCAAAACTTCAAACACGGGATTCCAGTATTTGAAAAGGCCTCCATAAGCTTTTGAAGCGTTCAAAATTTTCTGAGTGATTGAGAGCGCAAGCCCAAAACGGGTGAGATTGTAAAGTTTGATTAGAGCAAAATAGTCGAGCGCTTGGTCATCTGCCAAGTAAATCACGTGGGAATTGGGATATTCTTTTTCTAAACCGCTTGGAGTTTGCAAAGCCAGATAGTAAAAAGCAACGCTTGTTAAGTTTAGTGAAAAACTTGTGTCTTTTGAAATTTCGCTCTTCGTAAGACACATTTCTTGGTTATTCAAAGCGTTGTACGACAAGAAAGCAACGGCGAATAGAATCACTATGAGTAACAACGCTAAACGCGCTTTCATAGGCTTCTTGACCTTCTTTGGAAAAAGGTGATTAATAACCGTTATCAATAGGCTCAATCGGTTAATAGCCATCACATCGAAAAGCGATTTTTGACATTAAATATTGATTTTCCAAAAAGGTTATTGAGCTGAACATTAACCGCTTATGTATACACCCATTAGGGGTACGTAACCCGTGTTGCCATTGGTTAGATAATAGCTTACAACCCCAACATAGTCATACAGATAAACCGTGAAGCCCTGCGACCCATCAAACTGCGCCCAAGCAAGTGAAAAGCTCGCTGAGCCTGCGGTATAAGCACCATCGATAGATATGGCTGTTGCTACCGCAACTGGAATGTCCACACCAGCGGCAACAAGCAGGGCGCCAAGAGGGATACCCACGCTTATCCAGCCGTAGTCGCTTGAAGCCCAAGCCTGAACGAACTGGTTGCTGTAAACTTTGTAATTGGGTGTGGAGTCACCCGTGCCTGTAACACTTTCGAAATAGTTTATTGTGTAGTCACTGCCAAGTTCGTTGTAGTAAAACGGAAAGCCTGAACCCCACCCTCCTACAATATACCCATCAGACGTGGCAACGTTTACGATACCAGTATCGTACTGGTAGGTGTTGGTCGGCGAATACCCACCAGTGCAGTAACCCAAGTGGATATTGTACAAATTGCACTTATAAAGCTGAAAGAGTTCGCCCACAACTTGGCCCATGATGTATACGTAACTCGCGCCAGGGGAGAACTGGTCTACCGCCTGTCCAAAGACCACTGATGTAGTTGTGGTCCAAGCGGTGCCACCCGCTTCGAATTCTGGACTTGGAATGCTTTCACCGCTCCCGATACCCAAGCCAACATCCCACTCAACATTACTCGCAATACCCAACGCCACGCTCACTTCGCTATACGCTCCTCCGCCTAAGTTGTCTATCCACGCGATTGGGATTTTTCCTGTGCTCGATGAAGGCCACAGATTGGGTGAACCGACGCCCACCCAACACGAGGGTGATATGCCGCAAGGTGCACCGGGGTTTGGCAGGGTGGTTTGGCTTTGGGGGTTAAGGGGTGCTTGGGCGGTTGTCAGCGCTTCCTTTGAGCTTACTACGGGTGGTGCGCTCAGGTTGAATGTTATCGTCTGATAGTAAGCTGGATTTTCTAACAAATCAGGTATGACGAGGTTTACGGATGTTTGCCTAAAGTATACACCATTTTGATTTGTATAGGTTGCGAAAACCAAAATTGTTGGCGAGCTTGCGCTCAAGTTGGCCAAGCCACGTTTACTCACCCACTCCGATAGCACGTTCATAAGACGACTGAGCCTAGAACCGCTAAAGGTTGCTACGCCTAAACTGTTAGTTGAACCGTTAAACAAGGGTAGAAAGCCCTGATTAGCTACAGGTGAGATCATAAAACCTTGTATTGAAACGTTAGCTAGTGGATTACCGTTTTGATCCCTTACCTTAAAGGAGAGAAAGGGTGTGCCGTCAGAGGATATAGCGCTGTGCACGAACAAGAGAAGTGCTAAAATCGCAACAAATATCAAACAAGAAGCTTTAAAGGTTAAAACCTTATTCACGTGTAAGACAGTACAAATATTAATATAAAGCCTACTAGTATGATAAATTATTTCGTATATTCAAAAGTTTTGTAAAATAAACTGCACTATCGTAAATGACTAACTGAACCACTTTTTTGTGACACAGTCCACTTTGACGCATAATGTTCGTAATACGAATTTATGTTGAACAAGGATTCACTCCCTCTAAAGGGTACACGCTTTTCTGTGCTTACGCATATCACCCAACTATATAATGACATCTTTCTAAACATAAGATTTTGATGAAGTTCACCAAGACGCAAATGAGTGAAAGCCATACCCGATGAATCCAACGTGAAAGGTATATCGCGTTAAAATTAATAAAATGCTAAGTAGGATATGTAAGGCTTATACCTGAATACCCGTAACATCCAAAGGCCGCGCAGGATGCATCTACTTTAACCTCCAGAATGGTTAATGAGGTTTTTCATGACATGCGCCTCACTAAGGCGTCGAACACTGCACCAAAGCTCATTATTCTGTTTATGCAATGTCTTCGCATGTGTACCAGTGACACACAATCCGTGAAGCTCATGGGCTTGTCCTTCAATTTAAGAAATGTTTCCCAAACAGCCGAAAACTCTTCTGGCCCGGTGTATCGTTTGCAGATTGTTGGGTGCTGTATTATGTATGAGCCGGTGTTGACGGCAAGGTATGACTTTGTGTCCTCGCAAGCGCGGTTGTTATGGCTTCATCAATTACACACTGATCTCCTCCCCGCTCCTCAAGGGCTAGGGTTGCCTTAGGCGGGTCAAAGGTTTGTGGTTTACCGCCTTCATTGCCATAATACGCGTTTAAAACCTTTTTGAAGGTGCGGGGGGCGGGATTTGAACCCGCGTAGCTCTACGCACGGGATTTCCCAGCCTGAGACTTATGAGGTCTTAAGTCCCGCGCCTTTTCCAAGCTCGGCCACCCCCGCCTTTGGAAAAATGGTTGGTGAACTAATTTATTTGTTTCGTGTATTAAGCGATTCTCTAGCTTGTGAGATTAAAAGTGAAAAAAGGGCGCAATCGAAAACGCTTATTACACCCCTTTCTTAAAAAAGTGAGGGGAACCAAATCGACCACCCAAGTATGCATTGTCTTGATTGTAAAAGAGAGTTCGAGCTAGACCAGTCTCTTTTACTTTGTTCAGAATGCGGAGGTTTGCTAGAACTAGAGTTTGTTATTAAGAACATTCCGCTCACTCAACTAAAGGGTAGAGGCGTTTGGAAGTACGCCCCACTTTTGGCTGGCGATTACCCATTTAAGGTAAGCCTTGGAGAAGGCTCGACACCCTTAATACGCTCCCGTGTTTACCCCAATCTGTACTATAAGTTTGAAGGGACAAACCCAACTGGAAGTTTCAAAGACAGAGGAATGTGTGTCGCCGTTAGCTCCGCGCTAAAACTTGGTTACAAATCGGTGATCGTGGCCTCTACAGGAAACACCGCCGCATCAGCCGCGGCTTACTCCGCGCGTGCTGGTTTGCAAGCGTACTTGCTTCTTCCAGCGAACAACGTCGCCAAAGGCAAAATCGCCCAAGCTCTTCTACACGGAGCAAAACTTATTGAAGTCTCAGGTGGCTTTGACAGCGCACTTGAAAACGCGATTCAACTTTACAGAAACAAACGCACGCTTTACCCACTTAACTCTTACAATCCTTGGAGGCTTGAAGGTCAAAAAACCCTTTCTTTCGAAGTTTTTGAAGATATAGGCGTACCAGATTACGTGTTTGTGCCTGTCGGAAACGGCGGTAACATCTACGCAATTTGGAAGGGTTTTAAAGAGCTTGCGATCTCTGGTTTATCGAGTGGCATTCCAAGAATGTTTGGCGTGCAGGCAAAAGACGCCTCTCCGATTGTGCGCGCGATTGAAAACAATTTGAGCGAACTACGCTTTATTGAAAGTCCACAAACCATAGCTTCAGCAATCAGAATTGGAAAGCCAGTGAACTGGAAGAAAACGATCAAGGCGATAACAGATTCTCACGGTGGCGCGATAAGCGTGAGCGACGAAGAAATACTTAAAGCGCAAGTGGAGCTTGCGCGTGTCGAGGGGGTTGGGGTTGAGCCAGCATCCGCCGCTTCTTTTGCGGGTTATAAAAAACTAATGAACGAAGGAAAAATAGACCAAAATTCAAAAGTGGTTTGTGTGCTCACTGGTCACGCATTGAAAGACCCAGAAACCATTATACAAGAGTCGATCAAAATCGAAAGCCAATTCGCTTCGACTTTCAATTCTCTTGACGAAGTTTTCAAAATGTTTTAGAATACTAACTTTCAATATCCCCATTAAAGGACACTCACTTTACCAAAGGTTTTTAGAACGCTGAAAAGCGGTTTAAGAGAATAGAACGAATTTCTAGAAACGGCTGCTTTAATTCGCTCACGCATGTTTTATCTTGATACAAGTTGCAACGCGTGTCTCAACAAAAGTTTGATTATCTCAACCTAACACTTCGCGGGCTTGTGGTGATTTCAAAAGCGCTCAGAAAGGGTTACGTCACAAACCAAGATGTGCGAAAGCTTTATTCGCTACACAAAAGGTCAAAACGTGGAGAAAACTTTCTGAGAAACATGGTGAGCGAAGGATATCTCAAAAGAGCGGGCTATGACAAGTACGTGCTCACCGAAAAGGCTTACGACGCATTGAACACACTTTATTCAATTTTTGAGACGGGGCAGCGAAACAGAATTCTGGTAGTTGACAACAACGCTAGCTTATAATCCATTTTTTGAATATTTCGAAACACATATTTACCATAACAAATAATACAAATTCATGGTCATCCGCACGGTTAACCCTTACTCAGGCGAAGTTTTGGGCGAGTATCGCGAGCACACTTTAGAAGAAGCAAAGCAAATGGTTTTGGGTGTTCGAAAGGCCCAGCAAGAGTGGAAGGTCAGCTTGGAATATAGAATTCAAACGATAAGAGAGGTGAGAAAAAGGTTTGAAGCTAGGCTTAACGAACTCGCTCAGCTCATGACCAAAGAAATGGGCAAACCCATCTCGCAAAGCGTTTCAGAGATCAAAAAGTGCCTTTGGCTAATGGACTACATGTGCGAGAACACAGAAAGAATGCTATCACCAGAGCACATCAAAACCGAAGCCACAAAAAGCTATGTGAGATTTGACCCGCTTGGCGTGGTGCTTTTGATCATGCCTTGGAACTTTCCGACATGGCAAGTGATGAGGGCGGCGATACCCGCTTTGCTAGCGGGAAACGGAATTGTGTTAAAACACGCTTCCATAGTCACAGGAACAAGCCTTAAACTTCAAGAAATTTTCGATTTGGACGTTTTCAAATCACTCGTTTTAAGAGGAGACGCCGCGCTTTCTCTTATTGAACACGTGGACGGCGTGAGCTTCACCGGTTCCACTTCAGTAGGCTCAAAAATCGCGCAAGCTGCTGGCAAAAACATAAAAAAGATGGTTTTAGAGCTTGGTGGCTCCGATCCTTTCATAGTGTTAAAAAGCGCGGAGCTTGAAAACACGGTGAAAAACGCGGTTTTTGCAAGATTACAAAACAACGGACAAAGCTGTATCGCGTCAAAGAGGTTCATCGTTCACGAAGAGATTTACGACAAGTTTTATGAAATGTACAAAGAAGAGTTACGAAAGGTAAAAATGGGAGACCCACTCAAAGAAGACACGTTTCTAGGTCCGCTTTCAAGCGGTGAACAAAAAGAAACTGTGAATAAGCAGCTTGAAGAGCTTAAAAAACTTGGTTCTGTGGAAAAGCTACAACAATTGGAAGAAGGCAACTTCGTTCCGCCAACAATAGTGAGGACAGATGCAAAATACGACGAAGAAGTTTTCGCGCCAGTTGCGATACTCAAAAAATTTAGCACCAATGAAGAGGCAATAAGACTCGCAAACGACACACCTTATGGTTTGGGCGCTTCTATCTGGGGAGCCGCAGAAGAAGCGGAAAAGCTCGTTCCCTACATAGAAGCGGGAATGGTCTTTATCAACAAAATCGTGGCCTCTGACCCAAGGCTTCCTTTTGGCGGAATAAAGAAAAGCGGAATAGGCAGGGAGCTTTCGCGCTATGGACTACTCGAATTCACAAACATTAAGACTGTTTGGGTGAACTAGTTAATCTCAAACAGGCGAACTTCTGGATAACCCTTTGAAAATCTCGGCTCGTAAAGGTAGTCTGTAGTGTATGGCGATAGCCCCTTAAACAGTAAGTAGCCGTCGACGAACCTAAGAGAAAGCCTTGTGTGCGCCATGTACCTAACTTCTTCTGTTATTTCCAAACCAGGCTTTGCAAGAAGTAGCGTGACGTCTTTGTAGTGGCTTGTTTTCAAATACGCCCTCCTGACTAGGTTTACCGACTTTTCCTTACCGTAAATGTGTTCAAGCGTGTCCAAGGAAACAACCTTGAGCACAGGAACACCTCTTTTTTTAAAGCCTTCGTAAACTTCGTTCCACTTTTCCAAATCTCTTTCCATATCCCCTGTGAGTTGAACAAAAAGCTCACTATCTTGTGGCACGTTGTCCATGAAAAGTCTTGTGTTTCTCTCAAACAACTCTTTATTGGGGTAAACGAAAGGTGTAAGGCTTTCTCTAGTAAACTCCAAGCTTGGAATTATCAGAACCCCTCTTTCTTGAACCAAGAAGTTTGCTGCGGCTAGCAAAACCACAGAGTAAAACGCGAGTTGAGGCACGTCTCTACCCATCTCCCACAGAACAAGAGAGCCCTTTTGATAGCCTCCGATCACCGCGTCTAGGCTTCTACTTCCTGTTGAGTAATAACCCTTCTTCTTTTCTTGTATAGCACTTCTTGGTTTCAGCTTTTTTGAAAGAGTGGCGTTAAACGGTCTAAAAACTCTCAAGCCCCTTCCTTTTTCAAAAACGAAGAGAAACTTGCTTTCATCGAGTGGAACAGAGCGCATTTTCAAAATTTCAAGAATTCTATAAGACGTGGGTTCGCTCTTTCTACTCATCCTTATTATTCCATCAGCCACGTAAGACACAAAATCGTTCTGATCACCTTCAGTGATTATAAGTGTGGTCACCTTTCTTTTTGAAAAGATTCTTGAAAAAAGGTTGTTGAGTAACGCTCTTCCTTCGGCTTCTGAACCCAAGGCCTGCACCACAGCGCTGTACGAGTCAAACACAAGAATTGAAGGCTCAACGCTGTCCACTCTTTCCAAAACAAGCTCCATAAGAGGTGATACTCCAGCTTGGGTCACGCTGGATAGCTCAACGTAGCTAATTATGTCAGATTCGACGTGCTTTCTTACCTGTGGAAGAAGCGTGGACGCGGCCGCTATAAATTTTTCGCGGTCTTCCAAAAAAGAAACGTAAACCGTTTTAAGCCCGCGCTCGGCGTTCTTTGTGGCCACCTGAGTCACAAAAAGCGTTTTACCAGCACCAGGCTCGCCCCTTACGTTGATCACATAACCACTGGGAAAACCATTCTGCAAACACCGGTCAAGTTCAACAATTCCGCTTGAAATTCTTTCAATTGGCATACGCATTTTAATTTTTTTAACTCATATTTAACTATTAAGAGTATGACCCTTCATCACACCTTTGGTGAGGATTCGCTTGAATCTCGAGACAACGCCTCAGGGTGCTACTCTGCCTCGTCCTCTCAGTATTACAGAAGAACTCCAAGAAGTTGACCTGAAAAATCTTTTACGTTTTAACGACGCTAGATCGAAAATCTTAGCGTGTGTTAAGGCGAAGTTTGCCGTTCCTTTATCACAAAAAGTATTCTTTGAGCAAGCGTTTTAGAAATACCAGGAATTTTGCACAAAGAGTCCAAGTTCGCTTTTTTCAGACTTTCCAAAGTGGGGTATCTTTCAAGAATTCGTGAAAGCCTTACCCTGCCTATCCCCTTTACTTCTTCAAGAGCGCTCTTTAAAGACTCCTTTCTCCTTTTTTTCCTGTGATGTTTTAACGCAAATCTGTGCGCTTCGTCCCTTACGTGCTGTAGAATCTGCAAAGCGGGATTTGAGCGAGGAAGTCTGAGCTCTTTGCCTTCGGTGTCGTAAACCACTTCTTCTTTTTTTGCAAGTGATATCACTGGTGTGTCCGTGTGCGCCATTAAAAGCGCTTGTTTCGCATAGGAAAGTTGAATTGGACCTCCGTCAATGAGAATCAAATCAGGCTTTGGTAGCTCACCCGATTTTATGTGCCTTGCGTGCCTGAACACCGCTTCTCTTATCATCGCAAAATCGTTTTGTCCTTTTACCCACTTTATTTTGTACACCCTGTAATTTCTGCGGTCTGGCTCGCCGTCCTTAAAGCACACAGCGGAAACATAAGGGTAAGACGCGCCCAAGTTTGAGACGTCAAAACCGTGTATCACACGCGCACTTTGAATTTTCAAAATTCTTGCAAGCTCTTTTAAAGCGTCTTCCTTTGTTGTTTGAGGTAAATTGGCGTAGCACATTTCAAGAAGTTCTTTTTCCTTCAAGTTTTTCGGTGGTCTGACTTCACACTCGGGGTTCTTTGTGATAAGCCAGCTTTTTAGAACGTGCGCATCCTCTTTACTCACTTCGGCGATCACGGTTGCAGAAGGAATTCTTCCGCTCGAATAGAAAAGCTCGATGAACTCTGCGACAAGCTTTTCCTTTGGAATTCCCTGTGGCGCCTTTATTCTTATCACTTCTCTACCGACAAGCGCGCCTTTTCTAAAGTGTAAAACAGCGCCCACATCGCCACTCACAGCGAACACATCATAGTCAGCCCAGCCTGGAAGCTGGGCAAACTGTTTTGTGCTTATTCTTTCGAGCGCAAATATTCTATCGCGTAATCTCGCGGCTTCTTCAAACCTGAGTTGGCTAGACGCTTCTTCCATTTCTTCATAAAGCTGTGCGAGCACTCTTTTGTACGAACCTTTGAGCACTGACACAAAGCCTTCGACGAGCTTAAGGTAGTCCTCTTTGCTTATGAAGTGCGCGCAAGGGGCGCTACAAAGCTTTATGTAGTAGTCGAGGCACGGCCTGTAACTCTTTTTTCCAAGCTCAAGCGAGCAACTTCGTATCGGAAACACTTGTCTTAAATGCTTTATCGTAAGTCTTGCCGCTGAAGGGCTTGTGTACGGTCCCAAATAGGTCGCACCGTCATCAAGAAGCCTTCGCGTGAGCAAAACTCTCGGGTATTCCTCTTTTGTCACCTTGATGTAAGGATAGGTCTTGTCGTCTTTTAGCATCACGTTGAGCGCGGGTTTAAACCGCTTAATGAGGTTGTTTTCAAGAATAAGCGCCTCGACTTCGTTACGTGTGGTAAACACTTCAACGTCAACCGCTTTTTTTCTCAAAACGTCTTCGCGAGGGTCGATGGGAGCGCCACTAAAGTGCTGCTCGACTCTTTTTCTGACATCCACCGCTTTTCCTACGTAAATCGGTGTTCCACTTTCATCCTTAAACACGTAAACGCCTGGCAAATGCGGAAGAGATTTAATTTTTGAGCTTTCCATCTTCGATCAGCTTTTGCTTAAGGTATCTTCCTGTGATCGAGTTCGGGTTTTTCGCGATCTCTTCTGGTGTTCCGGTCGCCACCACGTAACCACCCTTTTCGCCACCTTCTGGACCTAGATCAATGATATAGTCGGCGCACTTTATCACGTCAAGGTTGTGCTCTATCACTATCACGGTGTTACCCGCGTCAACGAGTCTTTGAAACACATCAAGAAGCTTCTTTATATCGTCAAAGTGCAAACCTGTAGTGGGTTCATTGAGTATGTAGAGAGTTTTACCAGTGCCCTTTTTCTGTAATTCCGACGCAAGTTTTACGCGCTGCGCTTCTCCACCGGATAGAGTGGTAGCTGGCTGCCCAAGTTTGATGTATCCCAAACCAACGTCGCTTAGCGTCCTGAGCTTTCTCACAATTTGCGGAACGTTTCCGAAAAACTCCAGCGCTTCGTCAACTGTCATTTCTAGCACGTCATAAATGTTTTTTCCCTTGTACGTCACTTCGAGCGTTTCTTTGTTGTACCTTTTTCCCTTGCACACATCACACTTTACGTAAACGTCTGGGAGAAAGCTCATTTCAAGCCTTATTATTCCGTCCCCCTCGCACGCTTCACACCTTCCCCCTCTCACGTTGAAGCTGAATCTACCAGGTTTGTAGCCACGCGCTCTTGCTAGTGGGGTTTCGGAAAAAAGCCTTCTTATGTCGTCAAACACGCCTGTGTATGTAGCCGGATTGCTCCTCGGAGTGCGCCCAATTGGAGACTGGTCGACCACCACCACTTTGTCCACGTTTTCAGAGCCTTCGATCGAATGGTGCTCACCAGGTTCTTCTTTTGAGCCGTAAAGCTTCTTGAAAAGCGCTTTTTGAAGAATGTCTACGACAAGCGTGCTTTTACCCGAACCAGAAACGCCAGTGACGCAGATAAAAGCGCCAAGAGGGAATTCCACGTCTATGTTTTTCAGGTTGTTGTGCCTTGCCCCTCTTATCACAAGCTTTTTACCATTCCCCTTTCTTCTTGTTTTCGGAACTTCTATTCTTTTTTTGCCGCTCAAATACATTCCTGTGATCGAGTTCGGGTTTTTCGCGATCTCTTCTGGTGTTCCGGTCGCCACCACGTAACCACCCTTTACACCCGCACCGGGTCCAAGGTCGACCACGTAGTCCGCCTCTCTTATCGCTTCTTCATCGTGTTCGACCACGATCACCGTGTTACCAAGGTCTCTGAGTTTCTTGAGCGTGGAAATGAGCATCCTGTTATCTCGCTGGTGTAAACCGATTGTGGGTTCGTCAAGAACATAGATCACACCAACGAGCTTGCTTCCTATTTGGGTGGCAAGCTGAACGCGCTGCGCTTCTCCACCGGATAGAGAACCCATCGTCCTGTCTAGCGTTATATAACCAAGTCCAACGTCCAACATGAAACCCAATCGCGCCTTTATCTCCTCTATAACTTTTGACGCGATCAGCTTTTGCCTTTCGGTGAGATTGAGATTTTCAAAAAAGCGTAACGCGTCCTCTATGGTCATTTTAAGAACTTCCGCTATGTTCTTTCCTCCTACCGTGAACGCGAGCGATTCGGGCCGAAGCCTTGCGCCTTTACAGCTAGGGCACTTTTGCACCCTCATAAATCTCTCGTAGTAGGAGCGCATCCACTCCGAGGATGTGTTTTCGTGTCTTCTTTTTACTATGTTCACCAATCCCTCCCAACTTGACACTTGACTAAGGCTCCAATCTCCACTTCGACCGGTATAGCTGAATCTTATAGGCTCATCACTGCCGTAAAGAAGCGCGTCCACAACTTCTTTGGAAAGCTTGTTCAGAGGTTTCGAAGGGTCTTCCCCAAAGTGTTCGATCACGGCTTCGAGTGTGGCAAGGCTTATAGAGGTCGAAACGTCACCGAACCACTCGAACGCACCCTCGTAAATGCTTTTGTTCCAGTCCTTTACGAGGAGCTCAGGAACAACCTCCATGATTTCACCTAATCCGTTACACGTTTTACACGCGCCAAAGGGGCTGTTAAACGAAAACATGCGTGGAGAGGGTTCGTCCAGCGATATTCCACATGTTGGGCACGCGAACTTCTCGCTTATTAGAAGCGCTTCTTCGTTTTCTGGTTCAACAAGAACAAGTCCCTTTGACTTTTCTAAGCTAAGCTGAATCGCTTCGGAAAGCCTTGCTTGAACATCCTGTTTTAGAACGAGACAGTCGACGAGCACCTCTATGTTGTGCCTCACGTTTTTCTCAAGCTTAAAGTTGTGGTCAAGCTTTGCGAGTTCTAGCAACTCACCGTCAATCCTAACCTTTGAAAACCCTTCTTCAAGAAGGGTCTTCGGTAGTTCTCTGAACTCTCCCTTTGCCCCCCTGTAAAGAGGTGCAAAGATGCTCACCTTTTTTCCTTCACCAATTTTCATAACTCTTTCTACGATTTCGTCGACGCTCCAACGCGTGATCTCCCTTCCACAGTTTGGGCAGTGCGGCACTCCAACCCTTGCATAAAGAAGCCTTAAATAATCGTGGATCTCGGTGACTGTCGCCACGATACTTCTTGGATTGTGCGAAGAGCTTCTCTGTTCAATCGCTATCGCTGGCGACAGCCCTTCTATCGACTCCACGTCTGGCTTGTCAAGCTGCTCAAGAAACTGCCTTGCGTAAGCCGAGAGCGATTCGACGTACCTCCTTTGACCTTCGGCGTAGATCGTGTCAAACGCAAGCGAAGATTTTCCGCTACCACTTACTCCGGTTATCACAATGTATTTGTTTCTCGGAAGCACAAGGTCTATGTTTTTTAGATTGTGCTGTCTTGCACCTTTGATCACGATGCTCAACTTTTACCAGCCACCTTCTTTAATTCACGAATTTTGTCCCTGAGCTGCGCCGCTTTTTCAAACTCAAGCTTTCTTGCGGCGTCTAGCATTTGCTCTTCTAACTCGGCGATTAGGGTATTCAAGTCTTTCTCTTGGGTTTGAACTTCGGCCTCTTCCTCTTGTACGATCGACCTAATGTCTTTTCTCACACTTTTTGGTGTGATGCCGTGCTTTTTGTTGTACTCAATCTGTATTTTTCGTCTTCTATTGGTTTCGTCAACCGCCGCTTTTATGGAGTCTGTGACGTTGTCCGCGTAAAGGATGACACGACCGTTTACGTTTCTCGCCGCACGACCAATTGTTTGAATGAGTGAAGTTTGGCTTCTTAAGAAGCCCTCCTTGTCGGCGTCGAGTATCGCAACAAGGCTTACCTCGGGTAAGTCAAGCCCTTCTCTAAGTAAGTTGACACCGACCACGACGTCATACTTTCCCTTTCTCAGGTCTCTTAAAACCTTGACCCTCTCTAAGCTTTCAAGCTCGCTGTGCAAATAGTGCACTTTGAAACCTCTAGAAAGAAGATAATCCGCAAGGTCTTCTGCGCTTCTCTTTGTGAGCGTGGTCACAAGCGCCCTTTCTCCTCTTTCCACAACGCGTCTTAGCTCTTCTAGCAGGTCGTCTACTTGGTTTCTTGCGGGTTTTATCACCACCTCTGGGTCAACCAAACCAGTAGGTCGAATGATCTGCTCCACAACTTGAGAGCTCACTTCAAGCTCGAAGGGGCCAGGCGTAGCAGACATGAAGATCACTTGGCCCACTCTTTCCAAAAACTCTTCGAATTTGAGTGGCCTGTTGTCGAACGCGGAAGGAAGTCTAAAGCCGTATTCCACAAGCGCCTGCTTTCTTGACCTGTCACCTTCGTACATGCCTCTAAGCTGTGGCACGGTGACGTGCGACTCGTCGATCACTGTTAGAAAATCTTTCGGAAAGAAGTCAAGTAGTGTGTAAGGGGGTTCACCTGGTGCGCGCCCTGTAAAGTGTCTTGAATAATTTTCTATCCCCGTGCAGTAGCCCACTTCGCGAATCATTTCCATGTCGTATCTTGTTCGAGTTTCAAGCCTTTGCGCTTCAAGAAGTTTGCCTTGCGCCCTGAGCTCTTTAAGCCTTTCTTCGAGCTCTTTTTCGATAGAGCGCAACGCTTTCTCAATCTTTTCACGTGGTGTAAGAAAGTGTGTTGCTGGAAACACGAGTACTCTAGATAGCTCTTCCTTAAACCTTCTACTCTTCAAATCAAAGCTTGAGATAGAGGAAATTCTGTCTTCTTCATCTAGCTCAACCCTTATATAGGTGTCGTCCGCCGTGCCTATTTCGATTGTTCCTCCGCGCGCCCTGAACTTACCCTTTCCAAGCTCAAGCTGGTTTCTTTCGTATTTCAGCTCGATGAGCTCTTTGAAAAGCTCTTCTCTTACAATTTTTTGACCAAGGTTTAGCTCGAAGGTGAACTCCTTGTAATCGAGCGGTGAACCCAAGTTGTATATGCAACTCACACTTGCAACAATTATCACATCTCGGCGGGTGAGAAGCGCTTGGGTTGCGCGATGCCTTAGTCTGTCTATTTCTTCGTTGATTTCGGCTTCCTTTTCTATGTACAAATCAATTTGTGGCACATACGCTTCAGGTTGGTAGTAATCGTAGTAGCTCACAAAGTACTCGACCGCGTTTTTCGGAAAAAGCGCCCTGAACTCAGCGGCAAGTTGCGCCGCAAGAGTTTTGTTGTGTGAAATCACAAGAGTTGGCCTTTGCACTCGCGCAATGACATGCGCGATCGTGAGCGTCTTACCTGTGCCTGTGGCACCCAAAAGCGTCTGAAACCTATAACCTCGATTCAAACCTTCAACAAGCCTTTCTATGGCCTGAGGTTGATCCCCCGCTGGTTTGTACTCAGAGGATATTTCAAACAGCATTAAGTGTATAAGGACAAATTGTGATAAAAATCTCACGCAGAAAAAGTGTGCAAACTGCGTTTTTATCTGTAACCGATTACCGCGCTCACACCTTTTAAAACTTAAATCACGAAAAGTGTGTTTTTCTTGATTCACAAAACATTAATAGGTTTAAAACACAATATGCATATGGCCGTATTAAGGCCAGTTGTTTTTCGTGGAGTACACTACTCTTTAAAAACCGCAAACGGCAAAAAACTTCCACTGATTGCTGGACACAAACTTCTTTACTCATGCAATTTAAGGTGTAGAATGTGCCCATTCTGGAGGAGACCAGACGAAAAGCTACTCACAGTGGAAGAAGAAGTAAAGATGATGGATTCTTTGAAGAAAGCGGGTGTAGTGTTTATGGGTTTTGAAGGCGGTGAGCCGCTTTTACGAAGAGACATAGCGCAAATACTTATGGAGTCTAGCAAACGCTTCCACACGTCGATGGTCACAAACGGTTGGCTTTTAAAGACAAAAATCCACGAAATAAAGGACTACCTTGATTTTGTTTTTGTGTCTTTGGACGGACCTGAAGAAGTTCACGACAAAATTAGAGGAATTACGGGTTCATTTAAAAGAGCGGTAGAAGGAATTATCGAAGCAAAGAAGTATTTAGGCGTGGCAATAAGCCATACGATAATGAGCGAAAACTTGGATCACATACAAGAAATGGTCAAACTAGCGCAAAAACTTGGTGTCGGCTTGAGCGTGCAAGTCGCGTACAACTACTCTACAGCGGAAAAGCTCTCACCCCAAAAAGAAAGACTCAGACGCACGCTTGAATTGCTCTTACAACTAAAGCGTAGAGGCGCGCCCATCGTTGAGTCGGAAGACTACTTTCAAGCGATAATAAACTCTTGGTTTAATGGTGTTGAATGGAGGTGCAAGCCTTGGCTTTTGATAAACATAGACCCTCTTGGAAGAATAGTGCTTCCGTGTTATGTGCTAAACGAATACAAGGGCGACAACATCGTCTGGCAAACGGACATCCAAAAGCTTTGGCAAGCTTATCCTTGGGAAAAGTTTGAGAAGTGTAACAAGTGCGCGCTAGCGTGCTATCTGGAACCATCTCTGTTTAGCTGGCTCAACTACTCTATGGTCAAGGACAAAATTTTGCACGGAATAATTTCTTATATCGAAAACGCTTTTCGCAGTGGGTAAATTCGTAAACTTTAAAACGCTTGCACTACTAATCTTAATCGCGCCTCGGTAGCTCAGCCTGGTAGAGCACCTGCCTCGTAAGCGCCAGCCGAAAGAGCAGGGGGTCGCGGGTTCAAATCCCGCCCGAGGCTTTTTGATTGCGCACAACGCAAAAGATAAATTATGCCATAAGTCATAAACTCTTGATGAAAAATGCCATCGAACTACGCGCATCCTGAAGTTTTGGTTGAAACTCAGTGGGTTCAAGATCACCTGAACGACCCAACGGTAAGGATTGTAGAAGTGGATTACGACCCTGTTCCTAACTACAACCAAGGCCACATACCTGGTGCCGTTCTTTGGGACTGGAGAAAGGACCTGAACGACCCTGTTGTGAGAGACATCCTGAGCGCAAAGCAACTCGAAGAGCTTCTTGAAAGGTCTGGTATATCAGAGGGTATGACAATCGTGCTTTACGGCGACTTTAACAACTGGTTTGCGGCTTACGCCTTTTGGGACCTTACGTATTACGGCGTAAAGAACGTGAAACTCATGAACGGAGGAAGAAAGGCTTGGCTACTTGAAGAAAGACCGCTCACAAAGGAAGTTCCCAATTACCCAAGAGGAAATTACAAAATAAAGGGTGAGCCAGACGAAACCATTAGAGCGTACATCGACTACGTAAGAAGAGCAATAAGAATGAAGGACAAGGTGCTCGTTGATGTGAGAAGTCCTAAGGAGTATACTGGTGAAATCACAGCTCCTCCAGAATATCCTAACGAAGCCGCTCAGAGAGGAGGACACATACCTGGCGCGATCAACATACCGTGGGCACTGGCTGTGAACGACGCCGATGGGCGATTCAAATCGCGCGAGGAGCTTGAAGCGCTTTACAGAAGTAAGGGTGTGACACCCGAAAAAGAGGTGATAACCTACTGCCGAATTGGCGAAAGGTCGTCTCACACCTGGTTTGTTCTCAAATATCTTCTGGGCTATCCCAATGTGAAGAATTACGACGCATCTTGGACTGAATGGGGTAACACTGTGAAAAACCCAATAGAAAAGTGACTACACCACTTTTTTTACTATAAAATGGTACAAATTGTCATTTCTTCTTTTTTCTAAAAGCTGTTGCCCGGTTTGCTTTGCCCATCTCACCATTTCGATTTCCGAAGTGGGGTCGTCGGTAACAAGAAGAACCACGCTTCCAACACTCAGACGGCTGAGCGCGTCGTTGAGCTTTGCGAGAACGGCCGAGCACTCAATTCCGATTTCGTAAAGCTCGATGTCTGGAAAAGCGGCGTAGCACCTTATCCTGAGCTCCTTTATCTTTTTTGAAAACGCCTCTTTTGCTTCTTGCGCGCTTTTTAAAAGCGCAACTTGATTTGGATCACTGGGCGTCATTTTCACAAGCCAGCCTGCGCCATAAGGGTCGTCGTTTATCATCCTTGGTTTTTGAAGCACGTTGCTATTCACTTCTTTCACAGAGCCTGAAAACGGCGCTTTTACGACGACAAAGTTTTTGGGACCTTCTAGGCTTCCGATGAGCTTTCCTTTATCCACACTCGTTCCAACGGGCTTTAAGCTTACGGATTTGATGATGCCAGTGTTCCAAACTGTGATAGACGTAACACCCACGAAAAACGAGTCTTCTGACTTCTTTACCCAAACAAAGTTTTCAAGGTCGTACAGCACGTCATCTGAAAAAGCGCAGTTTTCGACAATCAACTTTTACACCAAAAAATAAAAATCACAAAGCAATTAAGGTTTAATCTTTGACGCAATCTAAAAGTGTCACAGAAAACTTTATTGTCAACGTGCTCATTTTTCAAGGAGGTGGCAAAGATAGACGCACAAAGTGAAAACGCTCTTTACAACCTAGTGAAAAAACTAGCTGAAGAATACTCTGATTTCAACGCTTTTTTAGGGTATTTGCTCAAAATTTACTCGAATAAAGACTCAGAAAGGGACATCAGAATAATGGCTTGTTTACTCACGATACGCTCTTCGTTTATCGCATGTGTCGAAGAGCTCTCACGTTTTACTTCTACCGCAACCCCAGGAAAACCGTATTTTTCACTTCTTCCACAATTTCTGTACCACGCGTCTATAGTAGAGCCTTATCTCAAAACTATCGAAGAGCAGTACCAAGAGCTCAGGTCTCTCTTTGCGAACGAACCAGAAACCGCAAAAAAAGTGGTCGAAGGTTTAGGAGAAGTGTTGAGGTCCATAGAGCAAACTTTCGACACGATAGGAAAAGCTTAACAGCTCAAGTGCCCCATCAAGCATGTGTAACCATCGATACGGTAACTCTGGTTACAATATAAGCGGTGACGCCACTCTTAATCCTTAAAAACAGGAAAAAGCGCTTGGTGAAAAAACCGAATGGCAAGTAGCTTGGTAAAGAACTGGGAAAGGAAAGACACGCCTAGCTTCGGCCAGTCGCTGAGGCAGGCGATAAGTCCACCAGGACCACTAAAGCCCAGGTTAGAGGCGGCGACAAGGTCGATTCAAACACAAATTCAAAGACTAGAGCAGGTGAGCCACAGGCTTTCTGATAAAGAAAAAGCCACGTTTAGAAAGGTTGTTGAAGCGTATCAGAAGCACGACCAAGCTCGTGCAACCGTTTACGCTAACGAAGTTAGTGAAATCCGTAAAATGAATCACATCGTCGCCCAGTCAAAACTTGCGCTTGAAGCGATAGTGATGAGGCTTGGAACTGTGCAGGACATCGGCGATGTGGTCGTGGCGCTTGCGCCAGCGATAACCGTGCTCAACACCGTAAAAGCGAGCATCAGCGGAATAATACCCGAAGCAGGAAAAGAAATAGGCGAAATCAACGACGTTCTCAATGGAATACTCATGGAGGCGCAAAGCGGTGCGTACAACTTCCCGACCATTATGTCAAGCGGCGAAGACGCGGAACAAGTGCTCAAAGAGGCAGCGGCGCTTGCGGAAACAAGCGCGAGGGAGAAGTTCCCAGACCTACCAGCCTTTACACCGGCTGGACCCGCCTCACAGGCAAAGGAGTAGGGGAAAAATCCCCTCTCCTTTTTTAAGTTTCATCTGGCATTTTTAAAGAGATTGTGAGAACTGGCTCTAGACCTCTCTCTTTGAGTTTGTCGAAAAGCTTTCTTGCAAGCTCCAAAGCGGGTTGCAAATCTTTCGATTCGAACCTGACACGATTCTTGTAAACCCTTACCTTACAGCCTTTTTCTTTCAGATTTTTGGGTATTTTCGCATCCCCGTTAAAGCGCACTTCCACTATAAAGATTCTCTTTAACAAGGTTTCACGCCCTTTAAAAAGCTTTGTTGAAGTGATTTGACTTGTGAAATAAGTGGCGTTGCGACCACGTCAACCGAGTTCATTTCGGCTAGCTTTATTGAAAGAAGGTCGCCTATCACCGTTGCCCTTAGCATTTCTTCAATTCGTGTTTCACCTTTGAACTCTAGTTGCGTGTGCTGCAAACCAGATGCCTGAATATACGCAAAAATCGAAGCGTTGGTGTGGGTGGTGTAAAAAGAGCCCTTAAGGACTAAGGCGTAAAACTCCTTAGTTTTTTTCCACGAGTTCACTTCGTTGTGGTTCGCTTCTGGTAGCACGGAAAAGAACGCAGGAAGTTTTGCGTTTTCATTTATTTGGGTTTTCCAGCGGTAGCCCACAGGTTTAAGATGCTCAGATGCGTAAACCACAGCGTACCGGTCTCCTAAATCTTTTGCCACTTTTTCCGTAAGCTTTACTGGAAAGGAGGTGGTGCACCACTCAGAAAGCTTTTTGGAGCACTCCTGAAGCTCTCTGAGAGGCCAGCTTTCTCCGATCAAACTCGAAAAAACTTTAAAGGTGAAAAAGAGAAGCTGTGGGAAACCAAAGCGAGGGGCCAACGCTCCACCGACCTGTTCGACAAGTGCGCCTTTTGAGAGAGCAAGCTCCAAAAGCTCTCCTTTTCCACTTACCACGGCAATTGCTCGCGCGCGTTGTGCAAGCTTCTTAAACTGCTCTAAAGTTTCAAGCGTTGAACCGCTGTAGCTCACTGCGATAAGCGCGTAATTGCTTGATAAAGGAAGGTCTTGGTCAAAACCGTCTACCACAAAAATTGGTTTACCCCATCTTCCTTGGATAGCAGCCTGTAGATACCTTCCCACAACTCCGCTTCCACCCATTCCGATAACAAAACACGCATCGACTTGTTTTTTATCGAAGCTTTGAGGTTCACCAGCAAATTCACGAAGCTTTGAATAGCTTTGTAGCACGTATTTCGAAAGATCAGAAGACTTCATACTAGTTGAAACGTTTAGCTCCCAAAATAATCTTTCGTGCTACCATATAGTACACGTTCAATAGCTGTAATCATCTATTTAAAAACAATAGAACGGTGTGTTACGCAGTGTACCTGACAAACTCCGCCCACTACCAACTCTTCCCTCCTTAGGGTTAGCGAGAAGGCAAGGCGGGTGATCACCTAGGAAGCTTCGCTAGTCGGGGTAGCCCACTTTGTTGAACACATCATTATAGAATCTGTAGATGCTTCCTACATCCATTAGTAGCGACGCCGAATTTATATATCGTGGAGGGTAATTCTAGTTAGGGGACTAACTAAGTTAGGGGGGTAACTATGTATTTTGATGCTGAGCCTAAGAGAGACATAAGGGACTTCTTCGATATGGAAGAACCACTACGAAACTTTGAATCAGCGCTCAACAAGGGAAAACTAGTAGTTGTGAGCGGACTCAGAAGATATGGGAAGACATCACTAATCCTGACGGCACTGAACAAGATGAACGTCCAGTACCTGTTCTTGGATGCTAGGCTTCTCTCCGCGGTTACAATGATATCTATTAATGATTTTCTAGGAGTTTTAGAGGATGCGCTAAACAGGGTGTCTTGGGGTAAAACTGTACTTAAAAGCGTCGAGGGTGTTGAGGTGGGCGGATTCGGTGTGAGATTCAGGAATAGGAGCCGTGAAACTCTTCTACATACACTGCACGCTTTAAGCGGTAAGGTGATTGTTATCGATGAGGCACAACTTCTGAGAAGGTCGAGCGTGAGGTTCGACCAGCTTCTTGCCTATATTTATGATCATGTGGACGCAAAAGTCGTGGTTTCGGGTTCCCAAGTGGGTCTCCTTTATAGGTTCCTCAGAGTCGGTGACCCAGACGCACCCCTATTCGGCCGACCGTACATAGAGATAAGGCTGGGTAGGCTTCCCCCAGAGAAGTCTAGGCAATTCCTGCTTAAAGGTTTTTCACAAGAAAGGATACATGTGGACGACGCACTCATAGATAAGGCGGTGAGTCTGTTCGACGGAGTCATAGGTTGGCTCACCTATTTCGGGTTCACGCACTCACGTTCAAAAGAACAACCTGAAGACGTGTTTAGAAAAGCTTCACAGTTGGCCGCCAAAGAGGCGTCGAGCATACTGAACACTTACGGTATAGCGAAAAGAAGGTACGTCGAAGTTCTAAGGACAATTGCCTCCAGCGACCAAGCTAGATGGAGCGAAATAAAAAGGGGAGTGGAGGCAAGACTTGGAAGGATACCAAACAACACATTAGCTAACATACTTCGAAATCTAGTTGACAGTGGCTTGATTGAGAGACACCAAGCGGGATACGCAATCCCTGACCCAGCCCTAAAAAACGGGGTGCTACATCACTTCTCAGGTCTCTAGACTACTCTACTCAATGCTCCGAATACGGGATTGCACACATTGTGAGCTATCACCTCTATGGTGAAGCTTCCTAGATGATAACCCGCCTTGCCTAATCCAAGAAGGGGGAGAGAGCTACAGTGTGGCACGTTGCGCGCTTTAAAACAAGCGTTCAAATACGCTACAAAGTGAAACCTAGGGGCGGCAAAAGATTTAGTCTTTAAATTTGGTTCTGCAAATACTCGCGCGAGCTGTTATAAGATGGGAATAAGAAAAAAAGTTTCACAAAGCTTTATAAAATAGTATATCAGTTGAAAATGAGGAGCCGTAAAGCCTCAGTTTTCTCTTTTGGTTTACCATTTTTTGATTAAGCGCCGAACGTTTAAACCCACCACCTTCCGTGGTTTCGTCAGAAGAACTTGTTAGCCATCACACTTGAGAAAATACACTTACCAATACACTGCGGGGCTCAATGCGGGAGGTCTACCTTTGTTTTTGCTTTTGCTCGACGACTACTCACCAGGGTGGGTGAGAATAGACACTTCAAGGCTTGCATCTATTCACATCTCATCCTTCAAAAAAAAGGAGTGAAAAGAGAAAGGCTTCATATAAGGAAGCACCAGCTTGAGATCGTGCGTATGGTAAAGTCTTTGTGGCTGTAAGATTGAAAGAACTCTCTAAGCTATGTAAACGCACTCGCGTGTGTGAAATTGGAAGGTTTCGAGAAATGACTGGCGCTATATCACAAGTTATTCTTAAGGGTTAGCGAGAAGGCAAGGCGGGTGATCACCTAGGAAGCTTCGCTAGTCGGGGTAGCCCACACCGCTCTGCTCGTCTAGCGTCATGGTACTTGCATTCTTGCGTACGTCTAAACAACTATCATACATGTCTTAGGATTCCCTGAGTGAACACGCATTTTAAGCCTTCGAAAAACCAAAGCTTTTTTGTCACCTATCTATTTCTCCCAAAACTGGGTCGAAAGTACCGAAAGTGACAATTGCGTCCTGTAGCTTTTGACCAACCATAAGACGTTTTGCCACATAAACATTCATGAGCGATGGGCTCTTTATCTTCATTCTCACCGCTCTTGGTGAGCCGTCGCTTACAATATAGTACGAACCTTCACCCCTTGGGGTTTCTATTCTGCTTGAGGCCTCTCCTTCAGGAAGGTTGAGCACGGGCGCCTTGGCTTGGTAGGGACCGCTCGGAAGCTCCTTAAGAGCCTGTCTTACGATCGATATGCTTTGCTTTATTTCTTCGACCCTTACAAGGAAACGGTCAAGGTTGTCGCCGTTCTTTCCGACAACTACGTCAAACTCAAACCTGTCGTAAACGGAGTATGGGTCGTCCTTTCTTACGTCGAAGGGAACGTTTGAAGCCCTTAAAGGTGGTCCAACCGCGCCCCACTCTATCGCGTCTTGGGCGCGTAGCACACCAGTTCCCTGAAATCTTTTTAGGAAGACAGGATTTTTTTCGTAGATCGCCGAGAACTCTTCAAGATGTTTCTCGATTGTGTTAAGCGCCTCATGGATCTTTTCGACCGCGCCTTTTGGTAGGTCTCTGTTTACCCCTCCAAACCTAAAGTAGTTGGGAAGCATTCTTGCGCCACACACCATTTCGTTTATGTCTAGCACAAGCTCTCTATCCCTTAATCCCCAGACAAAACCCGTGAGTTGTCCCACTTCGTCGCCCGCCGTCGCAAGGAACATAAGGTGGCTTTGAATTCTGTCAAGCTCGGCCATGATCACTCGGATGTACTCGGCGCGTTCAGGAGGCTCGATTCCCGCCAATTCTTCCACCGCGCTAACATACGCCCATTCCCAGTTTATGGGTGAAATATAATTCGTCCTATCCGGATAAGGTAGCATTTGTATCCACGTGTTGTTCTCCCCAAGTTTTTCGTGGTTTCTGTGTAGATAACCTATCACGATGTCATCGTCAACCACGATTTCACCGTCTAATCTAAAACGAATCATGAGCGGGCCGTGCGTCGAAGGATGATGTGGGCCAAAGTTTATCGTGAGTATTTCTTCTTCAACTTCGGGATTTTCCGCAAGCCACTTTGCGGGTAGTGCAATCTTTCCTTCGTTTATGCGCCAAGTCTCTGGCGGGCCGCTAAGCCCAAGCGATGGATTTATCGGGAATCCTCTTCTATCGTACACTTTTCTTAAAGGGTGGGTGGTCCAGTCTTCGCGAAGAAGAATTCTACGCAAATCAGGATGGCCTTTGAACTCTATTCCAAAAAGGTCGTACACCTCACGCTCAGGCCATTCCGCCGCTTGGTAAACCGTGGTCGACGTGGGGAAGGGCACAAGCTCGTCTTTGTCGGTGTGCGGTAGCTGCGTCTTTAACATGAGCTCCACTTTGTTGGCAATCGACCACAGGTTGTAAACCAAATCAAAATACTTTTTCCAGTCAACCGCGGTTATGAAGTTTAAGTGATCAAATTGCAACTTTTCTTTGGCAAACCTCAACACGTCTATCGTCACATCGTTCGAACACTGAGCCCAAACTCTTCTTTTTCTTACGACCTTCGCGCTAAGTTTTCCCGCAAACGCTTGCTCAAGTTGCGTGACAACGTTTTTTTCAAGCGATAACGGCTCTTGTTGTACTAACGAAGCGCTCAATCCACCACAACCTCCTTTTTGCTCTCTTTTTCTTCATAGTACGCGTCTATTAACTCCTGAACGCGCATTAGACCGTACACCAAAGCCTCTGGCCTTGGAGGGCATCCCGGAACGTAAACGTCCACGGGTATTATGTCGTCAACGCCATCCACCACGTCGTACAAATCCCTAAAGGGGCCGCCTGAGGTGGCGCACGCGCCCATGGAAACCACGAACTTTGGCTCAAGCATTTGCTCGTACAACCTGCGCACCACAGGCGCCATCTTCTTCGTGACTGTGCCAGCGACGATCATCACGTCCGCTTGACGCGGAGAAGCCCTTTGCATGAGCATCCCCAAGCGCTCCGCATCGGTTTTCGAAGCGCCAGTCTGCATCATTTCGATCGCGCAGCACGCAATACCGAAAGCGAGTGGCCAAAGCGAATTCTTCCTACCCCATTTGAGAATCGTCACAACTCCTTTTAATTCGGATAGTTCGCTCATTTGCTCCACTATTTGTAAACGTCTTAAAGCTTTAAGTCTTATTTGATTCGTGTTGGCAAGCACGCGCTTTATATCCCCCTTTATCATTTTTATGAAGGCCTTGACAAAAAGAATTGCTGTTTGTATCACGGGTTCAACAGGTTCTATTTACGGTTACAGGCTTCTACTAGCCACTTCACAGATTAAAGAAGTGGAAACACACCTAGTGGTCACAAAGTCGGCCGAGGCGGTACTAGAGCAGGAACTCAAAATCACAAAAAAAGAAGTGGAAAAGCTCGCAAGTTATAGCTACGACGAACACGACTTTTTTGCGCCCATAGCTAGCGGCTCTTTCAGGTTAAACGGAACTGTTGTAGCACCGTGTTCTATGAAGACGCTTTCTGCGATCGCAACAGGATACGAAGAAAATCTTGTAGGCAGAGCGGCTTCAGTTGCGCTCAAAGAAAGGTGGCCGCTCATACTTCTCACACGCGAAACACCGCTTAGCGTGATTCACATAAAAAACATGCTCGCCGCGGCTGAAGCGGGTGCGGTGATCATGCCACCGCTACCCCCTCTTTACTTTGGCGTAAATGACTTGAACACGCTTGTGGACTACACCGTGGGAAGAGTGCTCACAATGCTTGGTATACAAAATCCTCTACACAGAGAGTGGGGAGAAGAAAGACTGAAACACACTTAAAAATGGGTTTGTGTGTATCACTAATCAACTTGAAGACGCTTGTGATGCACGCAGAAAATTTTTCGTACACGCCGATAGCAAAAGAGATTAAGAGTGCAGAAGAGGCCACAACAGAGACAAAGAGTTTTGGAAGGTGTGTTGTGTGTTTCACAGCGATAGAAGAGGAAGACGAAAACAAGCAAGAGCTTGCGGAAAGGTTTGTGGAGCAAATAAAACTCGCCTTAAAAGAAGTTGGCGAAAACACTCTCATCCTTTATCCTTTTGTGCATCTTACGGATAAACCTGCAAAGCCTTCTGTGGCGCTATGCATAATCAAAACGCTTAAAGAAAGAGTTAGTGCTAGTGGCGTACACGTGGAAAGTGCACCCTTTGGCTGGAACAAAAAGTTTTCAATCACGATTTTCGGACATCCTCTTGCGGAGCGTAGCTTTCGTTTTTAGGTGGGGTAAAAATGGTTTTACCTTCTAAAATCGGTTATCTCGGATTAATAGGCTCTCCAAGCGTTTTTGCGGGTTATATCGTACGCGGAAAGGATGAGTTTGCGCTAATCGAATCAGGTCCCTCAAAAACCGTGGACGAGTATTTGGAAAAAGTGTCAAGGGTCGAAGATCTCAAAAAGTTGAAATGGGTGCTTGTGTCTCATGTGCACTTGGACCACGCAGGTGGCGCTTGGAAAATCGTTGAAAAACTGCCACAAGTGAGCGTGGGCGTGTACGAAAAAGGAGAAAAGCATTTGATAGATCCTTCTAAACTCTCTTCTTCCGCAAAAGACGCGCTTGGTGCGCTGTTTGATGTATGGGGCGAGATTAGACCCACCCCAAAAGAGCGATTAAAACCCTTTAAAGACGAAGAAGTGTTGGAGCTTGGCGACATTACACTAAAACTCATCGCAGCGCCAGGTCACGCGCCACACTCTTCAGTTTGGTATATCGAAGAGCTCAGGACGCTTTTCTGCGGAGACGCTCTTGGAATTTATTTAAACTTGAACGAAAAAGCGTTCGTTTGGCCCACGACTCCTCCCCCTTCTTTCGACTACAACCTTGCTATGCAAACGATTGAAAGGCTTGCAAAGCTAAAGATAGACTTTCTTTGCTATCCACACTACGGTTACACAGAAAAAGTGGACGAAACGTTTGAGATGGTAAAACAAGCGTACACTTTCTGGTTTGACGTGACAAAAGAGGCGCTCGAAAAAAACATCGCGTTCGAACAGCTCATAACCGAAGTGGTAAAACACTTCGGTTATGAGGGGCTCATCAAAAACACGTATCTTTACGCGCTTGTTTCTATGGATTTAAGGGGAATGATGCTTTACCACACAAAGAGTAAAAGCGCTACACACTAAGTAGCCTTTTAAGAAGCTCTGAAGACGAATAAATCACGTCTGGCTCTACAGGTAGAGGTAAACCACTTGTCGTAGTAGTAGTTTGTGCGTCTTTTGTTTCAGTTTCGCTGAAAGCGGTTGTTCCTTGTGAATCCACGAGAAAATGGTAAATTTTTTGGCACAAGCACAAACTTTTCATTAGGCATGGATTGCATTGGGTGTGGCTTGAACAGAAGAAAATATTGGGGAGGTACGCAGTTTGGGATTATTTGGTGGTTGAGGGATTGGACTTGTGCTCGATGGGATTACCCTACGCTTTCAGAACTTTAGTAGTATGGTGTCTGCTCTAACCCCTTTTAGGGCGGAATCTGTTGTGGCGATCCTTGCGTGTAGGATTTCGGCGGCGGCGAGTAGATAGCTATCGGCAAGCGAAAGCGAAGTGTTTCTGAGCTTTATCTGTGCTGCTTTTAGCGCTATTTCTTCAGTTGTTGCAACCTGCTTTACAAATAATGAGGAGGATATTAGTGAGTGTTTGGTTTTAGCGGCTTCCCAGCCGAACTCCGCCGCATAGTTGTACAAAAACTCTGTGAGGTTTA
>Ga0081529_118655_pt1 | contig 77345 bp, 72 predicted proteins | sample EchGeymetagenome_FD_71012 | JGI IMG/M metagenome (GOLD analysis project Ga0081529, IMG submission 71012) | Ferrous microbial mat and aquatic microbial communities from Echinus Geyser, Yellowstone National Park, USA - transect B T=78-80 C v2... ...
GGTTACAATAGCGGGCAAACCACACGAACTACCAAAACCAAACATGATAATAGCAACACAAAACCCAATAGAACTAGAGGGAACATACCCACTACCAGAAGCACAACTAGACAGATTCACAATAAGAATACTAATGAACTACCCTAGTTATGACGATGAGGTCTTGATTGTTAAGGATACCAGGCTTGGCAGGGTTGATCTTGTGAATAAGGTTGTTGATTCCCAGGATATCCTTGATGCCATGAAACTGGTTGATAAGGTTAGGATGGATGAATCCATTGCCAGGTACATAGTATCCATAGTTAGGGCTACGAGGAGTCATCCTAAGGTAAGGCTTGGTGCAAGCCCAAGGGCTGCGCAGATGCTTGGTAAGTTAGCCAGGGCATGGGCTTTACTTGATGGTAGGGACTACGTAATACCTGACGATGTAAAGCAATTAGCCCCATATGTACTAAACCATAGGATCATTGTCACCAATGATGATCCATTGAGAGTCATAAATGAAATCCTTGAGAAAACACCAACACCCATGATGGCAAAGGCCCTAGGCATGGGTTATTCCAATGAATAATGGTTTAAGTAGAGTTGATAGGTCTCTCGTTATTTACGCATTAATAGCAACTATCATTTATGTAGGGGTTTATGCGAATAATTACACACTCACCCTAACCGGTGTCTCCCTGTTTCTAATATTCACCTCGTACTTACTAACATGGGATCTACTAATCAATGTAGTTTTCAGTTCCCTGAAACTTCACAGTGAGGTGGTTACGGTAGGCAATCATGTAATACTACGCATCAATGCGTATTCATCATTAGCTTTGAGAATTCCCATGGAGATGGACTTAATATGCTCACCGCATTTAAAGTGCGGTGCCGTTAATGACATCGTTATAAATGGGGCGTTGGTCAATATTGATATTGAGGCAAAGTGGTCAGGTATTGCGAAGATACTAGGTGCTATAATAAGGGTTTCAGAGCCCATGGGCGTTGTTGTAAGGTCGACCTTCGTGAAACTTGGGTATGACATTGCGATAGAGCCAATGGAGCAAACTACCCGGTTGCTGCCGGGCCGAAGATTCGCTGAGGATTTAAGCGGTGTATCGCTTCATCAAACTAAATATGGGGATTTCCTGGGCCTTAAGGATTACGATTTCCTAGAGCCCGCGAGTAGTATTCATTGGATGACTAGCGCTAGGGTTGGTGAATTAATAAGTACAGCTAGGTCTGAGGCAGGTGGCACACCGAGCTTGGTGATTATGGAGTATACGCCGCGCATGTTGAAGCCTGTTGATGACTATAGGCCTATTGATAGGGCATTAATGATTCTAAGGCATTTAAAGGGTGATTTTGCGTTGCTCCTAATTGGCAATGGATTAGTTAGATTCGTTAAGCCCTCGCAATTCACGTCGTTAGTCAATTTAGAATTAGGGTTAAGAGTGTTCGTGATGCGCATGGAGAGCAAGGAGAGTATTATTAGGAGGGCTAGGGATGTTATTGGAAGGTTTGCTGATGGATTGGATGATTACGACTTAATGACATGGCTATACCCAATCAGCATCGACAAGGGCCTATCTAAGTATGATATTGAAACTTTAACTAAATATTTACGTAAAGATTCACTTCTAGTAATAACTAGGGAATCATTTAATGAGTTATTAGAAAGCAATGTTGATTTAAGTAGGGTTCATGTGGTGATTATCGATGAGGGTTCAGGTGGGATCTAGGCTATCGTTGATTGTATACCTCACGATGCTCCTAGCAGTGGACATTTACGTACACAATGTTGAACCTGCCATTCTGAGTACGTTAGCATTCATCCTCATTCCCCTGTCGTATGCGGTAGTTATCATGAGACCTCAATATTCATGGCAATTATTTTTTATTAATATTGCATTGATGGTATTAGAATTACTATTCTCCTCCAAACCCATACCTAATCCACTCATCACGTCATTGATGGTTATATTTTCAATTATGGTTTATTTATCTCTAAATGGTATAATTAACATACGTATACTTGTCCTATCTTTAGCCATGCTTATAGTCTCGGTAATACTCACGTATACCCTATTCGGGGCGTTAAGAAGGTTTTTGACGGTTTACATGACTATTCTAAATATTAATACCGATTATTTCGCGCTTGCGCTAGCATCTTCAGTGTCCGCATTAATTCTATTTCTAATAGACATACTGCTGGGCAAGCTACTGCGTAGATTAATGCATCATTAAGAAAAATGATTTTTAAACTAAGTATCATGATATCAACCTGGTTAATAATGAACAAACCTGGTGGTGATGCCCTAATGGATCTTAGGCCCCCCATAACTGTCGTAGTTGGGCATGTTGATGTAGGCAAGACACTCCTACTGGATAAGATAAGGGGCACATTCGTGGCTTATAGAGAGCCCGGCATGATTACACAGCACATAGGTCTATCCTTCATACCCTGGGGTGCCGTGGAGAGGTTGGCCGAGCCCCTACTCGTTAAGTTCAGGCTTAAGGGTAAGGTCTGGATAAAGGGCTTCCTAATGGTTGACACACCAGGTCATGCGGCATTCTCAAACCTAAGGCGTAGGGGTGGTTCTGTGGCTGATTTGGCAATACTCGTTATAGACATAACCAAGGGCTTTGAGGAACAAACATACGAGAGCCTTACCCTAATTAGGTCAAGGAATATACCCTTCGTTGCGGCAGCAAATAAGTTAGATAGAATATATGGTTGGGAGCCTCATGAAAACGCTCCATTCCTCGAGTCATATGAGAAGCAGGGAGAGGATGTCCAGGGTAGGGTTGAGGAGGCCATTGCCAGGATAATCGAGGAATTCAATAAGTTGGGAATGGATGCAGATAGGTACGATAGGGTTAGGGACTTTAATACGCAGGTGCCTATCGTACCAACAAGCGCGGTTACCGGTGAGGGCCTGGCTGATCTATTGGTAGTACTTGCTGGTCTCAGCCAGAGATTCAGTAAGGAAAAGCTGAAGGTAACCTATGGCCCTGGTAAGGGTGTCGTCATGGAGATCAGGGAGGAGAGGGGTTGGGGCGCCACGGCTGACGTGATACTTTATGATGGTGTTTTAAGAAAGGGTGACTTAGTGGTTACTGCAGGCCTTGAGGGTCCCGTGAATACCAGGATTAAGATGCTCGTGATGCCTAAGCCCCTTGATGAAATGAGGGATCCTGAGGATAGGTACATGTTCATGGATGAGGTCAAGGCAGCATCTGGCGTTAAGATAATAGCCGATGGTCTTGACCAGGTGGTTCCAGGTGCGCCAGTGTTCGTTGTGCCTCAAGAATCTTTGTTAAACGATTATATGAAGTTGGTTAAGGAGGAGGTTTCTGAGGTTAAGATCGAGACTGACAAGGAGGGAGTCATTGCGAAGGCTGATACGTTAGGTACCCTGGAGGCCATGGTACTATACCTAAGGAGCCAGGGTATCCCAGTTAGGAGGGCTGATATTGGTAATGTTAGCAGGAGGGATGTTGTTGAGGCCTCAATAGTGAGGAAGAAGGACCCGCTATATAGCGTGGTCCTGGCGTTCAACGTTAAGGTTCCTCATGATGTTGAGGTTGAGGCGATTCAGTACGGTGTTAAGGTCTTTAGGAACGAAATACTCTATAGGTTGGTCGAGGAGTTTACCCAGTGGTATAGGGAGCAGAGGGCTAGGCTTACGGAGATGGAGCTCGAGAAATACATAAGGCCTGGGAAGATAAAGATACTGCCAGGTTACGTCTTTAGAAGGAGTAATCCCGTAATAGTGGGTGTGGCCGTTCTTGAGGGATTGATAAAGCCAGGTTACCCACTAATTAGGGGTGATGGTAAGAGGGTTGGCACAATAATGCAGATACAGGATAAGGGTAAAAACATACCCGAGGCAAGGAAGGGTATGGAGGTTGCGATATCAATAGAGGGCAACATAATGGTTGGTAGGCAGGTTAGGGAGAGTGACGAATTATACGTTGACGTCCCCGAGGAACATGCAATAACACTAATGACGCAGTTCAAGGACCACCTAACCGAGGACGAAATAGCACTACTTAAGGAAATACTCAAGATAAGGAGAACATCAAAATAACTATAGAAGAGCTAACAGCATCTACTGAGTGCATGGTAATGCTTATAAAGAACACATAGTCCAACCCCTCGGTGATAACTATCTGGTCCAAGATAGGTATCGAATAGACCTCCCTCAAGATGAAATCCCAACCCACTGGTACAACATATTGGCCGACCTCCCTGAACCACTACCACCACCGGTTGATCCAGACAATGGTAAAAGGCTTGAGGTGCTTAAGCAGGTAATACCAAGTGAGCCGTTAAGGCTGGAGTTCTCCACGGAGAGGTTCATAAAAATACCCGAGGAGGTCCTTGAGAGGTATCCGCAGGTTGGTAGACCAACACCCCTAGTACGTGCTAAGAGATTTGAGGAGTACCTAAATGCGCCGGTTAAGATCTACCTAAAGATGGAAGGCTACACCTACACGGGGAGCCACAAAATAAACTCAGCCTTAGCCTGGGTCTATTACGCACTCAAGGATAACGCCAGGTTTGTGACCACAGAGACCGGAGCTGGGCAGTGGGGTTCGGCGGTAGCGCTTGCCGCCGCATTATTTAAGATTAAGGCTCACATCTTCATGGTTCGCGCTAGCTACTTCGCAAAACCATTGAGGAGATACTTAATGGAAATGTATGGTGCCGAGGTTCACCCAAGCCCAAGTGATTTAACGGATTTTGGTCGTAAACTACTCAGCGAGAACCCAAATCACCCAGGTAGTTTAGGTATTGCCATAACCGAATCAGCTGAATACTCGCTTAAGCATGGTGGTAAGTACGTGGTTGGTAGTGTCATCAACACCGATATATTATTTAAGACAATTGCCGGGCTTGAGGCTAAGAAGCAACTGGAGTTGATTGGTGAGGATCCAGATGTTATGATTGGTGTTGTTGGCGGTGGTAGTAACTGGGGTGGTGCATTTTACCCATTCATTGGTGATGAACTTAGGAGTGGTAAGGTTAGGCGTAGGTACATAGCGGTTGGAGCTATAGAGGTGCCTAAGGTCACGAAAGGGGTCTATAAGTACGACGACCCAGACACAGGCAAGGTTCTGCCTCAGCTAAAGATGTACACAATAGGTGCCGACTTTGTGCCACCACCAATATACGCAGGTGGGCTGAGGTATCACGCGGTCGCGCCAACGCTTTCGTACCTAATGAGTAAGGGGTGGGTTGAGGGTAGGGATTATGACCAGGAAACCGTGTTCAAGATGGCTCAGATCTTCGCCCAAGTGGAGGGTTATGTACCTGCGCCCGAGACAGCCCACGTTCTGCCTGTGGTTAAGGAGATAGCTGATGAAGCTAGGAGGACTGGTGAGAGACATACAATATTGATTAGCTTTAGCGGTCATGGACTGCTTGATTTAAGCAACTATGCTGACGTTCTAGGCTTTTCGAAGTGATGCTAAATCCTTAACCTATTGATTACTCGGTTCACTAAATCCTCAGCCTCCTTAAAATTGTACTCCCTTATCATACCAATCTTACTGGCAGCTTCAGAACCCTCGGCATGTATCATGGCTGTTAATAAGTAGCCCGTTAGATGGCTTGAGGCTAGTTCCCTAACAAAGCTCATTATGCGATAGCGGGTATCCCCATCCACGGCACCCCTAATGTACTTACTAATGTACTGTCTCTCTTCAGAGTTTGCATAATCATCGTGAGATGGCATTGTTGCGATAAGACCGCCGGCTATGTCTATCAATCCATGCACAACATCTACGAAATGGGCATTGGAGTATAACTTACTAACGTTTGTGTACACTGGGTTTGGTACGGCAATTCCCTCGTCAATTAATGGTTCGAGAGCTGCCGTTATCGCGCCCATCCTCATGATCTCCTTATACATTATCATTTGTACGATCCAATCTCTAACGTGTGGTGCATTTTCAATACCATTTGCACGAGCAGCAAGGAGGGCGGTACCTAGGTATAGGTTAGATGTTGCCGCTCTGTATGATACCGCGGTGAACCTATGATATGTTGCGAAGTACCAAGCTAGAGGTCCTGCGAATTCCCACTCCCTGAATAAAAACACCCTATCCCAAGGTACGAAAACGTGATCCAATATCGTTAATGATTCAACCTCAAACCTAGCCCTGGCATTAACTGCGTTTGGATTACCGTCGTACTCAAGGGCAGGTCTAACAATGAACTTAACGCCCTTAGCATTGGCTGGAACAGCAAAGGCCACGGCATAATCCCTATCACCCTCAACCATAGCCCTATAGGGGAGGAAAATGATTTCATTCGCCACAGGTCCCTGAGTCGTGTGGATCTTTGCACCATTCACAACAATACCGTCATTCCTAACCTCAACAACCCTAACGTAGAGATCGGGATCTGGCTGCTCATGGGGTCTCTTCGATCTATCGCCTTTAACGTCCGTCTGAGCCACGGCCATTGCTAGGTCGTTCTTAACAACATATTCGTAATACTTCATTACCCTATCAAGATAATGAGTTCCGTACTTGGTATCAACCTTTCTGGCGATTATCATGAGCGAGAATAATGCGTCAGAGCCTATAGCCTGTACTATGTTAAACATTCCGTCAAACCTCATGGTATCGTTGTAAATCAACCTATGCCTATCAATTAAGTCGTTGGTGGATCTTGGTATCTTAAAATAACGACTTATTTTACCATAATTAGGGTCATCATAAAGCCTATCCTCAGCACCAAATAAATCGGCTGCATGTTTAGCAGCCACGCTGATTATTGGGTGTGTAGTTACATCATTAACTGCTTTACCTCTGTAATAAACAACCCTGCCGTCCTTAAGCGAATCCAGGTATTCACCGGGTCCCCTAGGCATGATTTAGTTCATGAACATAATGCTATAAGTGTTCTTGCTATATATTATCGCGGCAATCAATATAATCATATATGGACATAATTAAGAATTTAGAATCTACCTATTTCACGGTTTCCATACATCCCTCCTTAACGCATCAACTATTGTTAATAGGTTTATTTCGTTCGTCCCCTCGTAAATTCTAGTTACCCTATGATCCCTCCAGTATCTCTCCACATCGAATTCCTCAAAGTAACCGTAACCACCGTGTATCTGTATTGCATCATCAATCACCTGGTTCGCAGCATCGGTTGCGAATACCTTAGCCGCCGACGTTATTGCAGCCATGGCCCTTGGGTCAATCTTAAACTTTATGTAATCATCCACGTAATAGGCGGCCCTATAAACCAGGGATCTGGCGGCTTCGATAAGCATCGCCATCCTACCAAGCTTCTCCTGGATTAATTGGAAGTTTATTATTTGCTGACCGAATTGAACCCTCTTTTTAGCGTACTCGAGTGCCTTATCGAATGCCGAGAGCATTAAACCAACCGCCATGGCCGCAGGTCCTATCCTTGAAACATTGAAGTATGCCAGCGTCCAGTAGAATCCCTGGTTGATTCCCTTCTCGCCACCAACCACGTAATCAATCGGTACCTCTACATTGTCTAGGTATATTTCACCGACTGGTATTGATCTTTGCCCCATCTTTCCCGTTAGCTTTCTAATCGTAACTCCAGGCCAGTCAGTATGTATTATGAAGAGTGTTTGTCCCCTATGCCTCTTCTCCGGTTCTGTCTGTGCAAGTAGCACCCCGTACTTGGCGGTGGGCGCGTTTGTTATGAAGGTTTTCATGCCTCTAATTATGAACTTATCACCCTTCCTCTCAGCAACAGTGTTTAGTTGCGTAATGTCCGTTCCATGCTCAGGCTCGGTATATGCGCCGAAGAACGTGGTTTCACCCTTATAGACAGTCGGTAAATACTTCTTTTTCTGTTCCTCAGTACCGAAGAAATAGAGCAGGTGTGATGAGAATGGTCCGCTCATAATTGCCGTGCCGAGTGTCGGTTCCGCCCTAACGAGTTCCTCGGTAACTACTATGTCCGCTAAGTATGTTGAGAAACCACCACCATTATACTCAGTGGGTATTGATGGTGCCAAAAGACCGAGTTCACCAGCCTTCCTATAGAGATCCCATGGGAATTCCTCCTTCTTATCCAACTCCCTAGCCAATTCAGGACTGAAATTTCTCTGGGCAAACTCCCTAGCGGTTTTTCTCAGTAACTTTAACTCCTCGGCATATTGGGGAAAGAGGTCCAAAATATCCGTCATCAGGAATGATCATAAGTCCTTACTTAAAACTATATCTAATAAATAGATTATATATTAATTGCGGATTTCGCGATTAAGATTTCATTAATTAATTTACATGGAATTTCTGCCCCGATCTTTAAATCTACATTAGCAATATTTTGTTTTTCCTCAGCATATTTTGCTTTTCTTTTATGGCTATTTTGTTCTTTCTTATGGGAATATGTAGGTCAATATATTAATTAAAAACAAAATATTAATCCCCAGAATATTTAGTGTTATTTTAATGCCCCCATCAGTGGAAGAGGAGTATGTGCAAGTAGCCGAGGAGTTCTATGATTATCCATTAACACTTACTAACTTGATAAAGTGGGGTGTGGATACCTTCCCGGAGCAGGAGGTTGTTTATGCACCACCTGACGCACCCAAACTTAGGCTCACCTTTACCCAAGTATGGGATAGAGTTAGAAGGCTTGCTTCTGCCTTAGAACAACTCGGTGTCAAGCCTGGCGATCCCAAGAGGTTAGGTACAAGGGTTGGAGCCCTTGAGTGGAACTCCCATAGGTATCTAGAACTTTACTACGCAGTTCCAGGCCTTGGTGCTGTTTTGCACACGGCAAACATCAGGTACTCACCTGAGGACTTGGCATACACGATAAACCATGCAGGTGATGAGATACTCTTCGTTAAGGACGAGTTCATACCACTACTACAGGCAATACTTCCTAGGCTAAAGACCGTTAAGAAGATTGTGATAATGACAGATAAGACGGAGCCACCGCAAATCAAGCTTGAAGGTTTCGAGGTATATAATTATGAGGATTTAATAAGGAGTTCAAGCCCATATGATTTCAGGGATATTGATGAGAGGACAGTAGCAACGTTATTCTACACATCGGGTACGACAGGTCCACCAAAGGGCGTGTTCTTTACACATAGACAACTAGTACTGCACGCGATGGGGCTTGCAATATCCACGTCAGCTCCACCATATGAGTTAAGTATTAAGGATGTGGTAATGCCGCTCGTACCCATGTACCACGTACATGCCTGGGGTGGTCCTCACGCCATGTTCCTCGCCGGTCAGAAGTACGTATTTACCGGTCGCATGGATTGGGGGTATATACTCAAGACCATTAGTGAGGAGAAGGTAACATACATATATGGGGTCCCCGTGATTCTGTACTTACTACTCACTCACCCTGACTCGCCTAAGTATGATTTAAGGGGGTTGAAGTACGGTAATGGAGGTTCCGCAATACCAGAGGGGTTGTATAAGTTAGCGAGGTCTAGGGGCATCATAGTGATCAATGGTTATGGCTTATCTGAGACGGCGCCCGTTATTGCGCAGGCATTGCTCAGGGCATCAACGCTAAATTGGCCCGAGGACAAGAAGGAGAACTACTTCATGAAGGGATTGAGGCAGATACCACTTGTTTTCCTGAAGGTTGTTGACCCAACAGGTAAGGAGGTTCCCAAGGATGGTAAGACCCTTGGTGAATTAGTTGTTAGAGCCCCCTGGCTAACACCTGCATACTTTAAGGATCCTGAGAAGACCAGAGATTTATGGCGTGGTGGTTGGTTACATACAGGTGATGTGGCGGTTTGGGACTCTGATGGGCATATCTGGATCATGGACAGGCTGAAGGATGTTATTAAGAGTGGTGGTGAGTGGATCGTTAGCACGAGGCTTGAGGACCTCATAAGCACGCATCCTGGTGTTGGTGAGGTTGCTGTTGTTGGTGTTCCCCATCCCATGTGGGGTGAGAGGCCCATAGCCATCGTCGTACCAAAGCCCGGGCAGAGGGTTACTGAGGAGGAGATAAGAAACCACCTAATGCAATACGTCGAAAAAGGAGAAATACCAAAATGGTGGATACCAGACAAAATAATAATAACACAAAAAGAACTACCAAAAACAAGTACAGCTAAGGCTGACAAGAAGGTTCTCAGGGATCTTTATAAGAATATGTTGTCGACTTGAACTATATAGTATATATTAGATCAAGCTTTAAAAGTAGTGAATATATGGTCTATTCATATGGTTATCGATTTTCACGTATGCCCATCCATAGATTTATCAATTATAAAGGATAGGCTCTCCTCAGTCGGCGTTAGTAAAGTTGTTCTACAACCAATAGATGCATTGCCACTATTTCATATATTGCCAAACAATTACAACCTTCTTAAGGAGTTGGTTTCGGAAGATGAATATGGCGCATTACTTTGGAGTAAATTCGTTATTAAGTTAACAAGTATGTGGTCCTCGGCTATGTACGATAACATGAAGCTGTGGTATGAGGCCATGAATCATGATAGAAACTTCTTCATACCATTCGCAAGCATAAACCCAGCCCTCGGTATAAAGTATGTTGCTGAAAAACTTAATGAGTTGAGTTCATTGGATGTGCGTGGTTTAGTAGTATCACCAACCCTTCAGCTATTCAACCCCCTAGAAACAAAGGCCTTCAGATCAATACTCGAGTACGTTGAGGGTAAGAATATGTTGCTCGTAATGCACCTGGATCCATGCCCATACAGTGTCAGTACGTGTTTTAAGGGGTTGATGCCTAGTGCGCTCATTGATATTTTAGAGAGATACAGTATAAACCTAGTTCTTTCTGCCTTAGGAATTTCTGAGAGTATGGCATATCCGTGGCTTGAGAGTGTTTCCAGGTTAGTTAGAAGATATGATAGAATTTATGTGGAGACCTCGGGTATTTCATGCATACTATTCAACACCCAGATGGGTAAGCGTTTCTTAAAATCTATAGGCGCTGAGAGAATACTATTTGGAGGTGGCTACCCATACCTAAGGCTTAGGCAGGTCATTAAAGGCATTAATTGTGTGGAGAGGTCTGGGCTACCTAGACATGATATAGAGGCTGTTCTACATGATAACGCCGCATACCTATTAAGGATTATTGGCTTAAGCGAGGGCTCTAATGATGAGGATATTACTAACATGAAGAAAACAACCGTGGCTTTTTAATTTTAAATAAAAAATCCCAACACCTATGGCGGTATTATACCGAGTGGTGGCGGTATTCCCAACGCAATAACTGCGCTTAATATCAAAAATAATGCCCCATCTATTATTGCCAAAAGGCCTGAAGTCCACTGCAACCTAGCACTTGCCCTATAGCCGGCCAGCGATGCTGTTATTACCTGGATGGCTAGAAAGAGTAATGCCAGAGCCAGGAGTATTTGTCCTGTTAATCCAGCAAGCGCGGTTACGAATAGGAAGTAAATACCAGAGTAGAGTAGAACGTGATTCATCGCAAAGAGGTTGCTCTTACCTATCGTGGCAGCTATACCTATCATCCAAAGGATTGCATCAAATACCGAGGTTGCTGCAGCGGATAGGGCATTGCCCGCTAAGGCGTCAAATAATACACCAATTAATAACATGATTGCGCCGCTGATGAACACAATACCTAGATCTCTCGGCTCATTCTTCTTCCCAATATTCATATTAACACCGCCGACCGTTATTAGCATGGCGCCACCAACCACATACACAACATCTGTTGCGGCTAAGGCTATACTTGATATTTCACTCATACAAGGTAATGATTGCTACCAAGTCTTTAATGTACGCTTTACCTTTTATATTTATACTATATATTATTGCACAATTATATACATAACATATGTAGTTTGGGTAAAGCATTAAATGTATTCGGCATTTGTGGTATTGTAAATGGGCAGGTTAACCAATGTATTAATAGTAATATTAGCCAGGGTGGTGTATAGTGCGTATTGGTTTTATTTATCTCCGGCATTACCGCTTATCGCTACCGAGTTTAGGGTTAGTAAGGCTCTCCTGGGCTTTGTACCATTCATATTCATTGTTGGTGCTGCTGCATTCCAGGTGCCTGCCGGTATGATAGCTAGTCGCATTGGTAATGCAAGGACGGCTGGCTTGGGTTTACTGATCATGGCTTTAACGGGCTCGTTAATACCCTTCAGCAACAGTTTCTATGCTATCCTAGTGCTCAGGTTTGTTGCCGGTATTGGTGCCGCCCTCTTCTTCTCAACGGGCGCGGCTATACTATCCACATCGTACCCAGAGAGGGTTGGTACCCTACTCGGTGTGTATAATGCGGCATTTGGACTTGGTTCTGGGTTGGGTTTGGTGTGGGGTTTGACCTACGCATTCCTTGGGTGGAAGTTAGCCACGCTGATGCTGAGTCTCGTTGGCATTCCATTGGGCGCCCTAGTATTCGTGATTAGGGGTGGTTACATGGGTAGGGCCCGCATCGTCTTTAGCCGTGAGGCTGTGATAATAGGCTTAGCAACCAGTGGTTTCTGGGGTGTTTATTATGCGGCGGGTAGTTTATTGCCAACATACGCAGTCCTCAGGGGATTAACCCTCAAGCTATCCTCACTATTAACATCAATAATGCTCTTCTCAAGCATTTTCGGTGGCTTGTCTGGTAGGGTTGTGGATGTTGTGAGGAATAAGGTTATGTTGGTGGTCGTATTGACCCTGGTTGGTACACTACCGTTAGCGTTAATAATAACATTAAATCCAATAGCCATAGTAATAGTTGGCGCACTGCTGGGTTACACGAACGAGCTAGCGCTCACGACAGCCTACGCACTAGTTGCTAAACATGAGAACCCAGCACTCTCATTAGCCACGTTGAACGCACTAAATATGATAATTGGTATGTGGCTGAGTGTAGTGTTTTCTGAGACCATGGTTATATCGCCATCATTACCATGGATACTGATGATACTCTCATCAATAGCCCCATTATCACTCCTTTCGCTACTTAATAGGAACTAGTTAGCGTCACTTAACGATTTTATTGACGGTATTGAAACGACCATGGAATGAAGATGAGAACCTATTGATTATTAAGTACGCTATTACGGCTATCATTACTACGAAGTAGGGTGTTAGTTCCAGTAGGTTTATTCCTGCAATCGATTCGGTAACCGTGAAGATCGTTATTGCGGTTGCGATTATAGAAATGACCTTGTCGAGGTACCTCCTCGTATCAACACCATAGAGTATAGCCCTAACCTTCATTGTTGCTGCCCTAAGTAGGGCTAGGTTTGCCGATAAATGAATAATTAAGTTTGCAAGCATTGATAAAAAGCCAAGAATTAGGAACGCTGCGAATGGACCAACCACGTATGTCATGACCAGTGCAATCGCATCGAGTGCCAACGCACTAATTAATACGGAAATCACAGGGTTACCCTTGCTATTAATCAGTGATAAAGCACTGGGTAATTGTCCATCCTCAGCCATTGCGTAAAGGGTTCTTGAGGCGGCAAGGACGTAGGCAAGTCCACCAAGTACGCCATCATTTATCATTGCGAATATGACTATGGGATCAAGTAGCACTCCTAGGAAGTGATGGAGTATTATGATCACAGGAGATAAGCCCTTGCTAGATGCTTTATTTAGGAACTCAATAAATTGATTAAGCTTCATGTACGAAAGACCGGCAACAGCCGTTGAGTATATAGCCAACGCAGCCAACGCACCACCTGTTATTATCACTAATTGAATGGCACGACTAACGGTTTCCCTAGCCTTCTTAACCTCACCACTCAATGGCGTTATTGTGCCATAACCGGTGGGTATGGCTATTGCATAAACCACAGCAACCATAAGCAGAGGTAATGGTACAGAGGTCACGTAGTTAAATGGGTTAAAGAACACACCGTGCGGAGTCGCTAATAGGACAAGGGATATTAGTATTAGTGCCACCATCTCTAGGGAGCCCGCAAAGATCGCGTACTTAGCAGAGACCCTAATACCCAGGTAGGCGAGTGTTGTTATTAATGCCAGGGAAATAGGTAAAGTGACCTGCCAAGGTATACCCAAGATCCATTGAGCTATGTATGACGCACCTATTGCGTAAGCAGCGCCATAGAGTATTGAGTAAAATAAATAATTCCATCCAACGAAGACCCCCGTGTAAACACCACCAAGGTACCTAGTGGCATACTTATAATAACCACCTGTTTCTGCAATGCGCTTACTCAATCTAGCTACTACGAAGCCGTTGGCGAAGGCTATGAGTGTACCTATGATTATTGCAACAGGTCCTGCCAGACCCGCAATGGCTAGCACTACTGAGGCGTATGTCAAATCGCTTAGGAATGGTGATTGACCTCCCAAGCTCGCGAAAAATATGTCCCAAAAACCAAGTACTCTACGTAAACCAACTGCGTTAGTATGCACCCCATTGTTCACAGTCATACTTGAGACTTTAGGCGCTCATGAAGTAATGTATTTAAAAATCTATCTGCCTTTTACCAGAGTATTTACTCTAAGATATGTGAGTGCTAATGAAACTCAAATTATTACATTTAAAAATATTCTACGTATGCGTGGATGAATCATTGCAAGCCCTACTAAGTAACTCATATAGCACATGTTGAGCTTCGCCAGGCCCCCTTATATGATGACGAACCGAACCCTCACAATTAAGTAGGTCAATGTACCTACCACCAATTATATGCACCTCATTACCTAATGCGCATGGATTCTTGATTAATTTCATGAAGAATTTAGTATATACTTTACTTAACCTAATTATTGCTAGGTCCCAGGTCTTACTCGTTAATTCATTTAGACCCCAATTGCCATACATAGCCCAGGTACTTATTACTGAGTAATCGGCATTACCGAGGTAGGCGTCATAGGGTATTATCAAGTCCTTATCTTTAATTATTCCATACCTTGCTGAAAGTATAAATACATCAATGCAGCCCCTAAATCTTCTCAATACCTTAAATTCAGGCCCATCGTACATTTCAATGGCAGGTTTCACTAAATCGCTTAAAACCTGCCTATACTCATACTCCCTCTTTAGATCGAAGCTAGGCACGGTACCTAACCTTGACCGAACAACCCCTAAATCAATTACCTTCTTCTTACTACAATTAATCACAACGAGTACTCTCATTTTTAATTACCTCGTTGATATGTACTTAAATAGCAAACCCCTCTTATCAAGCAATCTATACCCAGCGCCAAGCTTTAGTAGATCAATCGTAGCCCTGACATCCTTAACCAATGAGCTCGCGACCACATCAATTCCTAACCCATGTAGTACAGGGGGGTATGCCGCAGCAGATGGGCCGCTTAGCATCATCGTAGATCCTTCCTTCCTCAATGATAGTATTTGATCTATCGTGTTGTTGATTATCGCGGAGCCTGTTATGACTAGTATGTCGCAATTGGGTATTATCAATGGAGCATCAACGTCCGGGTAACTACCATGCCTAAGATCACTCCTCCTCTCTAATTGATAAACCACGCACCTATCACTGAGTTTTTCGGCCACGGGCGTTATACTGCCAATAAAGCATGCCACACATCCCTGCTTAGTATACCTTAGTATCTCGCTCTTCAAATCACCCTGTCTCAAACTCAAACCTTCACGGGTGACCAGGTAGTGGGATATGGCGTTGATCAATGCAACGCCCAATGCTCGAATTAATGAGTCGAGGTTGGTAACGAGTTCCGGCAGTTCCTCAACCCTGGGTGCAATACCAACCTCCCCAGCCCTAAGGTCCTCAATTGGTGTGTAGGCTATGCCCAGGAACTCGCCTAGTTTGGTTTTGACTAGGACGTACGTATAATTAAGGCATGTGCACTGATCAATAACCTCGACCTTATCATCACCAAGAATCCTCAATACACCCTCAGCCACGGACTTGCTAAACATCGTAATCAACCCATTAGTTTCTTGAATCTAAGGGCGTCATCGAGCATGTGGACGTTGTTAAACATGACGTACACGATGGAGGAGTTCAGGTTATTAACGATATCCCTGAGGTGGGCTAGGTCATCATCCGTGTACTTGTATGAGTAGTTAACCTCGCCCTTGCCAATACCATGCAATCGAAGATAGGCCGTGTTTCTATCTATCAATGGATTTCGTTTGAATGGGTCCACTATGTGGGTGATCCCTACCTCTTCGAAGATCTTCCTTAATAACTCGGGCTTGCCATAGCTATAACCCCTTGGTTCCCAACCAAAGGATTCATTGGCACCTATCGTTCTGAAGAACTCAATCACATCCTTAATGTTCTCCTTCGTTATTCTCATCGATGGTGGTGTTTGGAAGACGTAGAATGACGGGTTTAGTGGTTTGACCGATTTGGCGAATTCATCCCAAAGCTCCAGGTTTTCCCTGGTGGGCCTCAATAAACCGTAGTTCTTGAGATTACCCTTCAACTCAGCCCTCTTTATTCTCCTCCAGGTTGGTGAGTCACTGGTATGGGTTAACCCCTGGAACACCTTAACCGTGAACCTAAAATCACCAGGCGCTTCCCTCCTAAACCCACCCATTCTTTCCGGTATTGGTATGTCATAGAACGTTTCCTGAAGCTCCACAACCCTAAATAGGGAGTAGTACCTGGGCCTCGCTGTTGGAAACCCACACGTCCCAACAAGTACGTCCATTGAGCTTTAGGTTGTTACTCACCCATTTTAATGATTCCTTCCCTATCAACGACGTAGTCCAGAACAACTTCATTACCGCACTCACACACCCTAACCGAGGCAAGCCTCAACCTGGGACCTTCACTAGTTGTTGGATAACCCTCACCCTCAAGGAATGACGTGCCTGAACCAAACACGTAGGGCGACACGGTCAACCTAACCTCATCAACAAGTCTCTTCTTGATCAACTCCCAATTAAGGTGGCCACCACCCTCAACCAGCACCCTCCTCACACCTCTTTCTGTATACAATCTCTCCAGCGTCTTACCTAAGTCAACCCTCTCCTTACCCACCACCCAAACCTCAACGCCCAAACCCTTGATCTCAGCCAACTTATTGGCTGGTGCGGATTCCGTGGTAACAATTATTGTGGGCGCCTCCTTGTTCGTAATAACCCTGGCGGTTATTGGTATCCTCAATCTACCGTCAATCACAACCCTAATTGGGTTCCTATCAGCCTTAACATACCTAGGCGTTAGTGTCGGGTCGTCATTAATTATTGTGTTAGCGCCAACCATTATGGCATCCACGGACGCCCTGACCTCATGAAGCCTCTTGAGGTCGAAGGGGCAGGAAAGCCTTGAGTAGCCGGTCTTGCTTGCAATCCTACCGTCAATCGACATTGCCGATACGATAATGACGTAGGGTCTCATTTACCTACTTAGGTTTCATCATTGTTAGGAGTTTTAAAAATGCCATCTTGTAGTCATCAATCACAGGTATTACAATTAGGTAACCTGTGTATAACCCGTACATCACGATGGATTTAGGGGGCGCCATTAGGATGGTAGGTATCGCCAGTAAATCCTCCTCACCATCAACCACCACTAAAACCCTACGGCCGTCTCTGGCCCTATTTATGGCTTCACTGACTATCATCAGATTGTTGAGGGTTAAGGTCGATGGTTCATTCTTAATACTTATAGTCTCATCAAAATCGCCCCTTACCGCTTCCGTACCAATAACCCTCCTTGTCTTCATATCCATGAAGGCTAGGTCAGGAATCCTCCAATACCTAGTCACATTTACTGTAACCACATCGCCAATGGTTATTAGGAGGTTGTCTTCATACTCATTCCTTACCCTAATTATTGACTCAGGGGCTTCCTTAGCTATCGCCACACCAAAGGGCCAAGCCATGATAGACCTAGCCCACCTACTTGTTAGGACGTACACAGAATGGTTTTAACAGGGAGGGGAATTATAAGCATGTCATTATGCTCGCGTACATTGACTACCCAGAATGGAGGAAACTCATTGAGAGTACAGAGGAGTTGGACGCGCTTTTGTCCAGGAACATGAGGCAAGCACTATCGCTGATCGTGATGATAGGGGGCGATTATGATGACTCAATAAACAGCACATTTCTGAAGGTTTGGAATGGATTAACGGGCAATAAAGGCTTCATAGAGGATGTGCACGCCTTAAGTACACAGTATAGGAGGGGTTTAATTAAGGCTGATGAGCTAACGATAGATATCATAAACCTACTGAACAAGAGGCGCTTCTCGCTGGTTGATTTGATAATGATGAGTAACTACATGAAATTAGTCAACGATATAAACCTCCTAGACCTGGGGCTCATGGTACTTTACGAGAATCCCGAGTCAATACTCGCTGGTGCTAGGGAACCGCCTGACATAATCCCCAATAGAATACTCAGTAGGGAGCTCGAGCTCGATCTCGAGGCGAGGTGTATGGTGGTCAAGAGGACGTTTTCCGTACACGTTTCGAGGCAGTACGACTCTAATATCTACGTTATTGATTGGTCGAATCCAGGTGTTGTGCCTTATAGTAAGTTTGCGGTGTCGAGGGTTGGGGATGTTGAGGTTTCAGACCCCGTCTTCTCCTCCTTTGTTAGGTTTAGGGTGAGGGTTGTGAGTAAGGTTGTGGGTAAGGATTTCGTACTCACCTTACCAAAGCCCCTAAATATCAATGCGGACATGAATTATTGCTCAAGCAACGTATTTGTATCCTTACCGCAAAGCATGAATATGGCTGATTACCTATCATTAGTCGGTAAATTGAGGGGTTTGGGGTACAACGTGCGTATAACACCATTTACACGCGTTGATGAGCTCATAGAGGATTGCAGTGGGGGATCATTGAGTTGAGTGAAAGTTTTACTCAACACTGTTACCTGGAGTACATATGGGCCTGTAAGTAATTTATAAATCACAGTGAGGATGGGTAATTTGATGAGTAATTTCAGAAAACTTTCACTGCTAAGGACTGGTGAAGTATCAATGGCCGTGGTCATTATTAATGGTGAAAAGCACGTTCTAATTAATGACGAGACTACGGAAATAATAAAGGAAGTAAATAGATTACTAGGATTAAGGCACTGCACAACTTGCGGGCGATTAGTTAGGGCTGAGGAGTTAGGCTATGTGGAGATAATAGGTAATAAGGTCGTTAGGGCAGTGTGCATGGACTGCCTAAAGCAATTACACTCGCAAATAATAGATATATTTAATAAATGTGCATAAACACCAAAGAATGACCATTATCAATTATTATAATTTATCGCCGTAAAATGGTAACTACATTTCAGACTGAGTTATTACGTAGCTTAGATAAATAATATTTAATATCGATTACGTGAATTATTCCAGTTTTATTAGCAAGCTTTAACTCGATATCGCAAACACCAAAGCTAGCCTTATCAGTATCAAATCTAGGGCATACTATGCGATCAGCGAATCTACATCGTTCTAGCATATTTACAAAGTCTACGTCTGTTGTAATAAAGTGATAATTTTTATTAAGTGCAACCGCAAGAATAGCCACGTCAATGGCAAATCTTCTAATTGGTTGTTTGAAGCATTCCTCTAATATCTTGGTGATTTCTCTCGCAATCTCATAATCATCCTTACCCGCACTATATTCAATGAGGTTAAATCCATTGCTCCTTAACTTGCCAATAACTTCGAAATCAACGAAGTTATGAATTATATCGAGAAATAAAGGCATGGGAAATACCGTGGCTCCATGCAAAACCCACCTTATCGCTATTACAGGTAATTCAAGCCGTGATGTTATGTCGGTAATTACGCAGTTATTTGCCCTGCAATTATTACGTAAAAAATCATAAACAAGTGTTGGTCTATACTCATCATTAATCCATCTTAGATATTCTTTACCTTTCGCACCCTTTTTATTCATAGACCTTTTAAGGTTTCTTGCCATCGATAAGATTGATTGAATGGATCTCGGTTTTTCGAAATATTCAAATAAATCGATAATAATACTAGTATCCAGCAGAAAATATGTAATCATTAAATTTCCCCATATCTTGTGGTTGCTATATCTTCGTGTCTTGGCTGTATGCCCTCATTTTCTAGGTACGTTACTGTCCTTGCTATGGCGCATGTGAATTTAATTAACCACCGAGTCTCTTCACCAACCTTAGACATTAATTTCTCAGCTATGTCTCTTCTGCCATAAGCTATAGCTAATGATGCCAGGTATGCGATCATGGAATTTACGGGTTTAGATACGGATATTGATCTTAGGGACTCAGCTAGTAACAGCACTGCATCCCTTAAATCCTCATTTTCCTGTCCGCAGGCAATCCTAAAAAGTTTCCTAGCCTGTTCATCATATAATTTTGCAATTATCAATATTAGAATAAGAGGATCATCAGTGTCTCCTAATACTTCTTTCAATTTCTCAGCATCGGCATCATCTATGAACATTCCGCGTTTAAGCTTTGGAATTTGCTCAATCAAGAACTCCCTGAAATCATCTATCGCACTTGTTCCGTGCCTTTTAACTAAGTATTCAATATCTAACTTAAATTCCTTAACAAGATTTTGCACATGTTCATAGTATTCATTGACGTTTAAGCTATTCTTTTTTAAATCATCTGTGAAATTCCTGATTAATTTTGTAAACTTACCGAAGTAACTATCGTATAGCTCTCCAATGCTGTTGTACAATTCTTCAAGCGTTTTATTAAGCTCGTCAATACGGGTGTTTAGAATAACTGAGACGGTCATCTTTCTACCTTAATCAAACATGAATTTAAAAACTCTTCTTTAAGTATTAAGTAAAGGTTAATTCTGGGTTGGGGCTTTTAATTACTTCCCGGAGGAAAACCGTGGCATAGTTACCCCTGGGGAGCCTAAATACCAAAGTTAATACATCGCCCTGAACCTTAATCTCCTTAATTATTGGCGTTACGAATAGCGGCCTATAGCCGCCCCTTATTGATAGTTCGGGCATTGACTTTAATCTAAATGCGGATGGTTCGATACCTTCCCTCTTAAGTGCGCCCAGTTCAATATCTCCTTGGGGTCCAGGTAATATCTTCGTTGACCAACCAATTAGGTGCCCAGCAGGTGCCGCCCTACTTATCCTTATTAATTCATTAACCCTATCCACCAGGGATTCGGTAACGTGAATTATGTGCTTTGTTGGTAAACCATGTTCATCAAGCAATACGGCTATGTCGCCTGGTAACACGGAATTTATTGGTAAACCCTTACCAATACGCTCACTGAGCACTAGGTTGAATAGGTATGATTGGTAAGCCTCCAGGTGTAGTATGAGCAGTTCACGTGGTAACCTCCTTAATGCATTCACATAATCCCTAGGATTACTAGCCAAGTACCTGAGTAGGACCCTCTCGGTATAGTACCTATAACTCCTTGGTAGTAATTCAAGGGCCTTAGAGTAATCACCAGTCCTGGCAATGAATTCCCTAATCCCCCTAATCCTTGAGGGCTCTGTTGGGTACGCGTGGGTTAATATTTCATTAACCGCTGTCTCAAAATTCCCAAGCACCATGTACTTACCAACCAGGTGCGAGTTTGGTCTCTTTATACCAAACCTCTGATAACCGTAATACGTGGGCAACCCCCTAGATGTAATCTGTTCAATGGTGCACTGAACTCTCTCCATGTATTGATTATGGACGTCCCGAATCCTTATTGTGAACTCATTACCCCATATATCGCTTGTCGTGAAGGCTCTATCCATGTTAAAGGCACCTAATATCCTCACGTTCTTGCCCAATTCCCTGGGTACATCATCAATTGAAATGCCTCTCACGGAAATAATTTGCGATGTTACGGCAACAGCATCCTTAAATCCACCAAAGCCTATGTCACGAGGACCGACACCAAATCTTTTACTAAGCATTAACAATAGTGTTATTGCATCAACACCCCCTTTCTCAACAATTAACCAAACCCACGGCCCTGACTTACTTGTAATTTTTGGTAATGGCTTATTGGTGATGCTCGTGGGCACAACCTGCCCATCTAACAACACCTCCTCCACTATGAAATCCTCAAGGCTCTGCTTAACCCTACCGCCAATTCCCTCACAATCAGTAATGTAGTATAGCATCCCAACGAAATTATCAAGCCAGGACTGACTAAACCTCACAAACCTGGCTTATGCGTTTTATTGATAAAACTGTTGTTAGACAATCATTTATTGAGATTATACTTAGCAAAATAATTCACGAACTAATGGTTATGCACGTCATATTTATGACGTGGAAACCGTATTAAATACCGACTAATGACGCTTGGTCAGTATGCAGCCAATACTACTAGGAATACCAGGGCTTGAGTACCAGGGATTCATGGAATGCGAGGCAAACTTCCTACTATCCCTAATGAACTCCATAGAGAGAGGCGTAACGGAGAATAGGAAACCTCAATACCCAGCTCAATCTTGGTGGTCGGTGCTGATGATGGAGCCCGTAAAAGACCCACCAAGCATAGACCCAACCCAGGCACCACTGGTCAAGTTAACCAGGGCATCCCTAATCAACATACCAATAACGGACCCAACATACGGCAAGTACAGCATAAGGCTAAATCAAGAGGTTGATCCAGCCACCGAGATAAACAATGTCATCAAAACCATAATAGCTGAGGCATCAACAAGGCCGGTCATAGCCTCAATAAATGCACTAGACCGATTCCTACACACGAAACCAAGCCTCAAGTGCGAAATATACAAAATGCTCGACAAAGCGCTAAAAGACCTAATACTCAGGGGAGACATAACACACATAATACTATTCTCACCATATGGAAGTCCACAGGGTCCTGAGGAAGGAAACCACTCGGAATACGGCGTCTACATAGCCACAATAACAAGACCTAGGCATGAGGATACAGTTAAAATACACGAAATCGGCTATCTATTCAACGAAGCCGTTGAACAAACCATGACAACATAAACCATAAAACTGAATGCACAACCTCCATCTCAATATGGCATTATTACTTAAGACCAAGTAGTTTCCCATCTAACTTCACTAAACACTAGAGATGCATTATCAAGGACAAAGCATGGAGCCCCGGCCGGGATTCGAACCCGGGACCTCCCGCTTACGAGGCTTGCACGGGGCTTTCGCCCCAGGGCGCTCCGACCAGGCTGAGCTACCGGGGCGTGGTTCTATGATGCTTGTGGTTTTTTAGTTTTTTGTTCGTGGACATTGGTTTGTGAGGCTGCCTAAGTCGCCTCGTTTTCCCTCATCTCAGCGTCCCTACTGGCCCCTCCCCGCCCTGAAGGGCGAGGCTTTAGGTACGTTTTTGTAAATACCAAGGGGCTTGAGGTTGAGGTTTGGGTCTGATTATGCGTGTTGAGGATTTTTGCGGTCTTTTATTTCAATTGGGTTTCTTTTGCGGTATAATTCTTATTAATCTGGCTGAGACTGTGGGGTGTGTGTTGAAGGTTCTTAATTTCTTGATTTTTCCGCTGGTTAATTCGTTGTGCAGCTCCCTCCATGCGACTTTTATGAGTGCTGTTGCTAGGTCTTTACCTTGTACGAACCTCATTGCGTATTTGTCTGCGGCGTATTCGCTTAATTTCATTGTGAGCGTTATTGTGAGTAGTTCAATGAGTATTGCGGTTATGAGTATGGGTATTGCGGGTAGCCTCATTATTGGTATTACGTAGGTTATTAATGCGATGTTGACTAATTGTGCTAGCGATATTAGGAATAAGGTTTTAGCCGAGTCTCCATGCACTATATGCCCTATCTCATGCATTATCACGGCCATCAACTCTCTCTCGTTTAGGCAAGAAATTAACCTTGAGGTTAGTATTACGTAGTTGATGCCAGGTAGTCCTATTGATGCTGCGTTGCACTGGTTCATGTTAACTAGGTAGATGCCGTAGTTCTTGATGCCAAGTTTGTTCATTATCGCGTCCACGTCTATTATCTCCTCGTAATAATTCCGAGGGCTTGTACCTGGGTTACCTACTAGGGATAGTACGAACCTCCTAATTTCATTAAGTGACCTTGAGCTCTCAATCCGTGTTAGAAGCCGGAGAGCATTGTTGAACCTAGCATCATCAAAATCGTTGTACTCCAGGACGAATTTTATTATTTGGGAGTTTCGTAAATCGCCGTGCCTAATCCTTACCCGTATGATGTATGAGTAGATTATCGGTATAAGCAGTGGTGCTAATAATAATGCTACTATTACATGTATTGGTGGTAAAATGCTCGTAATTCTGAGCACGGCTATTATCAGTGACATTATGATTAATGATGTAAGTACGAGGCCTATTAGCCCTAGTGGCAATGATTGTAGCTTGGGTAGGTCATTTACTCTATAAACTCTACTACCTCTTCTCATTAGTAGTATCGTTATCTTACGTGAACCATCTGTACCTAAATACCTGAGGACTAGTGCATTTAGGAGATTTTTTGCTTTACCGTGCCCCCTAATTCTAATGTCATGGTTTATGCTTAACTCGGCATTGCCTAGCTCACTGTTTGCAATTAATTTCGTGTGATCATTGTTCAATTCCTTAGTTATGTAGGGTGTATTAGATGCCCTTAGTAGGTAATTCTCTATGTAATTAATTAAGGATTGGGGGTCTTTGATTAGTTCACGAATCGTTTGATAAATCTCTGCCACCACCATCCATGGCTGTGTGCATGAGGTTTATTTTTTGTGCATTAGTTAATTGCCTGAACATATTCATACTTGTATTACTTCTCTTCGTTCTATACCCATCAATGAGCGATAATACATCGTGTACATTATTGTGTTCAAGAATTAACCAAAACTCGGTACCACGCTCAATCCCATAAACCTTACCCCTCGCACTTCTCTTAATAACCCTAATTAAACCGAGCTCTACCAATTCCTCTAGGAAGTTTCTAACGATTACTGACTCTGATCTCGGGCTTTTTCTAGTCCATATAGATATGTCCTGGGCAACCTTCGCTGGTCTGAAGGTTATTAATTGACCCTTCGCATTCGACACCATATCCTTTAGCATCTGGAGTATCAGAACCTTAACCTTTCTGGAATCCATCATCGGGTTTTCCGGAATTGTCATTGAGGCACCAGGGTTTCCGTATATATCCACTTAGATAAATAAATTAAGTGTTGGAAACACTGTTGGATTCTCTACCGACAGAGTCATATGAAATCTCTTTTTATTATCTATGCTTGGTTATTTTTCAACTTGTCATCTAATTCGAGGATTTTTTCAATAATCTTCTCGTCGGCTTCGAGAATGCGTTCAATCTCATTAATCCTATCCCTCAAATTAATGACCTCCCTCTCTAACTCCATAACTTGTTTCTTAAATGGTGAATCATCACTCATAGAGGAGCCATTTTTAGCATTGTCAACACTAACGAAGTTTAACGCCTTCGATACGGTAGCAATACCATTATTACCTCCATTGTTTATATTACTATTACCTTGGTTAATAATACCACCATTATTGCTCTCACCCTCATTATTATTCGCCACCGCCTTTTTCTTAACATCTTCATCAATTGTGTGCGTATCACGCGACCTAATCTCAAGTCTCCTAACAACAATATGTTTGGGGCTCATTGTAGACCTCACTGGCCTCACTCTAGTGATATTTCCATTTGTAATAACCAGGACCTCCTCCGCGGACATCTCACCAAGTCTCTTGACTAAGTCCCTGGATATTGAAATTTCATCACCTAATAACTCGGGATTTATCTTGAACAACACAACATTACAATGCTTTAGGAGTGAGGATTTTGGTATGACGTTGCTGACGAGTACGGCTCTTAATCCGTACTTTGCCAGCTCCATTATTACGTGGTCTATTATTGAATAGCCAGATTCATCCGCATTAAGTAGATTCTGGGCTTCCTCAATAATCAAGATATGCCTAACCCCCCTCTCAATCAATCCCTTACGCATGTAGTGCATGTACATGGAAGCCAGTATTAGGGAGGAAACCAGCCTTTTTTCCTCGATTATTGTCAGATCACTAAGGTCAATTATGGAATCCCCCTCCATGAGCCTATCAATGCTTATGATACCACTACCTATGTTAGACGCTGAATACTCAAGTCTCCTAAGTATCGCCGCCTTCATCTCAGCCTCCGTCCTCGTATTAACTAGGTAGTTATCGATTTTACCTATTAAATCGTTAAAGCTTGAGTAATTGCCATCCCTGATTATCCTGTATAGCATGTACATGCTCGGTTCATTGAGACCTAGACCGAAACCTAAAATCTCCGTTAATAGCTTCGGTGGCAATCTATTAAGTTCTATTTTAATGGCTGATGTCGGTAATGTTGGTAGGATGCCTGCATATTCACCATGCCAATCAAGAACGGTTACTACGTACTTCTTATTTAACTCATCAATTATTGCCCTAACCAGAGAGGACTTGCCCGCCCTCGTGGGTCCTAAAATGCATAGGTGCTTGTCCAATGATATCCTATAGGGTATCATGAAGCGAGTACCGACCTTAACGCTATCAACTAAGTACTCTCTTACTAACGAGACTATGGCCAGCGATGCTGGGACTGCCAATGCGCCAATCATCAACGTACTCATTCTACCTCAAAAGTAATAGTACTCATTACGATTAATAAGCCACTTTTCACCAAAGGTTTAGCTTCATGAGTTGTGATAGCTCGATGGCCCTAATACTAAGTGCAAGCCACCGCGGTAACAATCTTCGATATTGGTAGTACCTACGATCTAACAACACGGCAACCTTCCTATGGCGGTCTAGGTCCCTCAATAGCCTACCTAGTACCTGGACCGTTGTGGATATCGCTGGGAATAGGAAGGCGGTTGTAAATCCCCCGATCCCCATTCTCTGGTAATAACGGGCTTTCAGGAATCCCCACTGGCTATACTGAGGTAATGGGAAGCCAATTATCATTATGCCGATTAATTCCTGTTCCAAGAAATTCACGCCCTCACCGATTGAGTTTTGTGCATATGTTATTACCACGGATTTCGTAATCCTGGCGTTCCCCTTGAACTCATTAATCAACCTGAGCGTTTCATCACTATCGCCTAGTATGAACGTGGGAACACCCCAAATAGGTGGTGAGTAATTATTTATGTACGTGTTCATGTACTCAATACTTGGGAAGAAAATACCTAAACCACCCACCGGTGGTGCTGATTCTATGAAGATTTTAATGCTCTTATCGACCAGATCAAGGTAATTCTTCAATAACCTATTATTATACGTGAATTCCACATCCCTCACCACGAATACAGTGAAGTTATCCCTGTATTCCTTAGGTAGTGAGTCCACGGCCACGTAATATGACGACTCCGAAACCACATTAACAATGTGCGAAAACCTTCTACTAACCGATGCAGTTAGCAATAGGGCTCTATCGGCCCTTGCAATTAGATCGCGTATTGGCTTAAAGGATACGCACCTCAACCTAACCAGCTTACCGTCGTAGGTGAAGGCGCACATGTCTGTTCCATAGTGCGTGAGTATTTCGAGAACCTTATCACTAAACTTTTCAGAACCTCTTAGTACATCATCAATGTCGAACCTTCTCGCCACAACAACCTCCCTCTGCAGCACATAGTCTCTGGTTCTCTCGAGGATTTTCCTAGCCAACTCATTACCGTGAGATGCCCACTGCTTCAACTCATCGAGACTTATGCCTATTGACGTTTCAAGTCCTGAAATTACATTGTGGAATTCATCGATTATGACCAATGGTCTACGCCAATCATTAATTATATTCGACAATTTGCTATACAACTCAGGGCTTGATAAGTATGAGTGGGTTGATATAATTATTGGCAGTTGGTATGCCAAGGCCTCATTTACCTCATAGGGGCAAGAACCCTCGTTAAATACATCAATGGGATCGCAGGTATCGACCGGCGTTATCGAGACCCTAGCCCTCACCTTACATAGACCACTCATTCTATAGAGAAGGCATTGCTTAGCATCATGGGCATTAAATGGACATAGTGACTCCCTACCCAGGAACATCGCTGTTCTATCCCTAATACCAACCTGCCTAGCGAACTCGCACAACTGCAGTGCCTCGGCTCTGGATCTCGTGATCAGTAGGACTTCGCCACCATCCTCACTCCACCTCTTAGCTATGTTGATTGCCACCCTGGTCTTTCCAAAGCCTGGATAGGCACTCAATAGTACGACCTTTTTACTCTCCAATAATGCGTATACATAATCCACAATACCCCCAATCTCCATTCATTAATAATTTACCCATTGCCATTAATTAGGCACTTAGATTCACCTACTTCATGCCGACGGTTCGTAAATCCTCGTTTTCGATTCCTCAATAAACCGCTTCTTAACCTCCTTTAACTCATTAAATACGCTATCAATTGCGTTAAGCAACTTGGGGTTTGTCCTAACCTCATCAAGGTCTTTGCAGTTGTTTAAAACTTTCTCGAATAATTCATCCACGATCTTATCGGGTAGCCTCTCAAGGGCTTGCCTATAAATCTTGGGTAACTCCTCGCTTATGAATTTCGTGACATCATCAATGGTGCTCCAACCATCCTCTGCCTGCCTAATAATCGCCAGTATTGTCTCGAGACTATACCTCTCATCGGCAGATAATTTTGAGTCATCGAGATCCAGGTAGGCTCTATTTAGGCAATACCTAACGAACCTATATACCAGTGGGTGTATGCTGAGTGATGACATCGATAGTGACAACAGCAATCCCAGTTAAAAATCTATTTACTCAATGTTTTTAAACTACGTGTAGTAACACTGCATGGGAGGCATGGGTGGGATGGGGGTTATTGATACGCATGCCCATTTAAGTCGGTTAGATGTTTATTACCATGCACACGAGTTAATTGACGAGGCCCGGAAAGGTGGGTTGCTGGGAATAATCAATGTAACCATGAGGCTCGATGAGGTATCTAGGGCGTTTGAGCTCGTAAGTAGGCACAGGGGTTTTGTATTCACGGCGTTGGGTTACGACTATGGTGGTTTTGATATTAGGGAAGTTGGGGAGATAATGAGGATTGTGAGGGAAAGGGTTAACTCAATAGTTGGTATTGGCGAAGTCGGCCTGGATTACGTTAAGGTTAGGGATAAACTTCTTCGTGAAATATCAAGGCACATATTCACCAAGTGGGTAGAGCTGGCCAGGGATTTAGATTTACCATTAATCATTCACTCCAGGGATTCTGAGTACGATATCATAGACCTGCTCAGTAAGTACGGACCTGTTAAGTGCATAATGCATGCATTCAGTGGTAATAAGAGCCAAATAGCGAGACTACTTGAACTTGGTTGTTACTTCTCGATACCGCCAACCATAACCAGGTCACAACAAAAGAGGGATTTGGCACTAATGGTACCACTCGATAGGTTGCTCCTGGAAAGCGACACCCCGGAGCTTGGTCCCAGTATTAATGAGCAATCAAAGCCAATCCATGTAAAGCTTGTACTAAGTGAACTAAGTAAAATACTTAATGTGAATATTAATGAGCTAAGTAGCGTAATAATCGAGAACACAATGAGGGCATTTCCAAGCATTTCACGTAAATAATCCAAGCATAAATAACTCCAGCATTCGTAGATTCATACTGAGATTCTGATCACGTTATCACATCAATTAATTGAATACGTATTCTAAATACACGGTTATGCATGGCGATACCAACACATTAGATTCATCAGCCCTGCGAGGGCGCATCATCAAATCACCTCTCCGGTCCTCATCACCTAATCTCAAGGGGAGGGGCGGGAGTTCTTATTCCTTCCCATTATTGTGAGACAACGGTAGTAAATTATTCTGCGATTATTCATCACTTAACCACAGTGGCCCTTTTGACGCTAATGTCCGAACCCCTAGCAATGAATATCTTCTTGATATCACCTAATTCCTTTAGAACCCCTACGTAGAATGTGGCCTCCATAAAGTCAGTCTGCTCCTCGAGACTTCTCGGCTTTCTCCTTCTAACATTATTTATAAACTCATTAATACCGACACCGTACTTATGCTCGAGGTCCTTAATCATCACCCTGAAGGTATCCTGCCTGTAATCACCGTAGTCGTTTATGCACGGCGGCGGGGGTAATCCAAGTTTCCTTGTTAGGTTGACTATGTATGGGCATGTTGATGGGTCTCTACCCACCGGGCAGTGTTCCTGGCACACGATCGTTGCGTATCGTAGTATCCTCTCGAGAATACTCACTGGTATTATCGCATACTCTTCATCTGGGTCGAGCTCCACAGCGCCCATTGTTGGATCGAAACACCCATCATGGTTCCTTAAATAAAACTTTGTTTAGGGTGCCTCAACCGCACTCCTTACGAGCCAACACACCCTCTGGCGTTGCCTCTAGGATATTGCCCCTCTTAATGACCAGGGATACCTTATTCCTACCCAACTCATAGCTTAACCACCTGTAATTCGGCACATCCCACACAACGATATCCGCCAGATAACCAGGCTGCAGTATGCCCCGATCCCTGAGCCCCAGGCTGTACGCTGCATTGACCGTGGATGCCATTAGCACCTCAATTGGTGTCATACCCAGTAGGTACGTGGCCAACTCCATCGCGTACTGCATGTTTAGGGACCAGGAGTTGGGGCTGAAGTCAGAGCCCAGCGCGATTGGTACACCGGCCTCCCTAAGCGCCTTGACTGGCGGTCCCCTGTTGGTCATTAGGGATAGTACTGTGACGGGCAGTAACGTTGCTACGGTACCTTTTGATGACAGTAACTTAGCGTTTTTCTCGGGCATATTGAGTAGGTGATCCATAGATGCTATGTTGAATTCATTAACCAAGTCGCTGCATCCTATGTAGGCTATCTCGTCAGCATGAAGCCTAAGCCCAAAACCTCTGGCGTAGGCCTCCCTCATGATTTCCCTCGTCTCCTCAACCGTGAATGCACCCTCATCACAGAATACATCCACGAACTTCGCGAGACCCCTAGCCACATTAAACGACTCTATTACAGCCTTTACGTAATCCCTCCTATCCACATTCCTGGGTGGTACGTGGATTAGGTATGTAGGTACTACATCAGGTGGTACACCGCCTATGGCATTATTTATAATCCTCAGGAGCCTAACCTCCTCGCTTGGTAATAACCCATACCCGCTCTTAACCTCTATCGTGGTGGTTCCGTACTTAGCAACATTGAATAACCTTCCGAATAAAGTTCTTCGAAGTTCGTCATTTGTGGCGTTCACCGTGGCACTGACAGTCTTGTAAATACCACCACCCCTCCTCAAGATCTCCTCATAAGGCACACCCTGCAGTTTAAGTTCGAGTTCATCCTCCCTACTACCCATAAATAACAAATGAGTGTGTGGGTCAACTAGGCCGGCCGTGACGAGGGAGTCCTCTGCAGGTACTCTACATTTACTATCGTACTCCCTACTGATCCTATCCCACGGGCCAACATCCACTATGGACCCATCATCCACAGCAATCCCCGCATTCTCCATTATCAAGACATCGTCACCGTACCTCCAGGGCATCGATTTCGCAGTCACCAGTTGACCTATTGGGCCTATTAGTAGCGAGACCCCCCTCATGTGTTGGGTATAGGTGTTATGGTTTAAAAATATTGTATTTTGTACAAACTTCGTGGTGATTGATAGAGAGAGGATTCGTGACATAGCCCTTAAGCACGCATTAGTTAATGCCGTGAAGTTCAATGGGAGGGCGGACGTAAAAGCCGTGGTCTCTAAGGTATTTGCCGAAGATCCGTCGCTAAAGTCTATAGCAAGGGATGTGGTTCAGATAGTTAGGGAGGTTGTTGATTACGTAAATTCCCTAAGCATTGATGAACAGAGGAATTTACTAATGAGCAGGTGGCCGGAGGCGCTTGAGGAGAGGAGGGTTGAGTCGTATAGGAAGGGTATTGAGGATTTGCCTCCTCTACCCAACGATAGTAAGTACGGCGTGATAACGCTTAGGTTTGCGCCAAACCCAGACTTCGTACTCCACCTGGGTAGCGCAAGGCCTGCCATAATTAACTACGCCTATAAGTTGAAGTATGAGGGGTTGGGGAGGAAGGCTAAGTTCATACTTAGGTTCGAGGATACCGATCCAAGAACGAAGAGGCCATTGCCCGAGGCCTACGATGCAATTAGGGAGGACCTGAGGTGGTTAGGCGTTAAGTGGGATGAGGAGTACATACAATCAGATAGACTGAACATATACTACGGCATTGCCAGGGAGATAATAAGCAAGGGTGGAGCCTATGTTGCGGCAAGAGATAGTGGGTGTACGCCAGATGATTGGAAGAAGTCGAAGGTTACAGGTCAACCCTGCAGAAATAGGGATGCCGACCCAAGCGTCAACCTAGAGCTCTTTGATCGGATGCTTGAGGGTCGCTATCGCGAGGGTGAGGCGATTCTCGTGATAAAGACAGACCTGGCACACCCAGATCCAAGTGTTAGGGATTGGGTGGCCATGAGGATCATAGACACGGATAAGTACCCGCACCCAAGGGTTGGGTCTAAGTACGTGGTTTGGCCAACGTATAATTTCTCGGTATCCATAGACGACCACCTAATGGGTATAACGCACATACTAAGGGCCCAGGAGCACTCCGTGAATACTGTAAAGCAATCCTTCGTATATGCGCACATGGGTTGGGAGCAGCCTGAGGCCATACACTTTGGTAGGCTCAGGATTGTAGGGATGACACTCAGTAAGACTAGGCTTAAGGCTCTTGGTATTAGGTGGGATGATGTTAGATTACCAACGCTGGCGGGGCTTAGGAATAGGGGTATTCAGCCAGAGGCCATTTGGAGTATAATGCTCCAGGTTGGTGTTAAGCCAACCGATGCTACAATAACCTCGGAGAACTTATTTGCCGAGAATAGGAAACTGATTGAGCCTAGGGCGGACAGGTACATGGCCGTTATTGACCCTGTTAAGGTCGTGATCGAAGGAGTCCAGGAGAGGCTCACCGCTAGGTTGCCTATGCACCCGTCATACCCAGAACGTGGCTACAGGGAGATACAGCTTGAGCCGGTTAACGGTGAGGTTGAGCTATTCATCGGTAGGTCCGATCTTGAGAAATTGAGTGTAGGGTCCATAGTTAGGTTGATGGAGCTCGTAAACATAGAAATCACGGATAAGAGGGGTGATTCAGCAATAGCGCATATACACAGTAAGGACCTTGAGAGTGCTAAGAAGGTCAATGCACCAATAATCCAATGGGTACCTACGGATAACGTGCCAGTAATAATCAAGAGACCCGAGGGCATGAAAATAATCGAGGATAGGGGATTGGCCGAAAAGGCGGTGTCTAAGGTGGGTGTTAGCGATATAGTGCAATTCATGAGATACGGTTTCGTTAAACTCATTGAAAAGTCCAATGAGGAGATCTTTGTATACGTCCATAATTAATAAGTAGATTAATTGTGAAGCATCATCTTTATTTCCCTTAACTAACTAACACAATGGGTGATAAGCCTCGCCCTTCAGGGCGGGGTGAGTTTTTAAGTCTGGTTGTTTGTTTTTCTTGTGGATGTTGCGTAGGGCTGTTGCTGTCGAGCTTGAGACTACTAAGGAACTCAATAAGTTGCTTTACTCCGTTGAGTCTGCGTACCTCAACATCGTTCATGAGGTTGCTGAATACGCCGTTGCGAATAACGTCTTGAACGCAACTCAGCTCCAGGGGTTGTTCTACAGCAGGTATAGGCGGGAGTACCCAAGCCTTAACTCTCAACTAATTATCCAAGCCATTAGGCAGGCATCGCAAATTGCGAAATCATTCGTTAAGAGGAAAAAGAAGGGCTTGGCGAGAAAGCCCTATCCGGAGGTTAGGAGCGTCTCATTAAGATTTGTTGAAACGGCTTGGAGTTATGAGGAGTTCGTTAAGTCAGTAGCCCCGGTTAGGCTTGCCATATCACCAATCAGCACCGGTAAGAGAGGTAGAGGTAGTAGGAGATTCGAGGTTTGGTTGAGGCTTCACAGGAGGTTTTGGTTGTATTGGTGGAAGGTACTAACTGGTGAAGCCGAGCTAGCGAGTACGTTGATTGTTAAGCGTAGGTTGAACAGATGGTATGCAGTGTTCGTATTCGAGATAAAGCCCAGGGAGGAGGAGCCAAAATCAATCATTGCCTTCGATATTAACGAGAACACCGTTGCTGTGAGTAGGATTGATATAATTGCAACAATTGATAAGATCGCAGATTGGAATAGGCGGTACCTAATGCCTGAGCTCTACTCGATTAGGACTGACTTCGGTAGGTTGGCTAGGAGGTATGAAAAGATTAGAAATACAATCATCGAGAGGCTAAAACCACACTTCACATTACTAAATGGTAATTACGTGAACATAACGAATACCAGGGAATACAGGAAGCGCGTTAAGCACCTAAGGGAGAGTGGTAGGAAGGTTGGTCGTGTCAGGCATGTGGCGAGTGAGTTAACCAAGAACCCATCAATTATAATCACCGAAGAACTTGGTGAGAACCCACAGGAATCAATGATTAATGAAATCAAGAGGAGCGAAACAAGACACCGTGTAAAGCAGACACCATTCAAGGCTTTGGAGAAAACCGTTGAGGATAAGGCATTGGAACGCGGCTCCAAGATATTTCGTGTATCGGCATACAGAAATAGTAGGATATGCCCGATGCACTTCGTGAGGTTGGAGAAGACTGATGATTGGCACATCCTAAAATGCCCAAGGGGCCACTACGTAAATAGGGATCACGCATCCATACTCAATATGTTGTGGAAAACAACACCAGAAGCGTGGACAAAAGGCGTATGGTGGAACATGAGGAAAAGGATGGACTGGAGAAAACACGAAAATAAATCAAACCCGATAATACCATACACCACCGTACAGTACCTGCACGCAATACTCAGGGCTTTCACGGCCAGCGAACAAAGCCCCGCAGTGCTGACCCGGGGCAAACCCATGAACCCCACCGGAGGAGCCAATGAAGGCTGGGCGAGGAAACCACCCGCCCTTCAGGGCGGGGAGGAGGTCAGCTAAGATGCTATGAGGGCATATTACAAATGCGCGAGGTGTGGTTATACAGCCGATACAAACGTATGGCTTTGGAGATGCCCTAGGTGCGGTGGTCCCATTGATGTAATTATTGAAGACTTAAGATTAACGTTAAGTGAACAAAGGGGTCTCTGGAGGTTCGCTAGTGTAATACCTGCCAAACCACTCGTCAGTCTAGGTGAGGGTTTTACACCATTAGTTAAGGCGAGATTTTTAGGGGAAAATACGTACCTAAAGCTCGAGTACCTAAATCCCACGGGTTCATTTAAGGATAGGGGCTCCGCCGTGGCCGTGTCCAAGGCTGCTGAATTGAATGCAAAGGCGGTTGTAGAGGACTCCAGCGGTAATGCCGGTATATCCATAGCCGCGTATGCATCAGTTGCTGGCATTAGGGCTAGGATATACGTACCCAGGGACGCACCTGAGGGGAAGAAAAGTCTCATAAAAGCGCTAGGTGCAGAGCTTATCGAGGCGCCATCTAGAGCTGATGCTAGTAAGATGGCCATTGGGTCTATAGGCAGTGACGAGGTTTATATTGGGCATGCATGGAATCCGTGGTTTTTACAAGGCACGAAGACCCTAGCCTATGAGCTGGTGAATCAATTAGGACATGCGCCCACCTCTATAGTGTTGCCAGTGTCCGCTGGGACACTATTGCTGGGTTTGTTCATAGGCTTCAACGAACTGATGAATATGGGTCTAATTAATGAGTTACCTAGGTTATTCGCAGTTCAGGTTCAAGGCTTTGCCAAGTTGTATGAGGAGTTGCATGGTGAGTATAGGTCGGAGCCGACCAGGATTGCTGACGCCCTCAGAGTCTCTGAACCACCGAGAATTTCGCAGATGATCAACGCCGTTAAGTCGAGTAATGGCGATGCCATTGTCGTTACGGATGACGAGATAGTAAGGGCGTGGAAGTACATGTTTAGGAGCGGTTTCATAATAGAGCCAAGCAGCGCAACTGTTCTCTCCGGCTACTGGAGGTTAATGGGTAATAATAAAATTAATAGGAATGACGAGGTGGTGCTTATACTTACAGGTAATGGTCTTAAGTACGTAGATCTTATAAATAAATATGTAATAGCGGAGAGTAATATCTAAATAGAAATATTTAATAAGGAAACATGCTCGACATCATTAACGTGAGAGTATCAACAAGGAGCAACGCATTTCCTGGCTCTGCCATCAGGGGGATAAATGAGGAAGTCGTTAAACTAGAGAGGGTGGGTGTTAAGGTTTATGGGTTTCACATAGGACAACCTGGGTTGCCACCAAGCAAGGATCTATTACTTGAGTTTACGAAAAATATGCTTGAGAAACCATTCGAGTATAGCATGTACACCCCAAGTAGTGGTATTGAGGAGCTCAGAGAGGCTATTGCCGAGGATTACTCAAGGTACTCAGGAGTTAGTATCACGAGCAATAATGTATCAGTTTCAGCGGGCTCGGCCGAGGCCATATTAGCGACATTCATGAGCATAATCGATGAGGGTGATGAGGTCGTTTTACTTGACCCGACGTATTTGATGTATGAACCTGTCATTAACTACCTTGGTGGTAGGGTTAGGAGGGTCGGTGCTAGGGAGGAGCTTGGTTGGGAGCCTAGTGAGGAGGATATTAAGGCTGTGATGAGTAGGAGGGTTAAGGCTATAATCATAGTTAACCCCGACAACCCAACGGGTAGGGTTTTGAGTGAGTCAATGGTTAGGTTATTGGTTGATTTGGTCCGCGATTACGATGCATTTCTAATATACGATGAGGCGTATAAGCACCTCTATTACGAGGGTTCGCACATTTACGCCATTAAGTACGACTTAGATCACGTCCTAGCCCTAAATACGTTCTCTAAGGACCCGGCAATGCCCGGTTGGAGGCTTGGCTACTTGGTTGCTCATGAGGAGTTCATTAAGGTGTTCAATAGGGTTAAGCAGTACACAAACCTTAACCCACCAACACCAGCCCAGTATGCTGGATTGCTCTATCTTAGGAAGTATAAGGAGGCGTATTTACGCGAGGTCCTACCCATCTATAAATCTAGAATGGAGGCGATGTACAATGCCCTGAGGAAGTACCTACCGGAGGCTAGTGTTGTTAGGCCTAGGGCTGGGTTATTCATGTTCCCAAACCTAAAGCCCTACCTGGAGAGGCTTGGTATCGATGATAAGGAGTTCTCAACTAGGCTTGTTAGGGATGCGCATGTTGCTGTCGTACCTGGATCAGCCTTTGGGGAGAGAGGTATGTACCACGTGAGGATGACCTTTGCTAGGGAGGATGAGAGATCGATCGAGGAGGGAATCAAAGTAATGGCCGAGTATGTGAACGCCAACAATAGGAAGTAATAAAGGAAATAAATTAATATTTACGAATACATACACTCCTAATGACTATAGATATTGGGACCAAACTCTCACTAAGCGATATCGTGAGGGTCGCTAGGGATTACGAAATCGTTAGGATAACCAATGAGGCTGTAGATGCTGTACGGCGATCACGGAGGATTCTTGAGGAGTTTATTCATAGCAACGTTAAAATATACGGCGTAAATACTGGTCTTGGCGATTTATACAACGTAACTGTTAACCCCGAGGACGTCACTAAGTACTCAATCGAGATGCTCATAGATCATGCCGTTGGCATTGATGACTATGCACCGGATGATTGGGTTAGAGCCACAATGCTTATCAGAGCCCATCAATTATCCCTTGGTTATAGTGGGGTTAGGGATGTGGTGATTGAAAGACTTATCCAATTTCTAAATGAAAGAATAACGCCACAAATTCCGAAGTACGGCTCCGTGGGAGCCTCCGGAGACTTGGCACCATTGGCACACCTAGCCCTTACGTTGTTGGGCAGGGGTTACGTTAAATACCAGGGTAAGGTCATGAGTAGTGCAGAAGCCCTTAAGTTGGTTGGGCTCGGTGAATTAAGGCTAAGCTATAAGGAGGCCTTATCCCTAATAAATGGGACTAGCTACAGCACAGCCATAGCAGCATTGGGTATTTGGGATTCGTATATCTTGTTGAGGGCTGCCTTGATAGCTATGGTGTTGATGCTCGAGGCATCCCGTGCAGCCACAGCACCATTAAGTACGGAAGCGAATTCCGTGAAATTGCACAGTGGTGAGGGCAGGATAGCAAACATACTAACTAACTTGCTTGGTGATAGTAAGGAGGTGAACACGGACGGTAGGGTTCAAGACCCATACTCAATAAGGTGCATACCCCAGGTATTTGGTTCGGTGATTGACTCATGGATCTGGGCGTACAACAATGTTATGAATGAGGTGAACTCGGTTAGTGATAACCCAATCATTATTAATAATAATGTATACTCAACATGCCACTTCCATGGTCAGTACGTAGCCATATCCACAGACCTACTAAACATAGCCCTTACGGTTCTCGGCAACATGATCGAGAGACAAGTGGCGCAGCTATTGAGGAGGGAGATTAACGGAATAAGCAATTATCTGGCAGGTGGTCCCTGGCGTGTTGGTTTAATGCTAACGCAGTACACCGCAGCCGCGTTATCAGCTAGGCTTAGGGAGTTGGCGACACCATCAACCATACAGAACATACCAACGAGCGGCTTTCAGGAGGATGTTAACTCAATGAGCGCGAATTCCGCAATTAAGCTACACGACATTAATTCCATAATTGCCCAATTAATTTCGTTGCTTGCGTATGTTAGTTATACAGTATTGAGGTTACGCGACAACTGTTCAGGGTGCGGGAGAGCCGCGGTTAAGGCGTATAATATTATTGATAAATATGTTGAGGGTTCCCAAACCCATAGCGAGGCGGTTTCGCGATTGACCAGCGCCATTAATGAATTAGCTGGTTTGGTCGATCTCGGTATTATTAAATCGTGACTATGGAATTATCCAATCTTCCAATTATTACCTTCGATACATGCCTGCCACTGAATATCCCAACCTCAACCACGCCTGGTATTTCCTTGATCCTAACCTCCATTTCAGTTGGGTTTATTGGGGAGTTAGGCGTATAATCGAGTATGTAATTACCATTGTCAGTAACCACCGGCCCCCTCTTACCATCACCGCCTCTCAATACCGCCCTGCCCCCAAACTCGGTCTCTAGGGTCCTCTTAACAACGCTCCAGGCAAAGGGTATTACCTCGATTGGTATTGGGTGCTTACTTGGTATCCTATCCACGAGTTTAGCTTCATCAACTATGACAATGAAGCCCCCCGCCCAATAATCAATAACCTTCTCCCTAGTCAATGCGGCACCACCGCCCTTAATCAGATTCTTCTCTCGATCAACCTCGTCAGCACCATCTATGGCAACATCGATATGATCAACCTGCCAGGGATAACGTAGTATTGATGAGAGGCCTAGGTTTAGTATTTCGATTTCCGTTTCGGTTGACGTGGGTACTAATAGGACGTTCTTGATACGCCCATCAACAACGGCTCTATGCAACTCCCTGAGGAATAGCATTGCCGTGGAACCCGTACCGACACCAACCACGTAATTGCTCGCCACATACCTCAAAGCCTCCCTAGCCGCAATCAATCTGGCGGTGTTTATATCGCTCACGGTAATCCCCGAAACATTGGGTTTCTTATTGTTTTATTTAATTTATTATTATGCCGTACCCTGCACCAGTTTAATTAGTTCCCTACTGCATTCCTTGGGTGATTTATTGAGGCAGAGCCTGAGGGCCTCGCCAACCCTAACGGCGTCCCTACTCTCGTGTACGTTGTGCGTTCTAATGGCGTCGGCGCCCATTAATACGGAGATCGCCTCAACACTTATTGATGCGAATAATCTATCCTCAGGAGGAGCACTTCTGCGTATTAACCTCTCGAGAAATGACTTCCGGGAGACACCAATGAGTATTGGTAATCCTAGTTCCTGCCTAATCTTTACCGTGTTCATTATCAATATGGAATCCCAGGAATACCAGGGGTAATTCTCATTACCATGCCTATACTCACCACGTATTGGCTCTCCACCCGTGATCACCGGGTCGAGGCTTAACGGTCCAAACCCAATTCCTGGATCTATGACTATCCTGTCCCTACTTATGCCACTATTAAGCGCGATGTCTACGCTCTCCCTGAGGGCGTTGATCACCCTATCAACAGGTTCCAAACCCCTGTTGGGTGTTCTCTCCCTAGCCATTACTATCACGGATACCCCATGGTCAGCAACAACCTTCGCCATGTTTGGGTCACCCTTGAGTCCCGTCACGTCATTAATTACGTCAGCACCAAGCCTAAGGCATTCCTCGGCAACCCTAGCCCTGAATGTATCGATTGATAAAACAAGGTCTGGGTAGGCGTCCTTTAATGCCTTAACCACGGGTGCTAACCTGCCCAACTCCTCATCAATACTGACCAAGGTTCTATTGTATGGTGCAGTGGACATGCCGCCCAGGTCGATTATATCGACACCATCCTTAACCATGGAATCCACAGTCTTGACGACACCATCAACGCTAGTCCTTACAGAACCCTTATAGAAGGATTCAGGGCTTAGGTTAACCACACCCATTATCCTAACTGGTTCACCATCACCAATCCATACACGACCAAGCCTAGCCTTGATCATAATGGAATAGTCAGTATTACTAAGTTTTAGGTCTTATCCATTGGGTGTGTAAGGTTTATTTTTTGCCTAAAATGCCCAATAATGTGGAGTTATCGCTTGGTGAGGAAATACTGATTCTAATTCGGGAACGTGGTCCATTAACCCCTGAGGAAATAGCTGGCTATTTGAGGAGGGATGTTGGGGAGGTTCGTGAGGAGATAAGTTATCTCGAATTGGATAAATTCGTTACAAGGGTCAGGAGGGGCTTGATATTTAAGAAGGAGGCCTATGACCTGACACCAACAGGTCTCGAGGAGGCTGAGAGGGCATACGAGAAATTGAGGGCAAGAGCCAATGAATTGATGCAAAGGCTCACATCATTAAACCCTCATGAACTCGAGGAGTTACTTAATCAATATGCCTCAATAGTACCATTAATGCTGCTCCTGAACCTAATACCGCTTGAACTATTGATGCTTATGGGTCTTGACCTATTAATGCTGGGGCCTGTCGTGGTGCATGATCATTAATCATGGACAAGTCAAATGAGTGCAATGATGTATATTGCATATCCAACAAGCCCTATCAATCCAACGTCCCAGGTTAACCTACCCCTTAATACGTGATACAGCATTGCTACCGAGACGGCCTCCACTGCGATGACGCTTATGATTGCCTCGTACGTCAGGGACCAACTAGTTAGTACTAGGGCTAGGGCTGGGTAGATTGTTGAGTACAATACCTTCTCACCAATGAGGGCAGCCACAGCCATAGTATCCCTATTACCCAGGGTCCATATTATGGCGGTTATTGATTCGGGGAGCACGGTTGCGGTAGGCACAATAATTATTGATAAACCCATAGTATCTATAGACAACATTCTTGATAAATCAACAATCCCCGAAACCAGGTATTTAGATCCCACATATAGTAGTAATACGGAAGTTATTACCTGAAGCGCCAATGCCACATCCTCGTTAAACCTGGCAAGTTTAATGAACCGTAATTCCTCCACATCTTCAATCACAATTCCCTCCTTGCCCCTCATAAGCCCTACATAGACTAGGTATGCAATGAATAGGGCGGTTGCAATTACGTACCTAATAACGCCAACACCCAATAGAGCTGGTAATAGTACCGTGGGATATAAGGCTATGACCACGATAAACGGTAAAATCAACTCCCTACCAACTTCAAGAACGAGGTCGTTTCTCGAACCCCTACGAAAGCCTATGACAGCCACAAGGAATATTATTGAGTAGATTATCGTGGAAACTACGAATGGTTCACCAATAACCGTGCCCACGGCAACCTCCTCGCCGGAAACTCCGCCGTAAACTAGCAGGGCGACGAGAAACACAATAAGTTCAGGGAGTGATGTGAGTACTGGAGATATGACAGCGCCCACGAAGGAGCCACCGAGCCTATACCTATGGCTAATGTGCTCCATGGAGTTCGTGAACAACCACCCACCGATAAGTACGGCGGTGAATCCTCCAGCAATACTAAGTATAATTGAAAGCATTTTAAGCGCTTCAAATTAAATTGTTTTGAGGGCAATATTTAATAATTATGGCGCGATTGCGATATCAATGAGCCTACCAACAACCCTGTTTAAGAGGTACGAATTACCACCACTACCATACTCAATAAACGCACTTGAGCCCCACATAAGTGGGCAGGTTATTGATGTGCACTATAACGGACACCATAAGGCGTATGTGAACGGCGCAAATGCCACGATGGAGAGGCTTGAGAAGATAATAAAGGGTGATGTGACAAGTTATGACATGCAGGGACTGCTCAGGAGCCTCTTCTTCAATGTTAATGGTCACAAACTCCATACACTGTATTGGTACTCAATGGCACCGGCTGGGAAGGGTGGAGGCACACCAGGCGGTTACCTAGGCGACTTAATAAAGAGGCAGTTCGGTAGTCTCGATAGGTTTAAGGCATTGTTTACGGAGGTCATGAGATCACTGCCGGGGTGTGGATGGACAGTCCTCTACTACGATCCTGAAACGGGGAACCTGGAATTCACAACGTTCGAGAACCACTACAACCAACACATAGCCGAACTACCAGTATTACTCATTGTTGATGAATTTGAACACGCCTACTACCTACAATACAAGAACAACAGGAACGGCTACCTAGATGCCATCTGGAACGTGATAAATTGGGAGGAGGCTGAAAACAGGTTGAGGAAATATATGAAGTAGGTTGGTAAGCCCAATATGGAGGAATAACATGGTAATAAAAATACCATGATTTATTTCCCTTTTCATAAACACATAAATTCAGTTACGTAACCCATATTGCGTTTAGTAGTAGTGCTGATGCCAGCATGCTTGTTGCATCGTTAATATCAAAGGGTGGTGTTACCTCAACAACATCGAACATCCTGGGTCTAAGTCTCTTGGTTACGTCACGGGTAATCCTTATGATCTCCCTAGACGTGAACCCACCTGGAGATGGGCTATTAACACCCGGGGCGAAGGCTGGATCCACAACATCTAGGTTAATGCTCACATGGGCAACCCTATCCTTAATATTTTCAGCTAATTCATTGATTACGTTCTCTATTCCGTACGAATCAACATGGTCAATGGTATATACTTGAACGTTCAACTTCTTAGCCTCATCGAATAGGTATGGCGCATTTGAATGAGGTCTAACACCTACTATGGCTATGAAAGCCTTGGGGTCAACCTCCCTAACCCACCTAACTACCTGCCCACTCGTTAAACCCTCACTAACAACCCTAACATCTGGATGCGCATCAAAAAGTACGTAGGCCAGTCCATCACCACCAATCCTCCTTAAACCCCTAAAGGCTGCGTACGACGTGGTACTATCACCACCAATAACAAGCAATTCCCTAACCAAGCCTAGGGCTTCAGCAACGGTATTCTCAACCCTAAGCCAAGTTTCCTTGTGGTCGCCAACAACCACATCAACATCGCCAAGATCCACAATACTCAATCCACTATATATCATGGGTGAGGTGTACAACCAAGACCTAATACGGGCTGGTGCCAGTCGAGAACCTGGCCTTGTACCTACCGCGCCATCCCAAGGGACACCAAGAATACCAACATCACCCTTAACCCAACCCCTCCTAACTACCTCACCAACCCTTACATCTCCTGGATCCTTAATGAACTTATACATGGACTCCCTCACAAAGGGCATAGCCAAGGATCAATATAATGGAATTAAAAAAGCGTTACCATGGAATTAATTACACCTCAATAATATAATTCTAGAATTAATATTATCGGCATTTTACCTTAAATGATAACTGGTGCATGAAAATTCACCATGTACATCCTCGTTGATCTATGAGAGATATGTGAGAATACGTACTAATTAATTCATTGGTTGCATTTTATGATCTTTTGCATATTAATAAATGATATAAGCTGTTGTATAATTAATTAATATTTATTGCTATAATTTTAAGAATTATTATTTTAATAATCAAAAGTTTTGCTTATCTTTTTAAATTTTGCTTCTCATACTATAGGGTTACGAGATGCAACAAGTCTTATTTTTGACATTATGAAGTTAGCACGATCAACTATGGGTACACAGGCCTCGGTTAAGGTTGATTGGTCGTCTCTGTGGAAGAAGGAGGATTGGTGGGCTCTCTGGATAGGGCTTTTGATATTCTTCCTGTCACTGCCAGGTTATTACGGTATCTACTTACTTGGTTGGGTTCCGAGGGTCGCTGCTCCATGGGTTAATCCATCGAAGAGCGTTGTGGTTGTTGGGCAAGCCTTAACCATGACTAAGGCATATTTAGGGCTTAATCCGGTTCTGAGCATATTATTTTTCTATCTATTTCTGTTGGCAATATTAACTATTGCCGCTAAGGCCATGGGGCATAGCGCCAGGAGGTTTGCAGCTGGCTTTACAATAATGTTTATACTAACCTTCGGTTTCTGGTGGTTGCTTGGTTATGCCTACTTCAATGCTACCCCTGACCAATACGCAAAGTTGCACATTACCTGGTCAATACCTGTGGGTGCGGATGGTATATTAATATACATCCTAATAATCGGCCTTATAATATCGAACCTATTATTCTACAAGAGGAAACTACCCGCCGTATTGGAGACCGGTGCGAGAACTGAGTGGTACATAAAGACAGCCATAGTATTGCTCGGCGCCTTAGTGGGTGCCACATCGCTTAGGTATATATCGTTAGCCGTGACGCTTGTAGAGAGGTCCTTAATAGCCATAGTGGCTGCCTACCTAATATATTGGCCTATTTCCTACGTAATATCGCACAAGCTGTTTAAGTTAGACATCAAGTGGGCGGCAACACTTGCATCAGGCGTTAGTATATGCGGCGTGTCCGCCGCAATAGCCACGGCTGCGGCAATAGGTGCGCCAAGCATTGTTCCAGCAACTGTGGCGTCCATAATCGTGCTATTCGCGGCAATTGAGTTAGTGGTATTACCGTTCATAGCAGCTACGATCCTAAAGTGGGCGCCATACGCCGCGGGTGCCTGGATGGGTCTCTCTGTGAAGACTGATGGTGCAGCTGCTGCAAGTGGTGCGTTGACTGATGCCTTAATTAGTGCCCAGCCCGGGCTTGCTGCCTATAAGACCTGGGTCATGAGTACGGCAGTTATGAACAAGGTATTTATCGATATATGGATTGGCCTATGGGCGTTCATACTGGCTGTGATTTGGGTTACGAGGATCGAGAGGAAGCCTGGCGAGAGGGTTCCGGCCATACAGATTTGGTTTAGGTTCCCTAAGTTCGTGCTGGGCTACCTAGGGACCTGGCTAATACTGTGGGGCATTGGCTTCACGGTCGGTGCTGCTATGGCTGCTAAGTTCATGGTTGGTGGAGTAACGCCGCAGACGGAGTTGTTTAGGTTCTTCTTCTTTGCATTAACGTTTATGTCCATAGGTCTAACCACTAGGTTCGGTACCTTCGCTGAAATAAAGGCTGGGCGTATGATAGCGGCTTACGTGGTGTCTCTAACTATAATAATACTGATAGCCCTTGGCCTAGCAATAGCCTTCTTCGCAGGGTTGCCACCGCCTAAGTAAGGGTAGAGATTAATGCCCATACTCGTTAAAAACCACAATATTTCAACTCCAAAAATCCTACAGGTAGAGATATCGAGCGCATGCAATGCCAATTGCATTTACTGCCCAAGGACGGTGCTGAGGGATAGGTGGGTTTCCGCTTTCATGGATCCTGGGCTATTTCGTAAAGTAATCAGGGAGGCTCTCGAGATTGGGTCCATAGAGTACGTGCATTTGCAGGGGTGGGGTGAACCAATGCTTCATCCAAACTTGGTGGATTTGATGAATGAGGTGAGTGGTAGAGTAAGTTTTAGGTTCACGACAAACGCTACCCTACTAGATGGCAATAATGCGGAGAAAATACTGAGTAAAGGCGTTAATGTCATCGCGATAACATTCGCAGGGACCCGCGCAATCACCCATAACTCGATAAGGAAGGGTTGCGACTTCGATAAGGTAGTGAGGAACGTGAAGTACATTCTTAATGCCAAGAGAAGGCTGGGTAGTGATGTTAGGGTCATTGCTAGTTACATGATGCTATCCATGAACGTTCATGAAATACCTGAATTCATTAAGTTATGCAGTGATTTAGGTATTGAGGAGGTAGTCCTAGATAACCTATCGTACATACTGAATAGGGGTATGGTCATTTGGAAGGCCTTCTCTGATCCATACAAGATCAGGCCCAGGCGTGTTGAGCGTATTGTGAGGATGGCCATGGACAGGGCTAGAGAGCTCGGTATTAAGGTCTTCAATTACTCATTGTCCTGCTGGGAATCAACTGAGTACCCGGAGAAGCCTACGGAGTCCGTGTTCATAAACGTGAATGGTGAGACATCACCATGCGTCTTCTTAAACCTCCCTGCTAGGGACTCGGGCATACCCAGGTGCTTCATGGGTAGTTGCTTCAAGGTAAGGAGACTGAGTTTCGGTAATGTCACTAATAAACAGTTACTCGAGATATGGCTTGATAAGGAATATGTGGACTTCAGGTCTAGGTTCATTAGGAGAAGAGCGCTGGGCGACTCGGTGAATATTACGGAGCACTCGGTAATTGAGTACCTGCCACCATCACCATGCATTTCATGTTACAGGCTATGGCGTGTAATCAACTCACTAATACTGCGGCTTATAACTCCTCCTGACCCTATTACTCTATCAGAGCGTAGACGCCATTGGGAGTACGTACAATCTCGTTGGCCCAGTCACGGTGCCGAGATTTGAGAACTACCTTCAATCAAACCTCTATCCTAAAGACTGAGTCTCTTGGCTAATGATATTGGGATGAGTATCTGGGGTCTATCATTCTCGAAGCCGCTATTCACTAATACCACGGTCAACTCCTCCCTCCCCCTCCTTCGTCCTTAACCTTACTTTCACCCTTACTGCCAAGGTTAACCACCCATGGGTGTAGATAGGCAGGGTACAACCTACCAATCCTACCCACATTTATTATTCTCCATATAAGAATAAAAACCTAGGATTAGGCTCTACCTAGGTATGCATGACTTAAATGATGTGGAGAATGTAGCAAAGGAATTAATTGAGAGAGGGATTGATGTACTTGAAGTATTGTTAAGTGCGTTGGAGAAGGAGGATCCTCATGAGGCGACTAGGGAGAGAATTAACCTAGCCGAGAAATACTTAAGGGAATGCCATGAGTATCTCGATAAGGGCGACCCGGTACAGGCTTCGGAAAAGGCGTATAAGGCGGCTGAGGAGGTTGTGAAAGCCCTTGCTACGAAATTCGGAACTGCAGAATATAATGAGGCGTTGAGGGAGGGTAGGTGGTACACCTACCTCCTGAGTAGGGCTAGTAAGACATTAACTTCGCAATTAGGTGATTGGGTCTCAGATGGGTGGAACGCGGCTTACGACCTACATGTCTGGGGCTTTCATGAGAGAAAATTATCGGTGGACCACGTTAAGGTGGGTATTAAGAAAATAGAAATAATGCTAGAAGAGACAAAAAGGATAATTTCCGCTTGATATCGTAAACATAATGATTTTCATGAATCAGCAATATGTTTTTAACGATCCCTAAACTATTACTAATGTTTTTAATTAGGGGCCACGAAGGTGTAAATTACGAGACTATACACATAACCCCAGTCAAGCATTGAATTAATTACGTTATACCAGCTAGACATTCCGTAATTTCAATTCCACTGTTACTATATAATCTACCCTGCATTATTTATAAACTTTAATTAAATACTTATTTGATTATTGAATCAATATAGTAATGTAATGCTTTTTAACTATACGGTATTGATTAATGTGATATGTCTGTTCCGCAAAGGTATAGGGGTAGACCTATTGAGGAGTTGATATCGGCTGGTTATTACGATCCTGAGACTAGGACTGTCAAGGCAATTAAGGATCCCGAACTTCATGTTCATAGTAGGGATTGGCAGTTGGAGGGTCCTCTTCGGATGCTGTTTCATGTTCTCGATCCCATGGTTGCTAAGGATCCGAAGAACTTAATCGTTTATGGTGGTACCGGTAAGGCTGCCCGTAATTGGGATGATTTTGAGGCTATTGTCGATGCCTTATTAACAATGGATAGTGAGGATACGTTAGTTATACAGAGCGGTGAGCCTGTGGCCATTTGGAGGCTTGGTAGGCATGCACCAAGGGTGTTAATGAGTAATGCCATGCTTGTGCCCAAGTGGGCTGATTGGAAAATATTCTGGGATCTTGAAGCCAAGGGCTTGATAAGCTTTCATCAAATGACCGCGGGATGTTGGGCTTATATCGGAACTCAAGGCATACTCCAGGGCACATACGAGACCATCGGTGCAGCAGCCGATAGGCACTACGGTGGTTCCCTTGAGGGTAGGTTAGTTGTTAGTGCCGGTCTTGGTAACATGGGTGGTGCCCAACCACTAGCCATCAAGATGCTTGGTGGAGTTGCCTTGATTGCCGATGTAGATGTTAGGATGATTAGGAGGATGATTGACACTGGTTACCTCGATACCTGGACGGATAGTATCGATAAGGCTATCGACATGGCACTTGATGCCAAGGAGAGGAGGCAAGCCACAAGCATTGGCGTACTCGCCAATGCAGTGGATTTACTTGAGAGGTTGGTTAGGGATAACATAGTACCCGATGTACTCACAGACCAAACCCCAGCCCATGACCCGCTGTCCTACGTACCACAGGGGCTGACGATAGAGCAGGCTGAGCAGTTGAGGAGAAGTGATCCGGATAAGTACATACTCATGGCTAAGGAAAGCATGAAGAAACATGTTCAATTAATGCTGGAGCTCCAGAGGCGTGGTGCGGTGACCTTTGAGTACGGAAATAATCTGAGGAAGCAGGCATATGATGCTGGGGTGGAGGACGCGTTCAAAATACCTGGGCAGATGGAGTATATGAGACCGTTGTTTGAGGAGGGTCGTGGACCCTTCAGGTGGACATCTTTGGTTGGGGATCCCAATGATATTTATAAGCTCGATGATGTATTATTGACCCTATTCGAGAGGAATGCGAGGTTGGTTAGGTGGATTAAGAATGCTCACCAATACGTCAAGTTCCAGGGATTACCCGCTAGGGTCGTTTACCTGGGCTATGGGGAGAGGGCGTTGTTTGGTAAGGTCGTTAGTGAGATGGTTAGGAAGGGCGAGTTAAGTGGGCCAATATGGTTCGGTAGGGATCACCTGGACAGCGGTTCGGTGGCCTCGCCCTTCAGGGAGACCGAGGGCATGCTGGATGGTTCAGATGCAATTGGTGACTGGCCAGTACTTAATTATGCATTAAACATTGCGGCTGGAGCGACATGGACGTGCTTCCACCACGGTGGTGGGGTTGGCATTGGGTATGCCATACACGCTGGGTTTGGCATGGTTGTTGATGGCACGGAATTGGCTGAGGAGAAGGCGCTTAGGGTGTTTACGGTGGATCCGGGTAGTGGTGTTGTTAGGCACGCACACGCTGGCTATCCCAAGTCACTGATGGTTGCTAGGGAGAAGGGCATTAGGATACCGATAATTGATAAGCTTGAGGATAAGAGCGCCAGGGTTATCGAGGAGGCATACAGGGAGGGTAGGATCAGTAAGTTCACGTACGACAGGGTTAAGAAGGACCTACAGGGGTATGAGGAGAGGAAGAAGAACTATAGGACGCCATTCAACACATAATGAGTGGTTCTTTTTCAATTATTAATCATGCCATGTAATAACAAGCAAGATGACCTTATTAATTGGTCTTCAAATCCGCAATAGTTATCTTGGGCTTCTGAAAGCCGTGGGTTATGAAACCTCGGCAACAAGTGTGGAACCATCAAGTGAAGAGATCTAGGGCGGCTGTTGAGAAGTAAACGGTAATTGAATCGCCATTTGCAGAGAGCGGTTAAGGTAAGAATTGGTTTATAAAAGGTAAATATAATCATATTCTTGAGTAGTAATGGGTAAAGAAAAGGAGTTACCAAAACTTGAGATTAGGGGATTCGTAGGGTACATAAGGTATATAGCATACCTAGGAACTTATGAGGAGTACGTGAGACAAATAAGGAGGGGTTCGCAAAATGACGGTTTGGTTAAAGATAAAGATAAGGAGCGAAAGCAGTGAAGTGGTTACCTGCGCAATGGCGAACACGGGCTTTGAGGGACTTGGTGCAGATATAATGCTACCCATGGACCTAGCTAAATGCCTTGGATTATGGCCACCTGAAAATGCCGACATATATGCCGTGAGGACGGCATCTGGCGTGACACCAATATATAGGTTGAGGAATTATGTCGAAGTGGAGATCATGGTTAATGATAGAAGTGTAGCGCCCGTGAAGTTAACACCCATAATATCTGATGCAATGGAGTATGTATTACTTAGCGATAAGGCGTTAACTGCATTGGGCATTATAATAATAAGTGCCGGGGAGGGACTTTGGTGCCTAAGGGATGAGTTAGGCAGTGCAATTAGGGTCTCTTGCCAGCCACCTTGATAATCACGTTATTGCGATATGAAGTACATCATGCGCTATCGTGCCTATCGCGTACGTAGCAGCCGCAGCACCTAGGGATAGGGCTATGTTCATGGCCATGGTTCTCGTAATTTTACCACTACCTGATATTGCGGTTAATAATCCACTAATGGCTTGGGCAATGGCTACCAATACTATTGATATGTAGAGTGAGCCGACATTACCAATGATATGACCAAGTAGTGGGAATGGGGCTATAACAAGTAAGGCGCCAATTAGGTAAAATAACCCCGTGTATAACGCTGACCGACCTGGGCTCTCAAGTGCTTCCTTTGAAAAACCGACTTCGCCGACCTCGACAACCTTCTTGCTAACGTCTACACTATCTGATAAACTCAATGCCGCAATACTTGCCCTATCTTCATCAACACCAAACTTCGTCAATGTCTCCTTAACCCTCTTGACTCTATCCTCCACATTAAGGTTCTCAAGTTCCATATCTATCTTTGATAACTTCGTTTCCCTAATATCCCTCTGGGCCTTTGTTGACATGTAGGCTCCGACGGCCATGGATAACGTGCCTGCTGTACCGACTATCAAACCTGCGAGTGTTATTAGTATTGGGTTAATAACAACGGGGGCGAGACCCGCGACAGCGGCTAACACTTCCACGAGTCCGTCGCTCATTCCGTACATGGCGTCTCTAATGTTGTCAATAAATGTCTCAAACCTGGACGCCTCATCTCTGAACACTTCCTCGTGAGCCACCTCATCAAGCAGTATCTCCCTGAGCTTATCCGTGTAAGGTCCAAGGGCTCTTTTCCTAACTAGGTTTCCATACCTCCTTATAGCCTCAATCTCCGCACTTTCCCTGAGCTTTACGAGGAAGCCAAGACCAAATAATCTTCTAACTAATATTGAGAATAAGACTGAGGTTCTTGACGGTTTAACACTGCCTACGTCAATACCAACCTCCTCAGCAATTGATTTCCAGAACTTGGCGTGCTCAACCTCGTACTGCGATAGTTTAAGCAGTTCATTTCTTAATTTCTCGTTTCTTTCAACTCCTGCTAAAGCCGCGTATATCTCGGCATCTGTTAACTCATCCCTATAATTATCAATAATCTCATCCCTACCAACACTAATGCTCATCAGAACCCCAATACCATAGGTGCTATTAAAACTATATTCGGAGACAATTTATAAGATTATGCGTTGTAGAGGCTTAGGCAACTATTGAGGACGCTATCTAGGAAAGGGTTGATAAGCCCCGAGGTGGCTAGGACTATCACCTAGATTTCGCCACAACAACCTTAACGTTCCTGATGCCACCGTTCATTAAATCATCCAGGTAACCCCTCCTAGCCCTCGCATAATCAATTTCATAGTGATTCAGGGTCGCGTTAAATAAACCTTCAACGCCAAGGTTTACCGTGAGTACGTAATCACCGTTTGGTGATGCCACAAAACTGCCGCCCAGAACCTCACGCCCATCTGGGTACTTATACCCCGTACCCATGGATGCCACGAAGTACGCGGAATTCTCAAAGGCCCTAACTAGTCCAAGGCTTCTCCATAACGATACCCTATCCGCACTTATACTGCTTGGGTTTGCAATAATATCGACATTATTGACCGCTAAGGTCCTTGTGATTTCTGGGTACATGGCGTCGACACACACCACACACCCAATCCTCCAGCCCTCAAAATCGACAACCCCAAGCCTCTCACCACCACTCACGCTATTCCTCTCGCCGGTAGCCCTGGAAGGCCTAATCTTCTCTGAATAATTAATCAATCCCTCACCACTAACGATAGGGCAAACACTAACGACCCTACCATCAAGATTCACGTACGCACTACCACCAATTATTAAGGCACCCAACTCACCAGCCAGATCCCTGAGCAAACCAACATACTCCTCAAACTCACCACGACTCAGTACCCTAACACCAACCCAATTCTCAGGGAGAACCATCAAGTCCATCAATAAACCCTTAGTACTCCTCCTTAACCAATCAATACCATCAAAATAATCGCTAAACCTCCTAACCTGGGCAACACTAACCCTAAACACCCCATTCACACTAAGCCAATCCCATACCTCCTTAAAAAGTAATCAGTACGATCTAAAGACGTGAAGAGTGTGCTAAGGGTTTATCCTGGATCGTTTCATGGCAAAATTTTGCCATGAAACGAAAAACAAAATAATACTCTAGTATATGCCATACTCAATTAGTAAATCTTCCAACCTCCTAGCCTCCCTCCTCAACTGCCTAATCCAGGTCGTTAGCGGCTCATTCCACTCCCTCTCTGTATATATAAAGAACTCGACACCCGGCTCCAGAAGATCGATCAGCAGTTCCCTCCTCCTTAGCTGGTTTAACCCCTCAACATCATTACTTATGATTACGAGGTCTATGTCGCTGTCATCCCTGTAATCGCCTCTAGCCCTTGAGCCGACGACGTAGACCTCAAGAACCCTAATTCTGCCTCTAACCCTATTCATGAATTCCAGGGCTCTCTTCAGCATTTTCAACTGGCTTTCTATCGCAGATTTTGCCTTACTCATTCGATCACCCTGCCAGCCCTCTCGATGGTATTCTTGGCATCTGCCCTGGTGTAGATTTCGAATGGTGTGGCATTGGCGATGTCGGGGTATTTACTCGTTACGTAATGCATAGTTAATGCCCTTAGGTCATCATAATATGTCCGGCCAAGTTCATCCCTAATTAAGTAACCCAGCTCCACTAGGTCGTGGCCTCTGTAGGGCTTGCCTCGATACAGTAACAAAGCCTTCAATGCCTTCTCAGCTGCCTGTTGTGCCCAGAACGCGCTTGCGTAATAATCGCCTGATTGATACGAATTTCTCGCGGTCTCTAAATCCCTAATTGCTTGCATGAGCCATTTCTCATGCTCTGCCATCCTTAATCAAACTTTACCTCTGAACTTAAAATACTCACCTACAACATTGCACCCATGTGATGAGTTCTCAATTCGTTACCAGGTAATCGACTGCGGCGTTTTGCTCACTCTCCATGTTCATGCCTGTGTCGTCCAGTATTGATTTTCTCAGGTCCTTGAACATGTAGAAGCTACCTGGGTACTTCCTATAACCAAGCCTTCTATAGTACTCCCTAACCCCAACCCCCGATATTACAAACATCCTGTGGGCATCGAATTCCTCAAGGGCTATGTGCTCAGCCTCAGCCATCAACGCCCGCCCAATACCCCTATGCTGCCACCAGAATGGGTCGCTGGTCTTACTGCCTATCGGTAGTTCGGGTCCGTAGACGTGCAACTCCCTGATTAGCGCGGCCCTACCAAGCCTGATCTCGGGCCTATGGGCGTTACTGCTTGGTATCCTCAACCTCAGTATTCCATAGAGCGTGTCCTCATCATCTATAACCTCCAGGAAAACCTCATGACCGCCAGACGCCTTGTAATCAATCCTACTTATCATCAAGCGCCTGGGCGTTGGTATTAACCCCCTCTTTACGTATTTATGCCCAACCTCACGGCACCTAATCTCAACGCACTCCAAACTTGCCTTACCCATTTCATTCAGTACAACCTCCCTCATATTCCCCATCTTCGGTCCATCAACAACCCAATGTAGCGGTATGTCTCTACCGAACCTCATAACCCTAACCCACCTGGGTACCGAAGCCATGATCCTAGCCAGTAACCAACGCCATGTCTCCTCATCATAACTCCTATATAGACCCCTCAACCACTCCTCATATAACTCGGTACCCCTAACCACAAACGTTGGGTATACCTTGACACAATCCGGCATGAAGCCTGGGTCATTAAATATGGTCTTGACCATCTCCAAATCCCGATCTGGGTCAGAACCAGGTAGTCCGGGCATTATGTGGTAACAAACCTTGTAGGCCGCATCCTTTAGGTACTGCGTGGCCTCTATCACCTCTTTAACTCCATGGCCCCTCCTAACCCTCCTCAACACATCATCATATATTGATTGAACACCAACCTCAACCCTCGTGAAGCCAAGCCTAAGCATTAGGTCTATGTGCCTTGGTCTCGCGAAATCCGGCCTAGTCTCTAGTTCGAGCGCAACAACCCTAATCTTAGCCCTCTCATTGCGTCTATGCTCAATCTCGATGTCGACATTGTCCGAAGATCCCTGCCCAGTGAATGGGTAATCATTGAGGGCCTTGAACGCATTGCCAATGAACCACTCGAGGTAATCCTCGGGTAGTGACGTCACGGTGCCGCCCATCACTATCAGCTCAACCTTAGATACTGGGTGGTGGAGTGCTTCGTACTGCCTAACCCTAGCGATTACCTGTCTATATGGGTCATAATTTAGTGGGGCTGCCCTAAGGACCACGGGTGAGTCGGGTAGGTACGATTTTGGGGTTCCCATGCTCTTATCTCCTGGGCAGTATGTGCAGTTGAATGGGCAAGCCACTGGAGCAACCATGATGGCGATGGGGACGACGCCGGATATGGTCCTCGTAGGCTTTAACCTGCCTAGTCCAATATTCGTAACACTCATTACCTTATTCACATCGCATCATGAGTTTATAAACGCTTTACTACAATTATAGGTGAAGCCCATGGAATTAATAAGCCATGAAGTCAATTCGGAGATTGTGAAGAACCGCTTTTTAAATTAGGGCGTTACTATTACCTTGGCATTTAATGTCTGGTGTCGCATCGCTATTACGGAAGTACTTCCCCTATGAGGAATATAGGAAACACCAGTTGGAGATTGCTGAGGCTATATATGATGCTTTATCTAGCAATAGGATAGCCCTGATTGAGGCCCCCACAGGTGTTGGCAAGACCTCTAGCGCCCTGGCTGCCTCACTCGCGTATTCTGAGGAGAGTGGTTATAAGGTTCTATTCCTAATTAGAACAAGGAATGAAGCTCAAGCCCCAATTAGGGAGTTGCGTAGGTTGAGGGATAGGGGTGTTGATGTTGATTATGTAATCATAAGAAATAGACCAGACATGTGCTGCATGGTGAGCACGCGTAAATTACCGTATGAGGAATTCCTCGAGGAATGCAGGTTTCTCAGATCAAGTGGTGAATGCCCCTACTATATAAACACGAAGAAGGTGGACATCAGCAATATAATGCTTAATGTGTTAGAAGACGCTAGTAATGTCAATGAGTACGTACAATCACTCTGCTCACTCAATGTTTGCCCATACGAGATTTCTAAGGACTACCTGGCGAGGGCTAGGGTTGGTATAATGACCTACTACTACATATTTAGTATTAATAAGCCTGAAACGTTGAACGTCAATATCGAGGATAGCATCTTAATAATTGATGAGGCCCATAACCTGCCGGATGCCATTAGCGGTATAAACACTGTTAATTTACCTCTCACGTCGATTATGGCATCTATTGCTGAGGTTAGGAGGCTTGTTGATGATGAGGAATTGAAGAATAGAGCATTGAGAATATTGAAGAACTTGCATGCGTACATGGTTAAGTTGGGTAAGGTGCTTGAGGAGGAGGCCATGGCATCTCTCGAGCTTAGTGACGTGCTTCAATTCTTCGAGGACTTCCAAGCAATTGTTGACTCCTACTATGAAATACTTAGAAAGAAAAGAGACGCGGGCGTTCCAATACCTTATACCCCATTATCTAAGGTCATTGAGTTCCATAAGGCAATACTAAGTAAGGTGAGTGGTTTCGGAATGTTCCTGGTTAGGGATGAGCAGGGGGTTTCATTATCCTATAGGTGTGTTGATCCGTCAGTAATCAGTGCACCAATATTAAATGGAGCCGGTGGTGTCGTGTTAATGAGTGGCACGTTGCCGCCTAAGGACTACATGGTAAGCATGCTCGGCATCAATAAAGGCGTGAGTGAGTATAGGATTAGGTTTAGGGACTATATTAAGCCTGAGAATTACGAGGTTTTCGTCTATGACGGCGTCACGACTAGGTATGTGGAGAGAGATGAGGAGGAGTACGCCAAGATAGCCAGTGTGTTAAGTAAGATATACCAGGCTTACCAAGTTGATAAGGCTATTCTCTCCATATTCCCATCATACTCCGTACTCAAGGCCGTTAGGAAGTACCTAGACCCGGGTGTTAAGTACATAATGGAGTTGGGAAGTACATCAATTGATGATTTAATCAGGGATTTGCGTAGAGATCGTAAGAGGTTGATAATGGCTGTGGCTGGTGGTAAGCTTGTTGAGGGTGTTGAGTATAGGCTTGGTACAGAAAACCTACTGGGCCTTGTTATAATCGTTGGTGTTCCATACCCCGAACCAAATGATTACCTCGAGGATGTAATGGAGATACTAACAGCCAGATTGGGTGATAGGGGATTGGCTTGGGAGTTGACGTATCAATGGCCAGCCATAATTAGGGTTAAGCAGGCTGTGGGTAGGGCGTTTAGGTCTGAGAGTGATAGGGCTGTGATAGTGCTTATGGATCGCAGATTCCGTGAGGACAGGCTCTCCAGGGTTTTTAGGGATTACTTCGGTAAGTACGTAATTGTTGATGAAGGAAGGCTAATTAGTGAATTGACAAATACTACTCCTCGCTAATTCCCTCCTCCTCGCCTCCCTGCTGCTCCGTGGTTTCCCCCTCACCAACACCCTGGACGCCCACCTGAGGTTGTTGTGACGGTTGTTGCGGTTTTACCTGTGCCTGCCTTGGTGGCGGCGCCAGTATTCTCTCCTGTGTTGGTTGTTGATATTGAGGTACATATTGAGGCGGTGGAATTGCTGGTTGTTGTATCGTTGTTTGCGCCGTGGTTGTCTGCTGCCTTAATGACCTAGTTATGTACTCGAACCTCTTATCAAGTCCCATGGCTATTTGATACATGGCTATAAAGCTCACTATTAGTGATGCAGCTATGGCTATCAGTGATGCCATGAAGGCTATCGATGAGTACGGTACATATGCATCGTTTGTTGTTGGGAATAGTACTATGACTGTTATTATGAAGATAATAGCTATTAGGGCCAGGGGTATTCCGAGATAAAGCGCGATCTTACTAACACTGGGTGCTAGTTCCTCAAATCTTGGTTGCTGAACCGTCCTACTTGGCGGTGTTACCTGCCTTGGTGGAGGTGGTTGGTAAACCTGTGGATATTGCTGTGGTGGTGGGGGTGGTGGTCTGTATTGTGGTGGCGGCGGTGGCGGTGGAGGTGGGTATACAGGGTATGGTTGCGGGTAAGGCGCCCTCCTAATCTGTTTCTCTTCCGGCTTTTTCTCGCTCATTCACAACACCATCTAATTGCTAGTTTCATTACCTATTAAGTTAATAAATGTTTCGAAAGAGTTAGTGTTAGGGCTTAGTGGTGATTGACGCATTGGTTATTGCCGAGAAGGATTCTGTGGCTCGGGCGATCGCTAAGTACCTAGCCCAGGGTAGTGTTGGCATTAGGAAGGTTTATGGCATTAATGCGTACTGGTTCACGAAGGATGGGAAACAATGGGTTAGTATTGGGCTTAGAGGGCATATAATGAATATAGACTTCCCAATGGAGTTGAACAGGTGGCACGCCATAGAACCATCCAGGTTATTTGATGTGGAGCCGATCCTTGTAATTAGGGATGAGAACATAAACTACGTAAGAGCCCTCTCCCACCTGGGTTCAAGCGCGAGAATGGTTTACTTAGCCCTTGATGCCGATTCCGAGGGTGAGGCGATAGCCTATGAGGCAATGTTTGTTGTGAGAAATGTGAATCCTAAGACCGTGTTTAGGAGGGTTTTGTTTTCTGCCGTGACTAGGAGCGACATTATTAATGCATTCAATTCACCAACAAACCTAAACCCGGGCCTTGCCAAGAGGGTTTTCACGAGGATGATCCTCGATTTAACCCTGGGAGCGGTCTTCACAAGGGCCTTGACGCTTAGTGTTGAGAAGTTCGATAGGAATGCGTTGCCTAGGGGTAGTTTCCTGAGTTATGGGCCGTGCCAAACGCCAGTACTCAACCTCGTGGTTCAGAGGGCTATTGAGAGGGAGAATTTTAAGCCTGAGAAGTACTATGTGATTTACATAACGGTTAATGCGGCAGGTAGGGAATTAACCCTAAGCCACGATGGTGTATTTAAGGATAGGAGGGAGGCTGAGGGTGTGTTGAATCTCGTAAAGGGTGCAGGTAAGGTTAAGGTGATCACCGCAAATTATAAGGAGGATTTCCTGAGCCCACCGATACCACTGGATACAATAGAGCTCGAGAGGAGAGCCAGTAGATTCCTCAACATTAGGCCTAAGGCTGCCCTGGACATTGCTGAGGAGCTATACAGACATGGCTATGTTTCGTACCCGAGAACTGAGACCACGATATACCCACCAACCCTAAACCTCAAGCAAGTACTTCTTGGTCTTACGCACGGTGAACATGGTGATTACGCTAAGGCGTTACTGGGTACCCCAATAAAGCCGACACGTGGTGATAGTGATGATGGTGCTCACCCACCAATATACCCAACGAAGGGCGCGAGGAGTGGTGAGTTGTTAAGGTACTTTAAGAACGAGAGGTATTGGAGGATCTACGACCTCGTCGTAAGGCACTTCCTGGCAACACTAAGCCCACCAGCCCGTGTTGAGAGGCAAAGAATCATTGTTGAAACCGCCGGGCATAAATTTGAGGCGAGTGGGCTGAAGATTATCGAGAGGGGTTTCTTCGTGATTTACCCATACGAGGAGCCCAGCGAGAAGGTACTACCCAGGTTAAAGGTTGGCGATGAACTCCGGATAATCAAGGCCTGGATTGAGGAGAGGGAGACCGAACCTCCGCCATACCTCTCTGAGTCGGAGCTCTTGAGATTAATGAAGAAATACGGTATTGGCACGGACGCTACAATGCAGGATCACATACATACCAACGTAATCCGCGGCTACTTCAAAATAAGGAACAAACAATGCATACCGACACCACTTGGTAAAGCCGTGATAAATACACTAAATAAGACGGGTAATGAACTCATCGACCCATGGTTTAGATCACGAATGGAGAAATCGCTCATGGAGATAACGAGGGGGTCGTTAAAACCCGACGATGTGCTATTGACATTCAAGGATGAGGCTAGAAAGATTTATGAGAAGTTTGTCAATAGGCAGGGTGAGGTCGCGAGAGAGCTCGTAAAGGCATTGAGGGAGTCGTTAAGTAGGAGTAAGGGAGGTAATTCATCTAAGGAGGGATAGTTGAATATATTAACTTCCATAAAGCACGCATTGGTGATGGCGAGTCAGCGTTTTACAGAACGCCTTAAGGAAGCGGTAAGTGATGTTTGGGACAGGATATTGAATCACCCATTCGTTACCGAGTTATTCAATGGCTCGTTACCCATGGGTAAGTTCAGATTTTACGTAATACAGGACTACAACTACCTAATAACGCTGACTAGGTGCCAGGCCATTATCGCGTCGAAGTTCGAAGATCCAGCAATTATGAGGAAGATTCTTGAGTTGGCATTAGCTGATGTGAGTACCGAATTAGAGAACTACAATAAACTACTTGGTGAGCTTGGCCTCAGTCTTAATGATGTGATTAGGGTGAGGCCCAGCCCTACAAATATGGCTTACATGAACTTCCTATTGAGTACGTGTACCATGGGTAGTCCTTACGAAGGTTTAGTGGCTATATTACCGTGCTACTGGACTTACCTAGAAATTGCGAAGTACCATGCCAAGAAACTGGAGGGGAATCCCGTTAGGGTGTATAGGGATTGGGCCCTGGTTTACCTAAGCCCTGAGTATGAGAAGATAGTCAGTGATCTAAGGGCGATAATCGATAATGCAGGTGATTACCTAGCGAGGGATTTCGATAGATTATCGGGAATCTTTAGGCAGGCCAGTGTTTATGAGTACATGTTCTGGGACATGGCATTTAGGCAGGAGCAATGGATATTATGAGTTTTAACTACCCCTGTACTGTAATGTGTACCTTTAATCTGATGTGCTTGTCGGGTGTCTTGTGGCGGGTATTATCGTTGTTCCTGCGTCTATTACGAAGATCTGCCCCGTGATGTTCTTCGCCGAGTCGCTCATTAGGAATGCAACCAGTTCCGCCACCTCCTCAGGCTCTATCAACCTCCCCGTTAGTGTTGCTGATCTAGCCCAATCCTCCTCCCTAACGTTTAGTACCTGCAATAGGCTCATACCCATCTTAGTCCTAACAAGACCCGGCGCTACAGCATTGACAGTTATCCCATACTGCGCCAACTCAGCCGCTAAGGCCTTCGTGAACCCTATCAATGCAGCCTTAGCCGTTGCGTAGGGCACGTTATACGCAGCCCCTATCAAACCCTCTATTGAGCTCATGTTCACAATCCTACCCCAACGATTCCTAATCATGTGCGGTACAGCAAACCTACTCAGTAGGTACGCGGATTTCAGGTTCGTATTTATTACCTTATCCCACAAACCCTCATCAACATCCACGAACGGCCTCATTATCCCCAGGCCAGCATTATTAACGAGGGCATCCACAGAACCCCACTGCCTAACTGTCTCGTCAATGACTGCCTTGGCACCATCAGCCGTGGCAACATCGGCCTTAACCAAAATAGCCTCACCATTAACAGCCTTAATCAACCTCATGGTCTCCTCACCCTCCTCATCATGTCTCTTATAATTAACAACAACCCTGAAGCCGGCACCGGCCAGCCTAACGGCTATAGCCCTACCAATACCACGCCCACTACCAGAAACAACAACAACCCTACCACCAACCATACCCTATGAGGGCTTTGCCTTAGAAGATAAACTTTCCCTTAGTGGTAGATATTTATGTCAATATACTACTAGATAAGCCTACCAATGTATATATTGTCGGAGTTCTCAATAACCTTGACCTTGACCTGATTCCCAATTAATATGTTCTCGAGACGCGGATCCGCAATCACGCTTATTACCCTATCGTGCATTACAGAGCCCTTCAATGGTTGGATAACACCCAGGAATTCACCCCTAATTAGGCCTTTGCTTATGATCCTCACCTTAACATCCTCGTTTATACCAAATGGTTTAGGTAACTGGGGTGCCCTGTGAATGTTCAATTCTTCATTAGCCATGCTCAACCTGATCCCGAGCTCTCCCTCTAGATTCTTTATTCTATTCCAAAATTCCTCCCAAGTCATCACCCTAATCCTGACCTTCCTACCCCTCTTATGCGGTATGTACTTCTGAATGAGGACTGGCGGTAACTCACCCCTACCCAATCCCACATCCTTAGCCCACTTGATTATTTCGACCATGTCACCATCATTGACACCTGGTAACCAAACGGGTGATGCTATCACATTTATCCCAAGCTCAAGGGCCCTAACCACTAATTCCTTAACTCGCCCAATATCGTACCAGGAAGCCCCACTAATCCTCCTAGCCAATTCTGGGTTTAATGAGTCAATGCTCAGGTTTATCCTATCAAGCCCAGCTGATGCCAACTCCTTTAGATCATCCTCACTAAGCATGTAGAGCCTCGTTTGCATGGAGACCTTGGAAACACCACCTATCGACTTAGCTCCACGAACTAGGTTAATAAGATGGGGGTATACACCAGGTTCTCCCATGCCATCTATGTGCACCTCTATATCGTCAATGCCCTTAAACCTCACAACCTCCTCCAGGGCACCCAATAGGGCATTGGGGTCTACCACAAACTCAGCCCATCTATTGGTTGAGTCAGGTCCCGCATTTACTGAGCAGTATATGCAGGACAGTGGACATAGGGTTGTTGGTCTAATCTCAATAACGTTGGTCCCCCTATCAACAATGCCAAATGCGAGTGTACCAACCTGGGGCACATAACCCCCTATCCTAATTACCCTCCTACTCCTCTCTATCTTACCAATACTACTCCTCCACATCTAGACACCATGCCTAAAACCACACCCTTTGCTCTTCCCTATGATCTACCAAAATAGGGTTTTAAATTCAGAGGTTATGTAACTGTGAAGCGTAGATGATAAGGATAAATACCCTCAGCGGTGGGTTGGACCTATTTAGGGTAAACATGAGGTCAGTGGCGATACTACCAATAGAGTCCTTCGATGCATTACTAAGCAGTAACATTAGGTTGGCGATAATGAACATGCTGAGTGTCGGCCCAATGACCGTCACCACGCTTGCGCAGAGGTTAAATATGCTTAAGGGCGTCGTGCATAGGCACGTAAAGATTCTCGAGGACTTCGGTTGGATTAGGCAGTTAAGTGATGAGGAGGCAAGGAGTATGGGGTTGAGCAGGGAAGCCAATAGGATTTATTACATACCCTCAGCCCTCGTTTATTTAGGCTTTAAGATAGACGCCACTGAGCATGGCGTCAAGATAGTCATACCTACGAACTACGGCGCATTCATTGATATGAGAGGCCGCAGATTCATACTACTGGCACCAACCTTGGTATTTCATGATTGCAGGAACACATGTCCAACACATGAGGCATGCCTTGACTGGGTTAAGAGGGTTGGGAAGCAGTACCACGTAAACGTTGATGAGGATGATGCAGCAAGGGCATTAATGCGCCTATACATGCAGTTGGTGCTTAAGGAGTTCCGGATGTATGCTGCAAATAACGTGATGACACTAGATAGTCCACGCCTGAACTCAATAATCATAAAGCAGGCAAACCTAGTCCTTTAGGATCACTAGGTACTTACCTGAACCGCTCACTCTACGTAGTTCATACCAAACACCCAGTGATGAATAATACCTGCTCACTATCATCGTACTCGTACCATAAATTATAAGCAACTTAGTACCATTAATTGAAATACTCATTACCTGACTACACGTTTCGAATAGCAACCTCCAATTATTGACCGTAACCTCATTAAGGCACTCACCAGAAATGGTGCTTCCAAGACCCTTGGTTACATCAAAGATTTGTATCTCGTGGTTAACGTCGGAGTACAAAAGCCTACCTTCAAGACCCATAGTCCTCATTATTCGCAATGCATCATTACTTGGCCTAACCCTGTGTCCGCCAAGCCTCATGAGCCTTACCATGATTAACAGCGCCTCGTTAGCCCTTAAGTCAAAATTCACACCTATTCCTTGCTCCTCCCAATCAACATTGACCCTACACTCCCCATTAGTGATTAATGCGTAGATTCCCAGTAAGTCATTAAGTCTTTGGGTTAGGTATCTACCATAAATTTCGCCATTACAGGGCACGTTAATTATTATCCTCGTGCCATACAACCTAATACTTCCGCCACTAAAGCCCTCGCCCCTAACCATCAACGGCTTTATATCATCCCTAGGCACCACATAAGCCATTAAACCACCCTTTTCATAACCCAACCTATAATTCCTGATTAACTCATCAACATCTACCTCACTAACCATAATTACCCATCCTATTTTCAGTAATTAAGTCAGTTTTCTATATAAATAACTGGATGTTACACGCAAGATTATGTTAATACGCGTGAGTTTCCTAGGCACAGGTGCCGGAACGCCTGGAAAGGACAGGTACCTACCTGCAATACTCATTGAGGATGGACAGAGGAGGGTACTGCTGGACTCCGGCGAGGGTGTTCAGTACAGGCTGCTTGAGGTTGGCATTAGCCCGCTGAAAATAACGCATATATTCATAACGCACCTACATGGTGATCACGTGTTTGGGTTGCCAGGTCTATTAGCCACAATGGCAATGCTCGGTAGGAAGGACGACCTCATAATTGCTGGACCGAGGGGTATTACGAATTTTGTGAAGGGTGCCATGGAGGTTGTTGGTGATCCGCCCTTCAACGTGTTAATATACGAGGTTGAGCCTGCGGAGAGTGCGAGGGACGTTGTTAATGAGGAGAACTTCTACGTGCAATGCACCTTGGCTCGGCATACAATAGCTGACTGCGCGTATGCGCTTCATTGGAGAACGTATGTTGGTAAGTTTAACCCAGAGAGGGCTAGGGAGCTTAATGTGCCGGTGACCTACTGGAAGAAGTTACATATGGGTGAAATGGTGGTCCTGGATGATGGCAGGATTGTGAAGCCGGAGGATGTTGTCGACATTTCATCAAGTGGCACTGTCAAGCTGGTTTATACGGGTGACACGGCTCCCACGGACACCGTGGTTAACATCTCAAGGAATGCCCAATTACTCATTCACGAATCAACATTCTCAGCTAGGGAGGATGGGAATCTCGTTTGGAATCAAGGTCACTCTAGGTCTATTGATGCAGCCTCAATAGCCAAGGAGGCTGGTGTTGAGAGGCTTGTGCTTACGCACATAAGTAATAGGTACTCAGACCCAGAATTACTTGCTTTAGAAGCATCCGAGATCTTCCCGAACGTGTTGGCAGCTAGGGATTTAATGAGTATCGTAATCAATGTTTAACGTCCCTATAACGGTTTTCAACCTACCCATGTATGGTCTCAGTATCTTGGTAATGCTCACAATATCATCAACACCCAATTGCCTCACCCTTAAGCCGACATCAATACCGCCCTTAACGACATCATTCAAGGTCTCAGAGCCTAGGTACTTATTCAACACCCACCTGAGAACCCTATTCCTATGCCTAAAGAGCATGTTCGTGACCAACTCAAGCTCCTCCAGGTTTTGATGGCACGGCTCCCTCCTAATCATCATGACGAGCGATGAGTAAACCTCAGGGCTTGGGTAAAACGCCTCGGGTGAGTACATGTTGAGTAGAGCGACGTTATAATTGCACCTGGTTATCACCGTGAGTCTTCCGTAATCATCACCACCAGGCTCGCTAACCAACCTATTAGCCACCTCCCTCTGGATCGTAAGTAACACCTTAGGTGCACCCTCTCTAATGATGCGTATTATTAGGGCTGATGTTATTGAGTAAGGCACGTTGGAAACGACAATATCGACCTGGGGCCATGGTAATCTCAAGGCGTCACCCTGTATGATGGACACGTTCCTCAAGTCACCGAGAAGTCTCTCGGCAATCTTCACAAGCCTACCATCAACCTCAATAGTAATTACCTGGGATGCGCGTTTAGCTAAATAATAGGTGAGTGTGCCAATACCTGTACCAATCTCGAGCACCCTTGAACCTGCATCAACGTGATTGACCATGTCCTTAATGACCGTTGGATCAACCACGAAGTGTTGGCTCAACCTCTTACTGGGCTTCAACCTGTACTTACTCATTAAGCTCATTAACTCATCCCTCGTTAACTCATCTAACTCAGGGAGCACTAGGATATTCTCGTGAATTTTGTTAATAAGCTTTTAAATGAGGTTGAACCCATAATCGAGTGGCATCGCAAATCATTAAGGTCTTGAATATTGTGGATTCACTGCTGAACATACCCAGGATTGGGTGGATACAACGTGGGGTGCCTAGAGCCTTGGCTGAGAGCGTTGGGGAACACACGCTTCTCGTGAGCTATATAACCCTTATATTATGCAATGAAATCAGGAGGACTGGTGCAAATGTTGATGCTAGTAAATGCCTATCTATGGCATTATTGCATGACGCCCATGAGGCTTTGATAGGTAATGTTGGTAATAGCGTTAGGTCCATGCTCACTGATTGGAGGGATTTGGAGGTCAGGGTTTTTGAGGATCTTGGCTTTAACGAGGAGTTGAACAACTACTTCAGGGAGTATAGGTATGGGTTGAGTATTGAGGGTAAGCTCGTGAGTATTGCCGATAAGCTCGCAACATACATGAGGGCATGTAAATACGCCATGGCAGGGTATAGTACGGAAGAACTAATTAATAATTATAAGGAATTAGTCACTAGATTAACCGACGACCTACCAAGCGACGTCAGGGAGGTGATTAAGGAGTTAATCGCACCAATAAGTACGTGGTGCGTAAGTAAACAATCCAATAACGATAAGGAGTAATTCCTTTACCGCGCCATCCAGGTACGGTGATGTCGGCAATACGCATACGGCAGTAATCAACCGTTAGCACCGGCATTATTCAATCTCTAGACGTGACCCATCCCCCGCACAAACGAAATGAGCGCATGTGAACTTCAACATGCAATCCTTTAAATGCTAACCACAGCACCATAATCCAATGACTCATGGCACCCAGAGGGCGTTGGTCCTCTACGGACCCATGGACGCGAGGATAGAGGAGGTAGACATTCCAAAACCACCCGAGGGTTGGGTCTTAGTGAAGACACTGGCTGTCGGGATATGCGGTACAGACAAGGCGTTTTACAGGGGGACATACCCACTATTTAAGAGACCACTAATACCTGGTCATGAGGTCTCTGGGGTGGTTATTAGTGGGGACCTGGATGGCAGGTTTGTGGTTAGCGAGATCAACTTCCCATGCGGAAAATGCCACTTCTGCAGGCAAGGACTTTACACCCACTGCCCCTACAGGAAAACACTGGGTATCGACTTCGATGGAGGCTTCGCCGAGTACTTCATAGCACCAATAACAGCATTACATACGATAGACGGCATAGACCCGGTTGTTGCCACCCAGGTCGAGCCGTTGGCAGCCGTGCTTAATGACTTCGAGCAGTATCCAATAACGCCGTCAATGAACGTAGCCATAATAGGCACTGGAAACCTGGCATACCTAACTGCGCAGGTGTTGAGGGCCATGGGCGTTAACTACGTTGTCATAGCTAGACGGGGTAGCGCAAAGGCCAGGTACTTCAGGGCGATTGGTGCGGAGATATTGTTCGAGGATGAAGTTAATGATTACATAGCCAGGAATACACCAGAGGGGCAGGGTTTTGATGCGACCTTCGAGGTGAGTGGTAATGCCGAGGTAATTAATACGGCAATCAACATAACAAGGCCTAGGGGCTTTGTTCATCTGAAGTCGACGCCAGGTTCGCAATTCAAGGCCGACTTAACAAAGGCTGTGGTTAAGGAGTTGAGGATGGTTGGATCGCGCTGTGGTACGTTTAGGGAGTTCAAGAAGGCTATCGAGCTTATTAGAAATGGTACCGTAAAGCCGCTTATAACGTCTGTCGTTAATGGGATTGACAACGGTCTACAGGCACTTGAGAGGTCGCTGAAGGGTGATGAGATGAAGGTTGTGGTTAGGATTTGATCATTAGGGCGTTATCACAGTGCCTGCGCCAACACCCTTGGTCACCACGTTCTTTAGGGCTTCTGGCTTATTGCAGCTGACTACGTATATTGCTATTTTACCTCTCTGGGCTATACTCAGGGCCCATGGGTCGAGTAGGTCGTAAGTACCTGCCACCGTCCTCGATTTAAGGATCCCCATTAACTCATCAATGCTCACCTTCTCTAGTCTCTTGGCGTTTGGGTCCTTCCTGGGGTCGCTCGTGTATACGGCATCCACATTGGCACAATCAATAAGTTTCCTGACGCCTAATAATTCACTAACGAGCATCGCCACAGTCGCCGTTGACTGGCCTGGTTGAAAGCCTCCAACAATTACGAGCCTACCTGTGGTCCAGGCACTGAATGTCTCATTCAAGTCCTTGGGTATGGGTAGGTAGGCTATGTCACTGAGGGCTGATGCCAATAACTGGGCGTTTAACCTGCTTGCCGATATCCCCAGCATATCTAGTAATGATTCGTTAATACCCAGGCCTCTACCAAGCTCTATGTAACGCCTAGCTAGGGAACCACCGCCTGTAACCACAACCATCCTGTATCCACCAACCCATAGTTCACGGATTAGATCAACGTATGTGGGTAGTAAGTCCCCATTGTCGAATAAATGTCCACTTAGCTTAAGGGTGAAGATCTCCATGAAGCCCTCCATCAACTGCTTACGAGTGTTTCTTAAACTTTCCCGACTGTGCCCCTCGCAAAGTCGTTGATGGCGTTGGTGATTCCATTCGCGACATAGGTGGGTAAGCCATTTAGGTTGAGGTTTGGTATTGCATTATCGCAAACCCTCCTTAACTCCTCCAAATTCCTCGCTAGGAACTCCTTGATTGCGTCATAGTGGTCAGCCCCAATCATCGGTTGCATTAAGGAGTCTATAGAGCAATCAGAGTCATACCATTCCTTAAAAAACCTAGCTGTCGATAACAACCTATTAACCTCATCAATACTCACTTCCCTACCATCAAGTATGACAGTCACTTGATGACCCAGGAACCTCTTAACAACCCTGACCTCTATGAAGCCTAGGTTGCAGGGTCTTCTTTCTTTTACGCACCTCGCAACCTCATCACCGATACCCAACAGCCTCAGTAAATCCTTATTCCTCTCATACTCGCGCCTACACATACATACCTGCTGAAGTACCCTAATGAAGCGTGATTCATACTCCTCAGTAAGAGCATCGATTGCATCATGACTGATCATTTTTTGAATCAAAAACCTAAGCCAATTTTAAGGATAACTAATCAATGCTTCAATCACTCAGCCTTACCAATGGCCTTCCTAACAACCTTACCACTGGGGCACTTGAAGAGGCCTATTATTACACCGCGTCGACCCTTTGGTGCAAGCATCCATACCTTAACTGGCTTGAGCTTCACTATTTGACCGTCACATTCAACCTCGTATTCCTTCTCCATGTAACTTGAGAACTCGGACATTGTTATCCCCTAATTATTCTATCCTTAATAAACAATCATGAGCATCAATAAGGCGAAAACAAGGCATAAAAATGCTCTTTTTACGGGGGTAATTACAGGGAATAAAATGGATATCATTGATGAAAATTATGGAAATAAACACTAATTAGTATGGTAATAATACGGTGAATACCATGATATAATGAACGAATTATACGTGTAGAATCACTTGAAAACGGTATATAAATGAAATACAGATAGTTGAGAAAACACATTTAACGCACCTAGGTAATACTCATATTGGGTGATGATGGGCCCTAGCATTGATTGATGATGAGGAGTGACGAATGATTCACAAAACTGATTCCACGCTTGGCGGTAATAATTATTAATCACTTGCCCAGTTAAACTGACGTGACCATCAGGGCTGTTGTTTACGGCGTTGGTCCAATAGGGCAGTTAATAGCCAGGGTTGCCCTCGAGAAGGGCTTTGACGTCGTTGGTGCCATAGACATTGATCCGCAGAAGGTTGGTAAGGACCTCGGTGAGGTACTCGGACTGGATAAAACCTTGGGTATCAAGGTCGAGAGTGATGCCGATAAGGTCCTCAGAGATTCAAACCCAGACGTAGTCCTGCACTCAACGGGAAGCTTCTTTGACAAGGTCTACCCACAGATAATGAGGGCGGTCAGGGTTGGTGCGGATGTAGTCTCGACATGCGAGACCCTGGCATGGCCCTGGTACAGATACCCAGACCTGGCTGAATTGGTCGATAACTACGCCAGGAATTACGGCTCAACAGTGCTAGGTGCAGGTGTCAACCCAGGCTTTGTCTTTGATGTCTTACCCGCGGTCCTATCCACAACCCTAACAAGGCTTGAGAAGATAACCGTCACGAGATCCCTAGATGCATCAAAGAGGAGGTACTCATTCCAGAAGAAGATAGGCCTCGGGATGACACCGACACAGTTCAGGGAGGCCCTTGGTAGGGGTGAGATAACTGCCCACGTGGGTTTCGCGGAGTCGGTACTACTCATGGCGAGCATGATGGGGCTTAGGTTGGATAGGGTTGAGGAGGGGCAGGAGGCCATAATAGCCGATAGGCATTACGAAACCCAATACTTCAGGATTGAGGAGGGCCAGGTCAGGGGCGTTGTCGGTCACGGCAGCGGCTTCATAGGCGATAAGGAGGTCATTAGGGTGGAGTTGAGGGCTTGCGTTGAATGTGAGGATTTTGAGGAGGTTAGGCTAATGGGTGAGCCATCAATTACCTGGAGAAGCACGGGAACCTCAGGCGATCCTGCAACGGCTGCCGTAATAGTGAACCTAGCACCCAGAGTATTGAATGCAAGACCAGGCCTGGTAACGCTAAAGGATCTGGTGAATTACTCATACACGGCGTAGACTTCAGGCTCATTGAGGATTCATTGTTTAAATAGCCACTCAACAATCCTCATCAACGTTAGCTTAGGAATGTCTATGTCCTATTGCAAATATTGAGTTACATGGTATGATAAACACGAAGATAATCCAACCCGAGATGGATCTACACCCACCGTCGTGGATTATTAATGTTAATGATGGATATAAGCGTTTTGCTCGTTATTGTCTCTAAAGGATGAGGTTTGCTATCGTTTTTTATCGATGTCTCTTCTCAATAATCCTAACGAACTCCTTAATCACCCAAGCCTTTATTATCTCATCCCTACCACCAACCCTAACAACCACATCATCATAATCACCGAACCTAAGCGCAACCCTGGGGTCAACCTCCACATTGTTTATCACAACCCTCAGATTAACCAAGTCAGCATACCTCGTAATCAACCTTTCCAGGGCATACCTAGCGATCAATGACGTAACTCCACCATCAAGGCCCCTCAATACACCCAACTCCGTACTTACCGTACGCAGTGCACCGATGGGATCGCCCATCGACTCCTCAATCCTCTGTATAACCCTAATCACGGCATTACCCAAACCACGCGAGGTTGCTCTAATGGCTATGTAAAATGCCAGGCGATGGTCTAAATAATGCTTAATCGCTGAGTAGACACGGGAGGCATCATTGATAGCATTACCAATGTATTGCGTTGCGGTTGTGATCAAGAATCGGGAGGTAAACCTTAATGTGGAGTATGGCCTCAGCACTATCGAAGGACCAATTAAACCGCTAACCAATGACCTCATCGTAATCCTCAAAGCCCTATTGTCGATTGACCCAACCCTCCTTAATAGGTAATCCCTGGCTACCGAGGTTGTGTATAGGAGTGGTAACGCTACATGGGGTGCAACGACCACCCTGGGCAAATCCCTAACCGCCCAATAACTAGCCCTGGCTAGGTGTTTCATGTACCAACGTCTTGCGGCAAACCCATGGATTGCCCTAAACAACCTATATCTACTTAACGAACCACTACGATCAACCCTCCTGGCAACCCTTCCAACAGCAATGGCGCCCACGGTAGATATGGCATCCCAATAACTAACACCAAGCCTAACCCTAACAATGCTCATTAATTTGCTCCATGTATTGATTCTCGGCACCACAGCCGCAAGGCCCACTAATCCGAGTATTAATGCGGACGAATACGCTATATTGACGAACATGGCTATTACGGGTCCAAGCCCAATTATACTGACGGTGTTCCTAATAATGGTCACGGAATCATTGAGCCAAGCCACATAACTACCGCTCCACAGTGCGTAGTAATTAAGGTAATAGGGCTGTACACCAATTACCGTAATGGTGACATGCGTATCATTGCACCTACCCAAGCACGCCAGGGTCACCAAAACCTTAATGCCCCTCAACTCATTGATGGACTCGTTATAATCCCCAACACCACTGCATGATTCGTTTAGGGTGTTTAGTAGTAGCTTGAGGACTTGTGGCGGGACCTCAGGTGCGTAGGTTGGTGATGGGTTAAGTAGTAACTTGATGTCTTGGCAGAATAGTTCATGGTTCATTACCACATCATTAAGCCATCCCTGTGAAACAACGTTGGTGGGCCTCCACTGCGTTATTGAGTATTTTATTGAGCAATTGCTAACTCTTTCGGCATTAATTAGGGCATAATCCGCGTAGGCAGTTACGGTTAGGTTACCACTACAGGGCGTGGTTACATTAATCACAGCATAACCACTACCGAAGTAGGTATCAACCCAACCTGCGCCATCCCACGTATAATTGAATAAAGCCACCAAACTACTACCATTAAACACAGCAATGAGGGGCAACCTAATGATAGTGGGTGAGGTGGGAAACCGCGAGCTTGGCACCAGGTAAGCCTTCACTGGGAATCTCATGAACAACACCACCACGTAATCCACCACATACTGAGCAACAAACCTTGGGGTTTCATAAACCGGTAATGGCACCAAACCAACGCCACCTGGTAAGCCAATGGTCTCACTATAACCAAAACCGGGAACCGATATGTGCAGTACGGCGGGTAATGGCCTACCTAACTCATCAATAACCTCCACATCAGCCAAACCAAGTCCGCTAGGCAGTGCCAGGCGTGGCGTGTTAACTACATTAATCACTGGGTGGGCGCTTGCCATGTTTATGCCCAGGGGTAACGCAATGCCAATGGTTAGGTATATCGCCACAGGCACTACGGCAACGGTCCTAACCCTCGGTATAACGAGCAGCACCGCTAAGTAGGGCACCAATGCGCCCAGGGCTTTGCCCATCACAATAGCAAGCTTAATGAGGAGTAGAACCTCGGTTAGTATTGATATGAAATTAACAATGTAGTGGATGACAGCGGAAATAAGCAGCTCAATCACGTCCACGGCAATGACTATAGGGCTTAACTCAGCGTCTGTGAACACCCCAACCACAGCCTCAATTATGGGTAGGCCTATGTTTGTAGTCATGGAGATCAAGAAATCAGCCAGTGACATGGCATTAAGCATGCCGTAGTAAATATGTAGCATGTCTGTAACCCTGGCAATCGCCGTGCTGGGTGATGATAGGTAACTGGGGATTAAACCGAAGAATTTCGTGACCAAAGCCAGGGCTAGCACGTACCAAATCACATCGGCAGCATCTATGTGGAACTCACGATTCCTGATTAAACCCATTAAAACCCTAATCAATAGGATGCCCGTTATTGCGGTAACCACGAGGGCGAGCCCGATCATTGTCATCACGATAGGGCTGACCTTATGGCGTAGATTGTTGCGAACAATATGGCGTAGAGTATGATTACTATTACGTTTGCCTGGGCTATGTACACCGCAAGTCTGTTGTAGGAGTTGAGTATGTTATTGAAGCCATCGATACTAATACCAACGTTTTGGCAGAACATGGTCTCAAAGTTCTTCGCATTGACTATGTAGTTAATGCCATGGTCGTTGATCATCGCCGTGTAGAATGGTTGCGAGGCAATTATGGCTGCGCCACCAATAACTACGACGTAGAGGCCGAGGCCTATGGCTATGAGGAGGGAACCAATGCTCCTAAGCCTCGATACTGATAAACCAAGACCAAGCGATATTAGTAGGGACGCTATGCCCGGAACCCATTGTGCCAAGTACATCATTGGGACCACATCCTCTGTGGACTCGAGTATTAATGTGGCATTCTCGGTCTGGATTTGGCGCACATCGCACCATGGGTAGGTTAATGGGCAGGTGCAGGTGTTCCAGATTAACCATGCCCTGAACCTCACGGCATTCCATGCATAGTCATAGATTGTCTTATAAACCGTGTATGGGTCTATGGTCAGGTTCCCAACGAGTACCTTATTGATTATGGCTATGGCTAGAAGTACACCGCCAATTATTGCCAGGTAATTAATCACCTCCTCGATGTAATCCCAAACCTCCCTGGGTTTGCCCATTAGGTAGAGGGCTATGGTTGTTAGTCCCATTATTACTAGGGCTGCTATGCCTATGTATATGAAGCCCGTGGAAACCAGTAGGTTTAGTACCTCGCCTACCGTAACCATCCATTGAGCAACCGACATAAGAAAACAATCAATGAACCCCCTTATAAGCAGTAATGCTTAATTACCTAGGTGCGCAGTTAATACTATGTCGGGCGGCCCCAAGGCTGGCTTCACACTTGGTGGTTTGGTGGTGTTGGGGCTCGTTGTAATCGCAGCGGCGTTAATCGTGTATTTAGTGGGTGATTACCTATACGTCACTTATGAGACCGGTAAGTACTCCCTTGAATTGAGCAATAGGCTCTCCTCACTATCGAGATCCTGCATCGCCTACATTGTCAACAACTCCCTCTACTTCCCCTACGGGACATACGTTGAGTACTCAATACCGAGCACCGTGAGGCCTGGTTGGTATAGTACCTTGAACCTAACGGGGTTCAAGGGTGAGGTATTGATATTCACGGATGGCTGCACAATACTTGTTAAGTCTACCGGTAACGCCACAGGTTTTGAGGTGCTTGGTTATGGCTCTGGCTGACATAGTCCTCGAGGGCTTAACACTCATCCTAGTCATTGCACTGGGCGCGGTGCTAATTGGCGGCCTATCATACCTAACCACAACAACAGCCTCAACAAACAATGCAAGACTCATAACGGCCGGAACCTACGTATACCTGGCAGGACCAACATACATCAACGGAACCCTCTATGTGCCAATGTACAACATCGGTGAATACACGGTTGATGTAAAATACTTATTCGTTGAGGAGTTAAACGGAGTTCAGGAGTACGCGACGAACATAATTCTAAAGCCAGGTCAATACTACGTTTATGAACTCAGCATTGATTACACGCCCAAAGCCGTGACCATAGTTGTTTCACCAACGAGAGACCCAAAGCTAGTCCTTGAGTTCAACTCGAACGTCTCCACACCAGGACCAATAGCACTAACGCCGATGAGCCAAGGCAGTAGTGGCGGTGGCTTGATTGCGGTGTCTGTGGTTGACCCGTACAACGCCGGTTGGACTGTTTCATGGAGCTACTCGGGACAGTCATACTCATTGAGTAAGTCGACGAGCTACACCTGGTTCATAAACCCGCCATACGTTCCAATACAGATCACGTTTAGCGCATCAATAACCCAAAACCCAACAGGCTACGCATGCCAGGTAGTGCCCAGCTCGGTTACCAACACCTACAACGCCGGCAGTGTGCAGGCATTCAATGTCACATGCTCGATAGCACCGATAACGGTCTCCGTGAGCGATTCCTACAACGCCGGTTGGAGTATAACGTGGAATGGGGCCGCCAGCGGCAGTCAGAGTGGCTCCTCATCAACAACGTTCACAATACAGCCGAGCACCAACGGTGCTGTATCGCTTACGGCATCAATAACCTCAACACCCAGCGGCTACTCCTCATGCTCGATAAGCCCACAATCAACAACGGCAAACCCAGGACAGACAGTGACGTTCACAGTGAGCTGCTCAGGCGGGTCATCACCACCGCCTGGTGGTGGTAATGAGTATGCCTACGTGTACACGGACATTAGCGCGCCGAGCAATGTTTCGTGGACCGTCTACCTTTACTTCGATGGGCAGTTGGACGCGACCTACCAGGGCAGTGGTAGCCAGTACTATGGCCCGGCGGTATTCAGCTCAAGCGGCACAGTGAGCTACAAGGTCTCGGGAATACCCAGCACCTGCTCTGTGTCCTACTCACCAAGCCAAAGCTTCAGCATAAGCCCGGGCAACTCGTACACCGAGACAATAACAATAACATGCCAAGGACAACAACCCCCACCGCCACCAACCACCTACGGATGTCTCCTAACAGTGAGCGGGCAAGGAAGCCCATCCGGTGCACCGACACCGAGCGTGAGCCCATCGGGCACGGTCTTCGTGTCCAGCGGCCAGACACTCTCCATCAAAGCCACGGCCCAACTATCCTCGGGCGGCAGCAGTAACTGGTATGAGTTCGATTACTGGTCGGACAGCTTTAGCGGGTCGGGCTCATTGAGCGAGACCTCCTCAGCGCCAAGCGGTGGTAATGATATCTCCTACTGGCAGTACGCATGCCCAAGCGGGCTGACGAGCAACGTCACGGCGACGGCGACAATAATAGCCAACTACGTATGGGACTATATAACACTCTCGGGGCCTACAACAGTATCGCCACCAAGCTCAGGTGCCGAAGCAAGCATACAATACAACCTCACGTGGTACGTAGCCCCAGGTAGCGCGGACCAGGTCAGCTGGTCAGTAAGTCAACTCAGCGGTACTCAATTTAAGGTCTCCGCAAGCTTAACCTACACGGAGTATGGTAGCCAATCATCGGGCGGCGCGTATATAACAACAACCGTAACATGCAATACTGGCGAAGTTAGGAACCTCCAGGTGAGCGGCTCATCACCAAGCACATACTCAGTCAGCGGGACGAGCGGCTCAACAACATGGACAGTATACGCAACCTGGGAATGTGCTGTGAACACGGGTCCTCCACCATAATAATAAATATTTAGGGTTTTTGTTATTTTAAAATATCAAAAACCCCTCCTTCTCTTTAACTCGTTGGGTACGGCAGTGATGCGTTTGTTGTTGGTATTAACAGCTTCCAGACCCAGTAGCCAAAATTATTGTATTGATATATATGCTTCACGGCGCTCATTGTTAGGTTGCCCTCAAATGCCGCAAATATCTCAGCAGACGTCCACGCATACGGTATTGGGTAACTCATTATTGCACTCGGGTCCACCGGGCCTATTACCGTCCAATTACAGGCGAATGGGTTCGCTATTTGGTTAGATAGGTAGGTGCCGATCAAGACTCTGGGGAAGAAGAGTACCGTGTAAGTCCTGTTGTAGTAGAACGCCGTAGTCACGTTAATAAGCGGTGTCTGTAGTGAGTAGGGATTCAGGTATTGCGAAATCATCACCATGTAACCACCCGTGTTGTTTATCACGGCAGCGTAGAAGCGATCCCCAGGGCCGATCCCATACCAGTCACCGAATATGTACACCGCCGGTACACTGGTGTTCTTCGGAACAAACAACTCACCATCTATGTCCCACAACTTAGTTAAGTTAATTGAGCCGCCTATGGCGTATATGTACGTAAGTGGGAAGCTATTGTCCTGCAGTATACCGTATGGGTAGTACCACGTGGAATTCGTCTCGTAAGGCAGAGTTTCGTTGAACTTGCTCAGTAGTTGTTGTGGTACTATCATTGTGCCTATCGTGGTCATGGAGCCCCACGTTGTTTTATTACCCTCGTAGTAGTACGGCGTTGCGTTGTCGTAAATAAACGTGACTATCCAGCACCTAAGGCCGTTCCACCCAAACATGTTATTGAAGTATGTTGATAGTGACTCATTAAGCCCAACAGGCACGTAAACCGTCCTGTTTATGTAGACAGGCACTGTCTGGTTGATGTACTTAACCACTGTTTGGTTCACGTAGATTGTCCTGTTCACGTAGACCGTGTGGTTCACTGGCACATAAATCGTCTGTGTCTGCACCAAGCCGAGTCTCTGGGCTATTGGTTTTAGGAAGCTTACGTGTGGTGCTAGTAGGGTTAGTGTTAGGAGTGCCAGTGCTGTCATGCCTATGAGCACTAGG
>Ga0081529_126591_pt1 | contig 76776 bp, 81 predicted proteins | sample EchGeymetagenome_FD_71012 | JGI IMG/M metagenome (GOLD analysis project Ga0081529, IMG submission 71012) | Ferrous microbial mat and aquatic microbial communities from Echinus Geyser, Yellowstone National Park, USA - transect B T=78-80 C v2... ...
GTTGGGCCGCATATGTGCATACAACATTATCAGTTACTACTGTATCAGAAACAAATGAACTGAAAGTGCTCCTACTTCACCAGCAGTAGCTCCAGCAGTTCCTAGCCGTATCAGAAACAAATGAACTGAAAGTTGATGCTTTCACTCATTTATTTGATCCATTAAAAGAAGCGTATCAGAAACAAATGAACTGAAAGTTTTGTCTCTTTTTGCAAAATGGTTTTTGTCTTAATTTGTATCAGAAACAAATGAACTGAAAGATTTTCACGAGCTTTGTTTTTTTCATTCTTTTCACCCCGTATCAGAAACAAATGAACTGAAAGAAGTTCCTTATTCATTTAATTTCACCCCCGAAGGAAAAAATGTATCAGAAACAAATGAACTGAAAGATGTAATACAATACGTAACACCAGCATTCCTAAGAATGGGTATCAGAAACAAATGAACTGAAAGAAAACGTGAAAAATGGGGGCGTAGAAGCGGGGGCTACGTCGTATCAGAAACAAATGAACTGAAAGGCTTACTGGGAACAGACCAAGACCAGATGGTATTATCATAAGTATCAGAAACAAATGAACTGAAAGCCGGAGTTCGCCTTCCAGCCCCCCGCTGGAAGGCTTTTTTGTGTATCAGAAACAAATGAACTGAAAGCAATTGACGAAAAAGTTGTAATCAATGATGTGATAGTGTATCAGAAACAAATGAACTGAAAGTTTTGAAGTTAAGAAGTGTAACTGTACCAATCTCATTTTCGCGTATCAGAAACAAATGAACTGAAAGGTTATATGTAAATATTGCAGTCATTTTATAAACCCAGTGTATCAGAAACAAATGAACTGAAAGCTTTGCAGTATTTCCGATTGATCTTCCATTACGTCCAATTTGTATCAGAAACAAATGAACTAAAAGTCAGGGGATTTATTCAAAATATTCTATCTGATGATTGGAAACTGAAGGGTGATTCGAAGATAAGAATTAGGTTTAAAGTTTTTTATTTTTAAATTAGCTTTAACATAAAATTTAATTAGGTAATAAAATGCTTAAATTCTTATGGGAGTTAGATTATATGAAGGATAATGAGGTTGACGTTTAAAGGTAAAAGGGTTCTGATAACAGCGTCTACTAGTGGTATTGGTTATGCTATTGCTAAAAGATTCTTTGAGAGTGGTGCTAGAGTGGTGATATCATCAAGGAATCCTGATAATGTATCTAAAGCGTTGCAGCGTTTAACTAAGGGTAGATCATCATCTAATGTGTATGGTATTCCTTGTGATTTAACTGTTTATTATGATATAAAGAATTTGGTTTCAAAGTCTGTAGAGTTATTAGGTGGGATTGATATATTTGTGTATAATTCTGGAAATCCTGATAATGAGCCAGCAACATTTTTTGAAACGTCACCGTCAGATTGGGAGTATGCTGTAAAACTTTATACGTTAAGTCCTATATGGTTAACATTAGAAATTGCGCCTTACATGATTAAGCAGGGTTATGGTAGGATTATTTTTCTCGGATCTGTTAGTATAAAAGAGCCTATGTCAGTATTAGCGCTTGCTGATGTCACGCGTATATCAATACTTCCGTTAACAAAATTGTTAGCGAGGGAGTTAGGCCCAAAGGGGATTCTTGTTAATGCTGTATTACCAGGTTCTTTCATGACTGAGGGAGCGAAAAGGCTCATAGAACGTCTTGCTCAAAGGGAGAGGAAGTCTAAAAAGATAGTTGAGAAAGAAATTGCTTCTTTATCACCTTTAAATCGTTTTGGTTTTCCAAGTGAATTGGCTAACGTTGTACTATTTTTAGCATCAGATATGGCATCTTTTATTAATGGTTCTGTAATTACTGTAGATGGTGGTATGGCTCATTCAATATTTTAGGTTAGTTTACTTTAAATTTTGCATATTGATTAATTACTTGGTGTTTAGAAGTGTCATCTCGCAAGCCTAGTATGAGTGAGCTTATTGATGAGTTGCAAAGGATGCGGGAACAAGCTAAACTTGGTGGTGGCATTGATAGGATTAAAAGACAACATGATGCTGGTAAGCTTACTGCTAGAGAACGAATTGATTTGCTTGTTGATCATGGAACATTCACGGAGACTGATATGTTTGTTGTACATAGGTCACCATATTTTGATATGCCACAGAAACGCTACTTAGGTGATGGTGTAGTAACGGGTCTTGGAAAAATTAATGGTAGATTAGCTGCAATTTTTGCACATGATTTCACAGTATTTGGTGGATCGTTAGGGGAGATGTACTCAAAAAAGATAGTAAAATTGATGGATCTAGCTGCAAAATTAGGTATTCCAATTATTGGTCTTAATGATTCGGGTGGGGCTAGAATACAAGAAGGTGTTATAAGTCTTGAAGCATATGGGGAAATTTTTAAGAGAAATACATGGCTTTCTGGTGTTGTGCCTCAAATAGCCGTTATTATGGGTCCCTGTGCTGGTGGTGCTGTATATTCTCCAGCCTTAATGGATTTCGTCATTATGGTTCGTAAAACATCTTATATGTTCATTACTGGTCCGGATGTAGTGAAAACTGCTACTGGTGAGGATGTGACATTTGAGAGCTTGGGTGGTGCTGATGTGCATGCTGAGAAGAGTGGAATAGCTCATTTTGTTGCTGAGAATGATGAAGAAGCTCTTAATTTAGTTAAGAGACTTTTGAGTTATATTCCATCTAATAATATGGAGGATCCACCTAGAGTTGAAAGTGATGATCCTGTTGAAAGGGTTGATACTGAACTTGAGAGTATTGTTCCGTCAGATCCAATGAAACCATTTGATGTTAGAGATGTTATTAGGCGTGTTGTGGATAATGGAGAATTCTTTGAAGTTCATGAAAAATGGGCTCCTAACATAGTAATTGGTTTTGCAAGAATTGGAGGTAATGCTGTAGGTATTGTTGCTAACCAACCACTTTACATGGCTGGGGTTCTAGATATAGATGCTTCCGATAAAGCTTCAAGATTTATTAGATTTCTTGATGCATTTAACATACCTATAGTTACTTTTGTAGATATACCGGGATATATGCCAGGTACTGCACAGGAGCATGGTGGTATTATTAGACATGGTTCTAAAATGCTCTATGCTTATGCTGAAGCAACAGTACCAAAAATCACAATAATATTACGTAAAGCATATGGAGGTTCATACTTAGCAATGTGTGCAAAAAGTATGGGAGCTGACATTGTTTATGCATGGCCATCGGCAGAAATTGCTGTATTGGGTCCAGAAGCTGCGATAAAAATACTTTATAGAAAAGAATTACAGAGTGCTGAAAATCCATCAAAGTTTATAGAAGAAAAGATTGAAGAATACAGGAAACTTTTTGCTAACCCATATAAAGCTGCTGAGATGGGGTTTGTTGATGATGTTATAGAACCAAAAATGACCCGCCCTATGATAGCTAGGGCGCTTGAAATATTAGATACTAAGCGTGAGGAAAGATTGCCCAAAAAGCATGGTATAATACCGTCATGAAGTAATTTTAACTAATGATGAGCCCCTATTAACAACACTACCAGGCTTTACTAGAACCTCTCTTACAATACCATCTCTATCAGAAGATATTATGTTCTCCATTTTCATGGACTCTATGATGAGGAGTGGTTGTCCCTTCTTAATTTGGGTTCCTGGTTGCACTAAAACCTTTACTACGCGACCTGGCATTGGTGATGTTATGGCGTCTCTCGTGTGGTTTATTAGTGGTTGTTCAAGGTTTTTGATTGGTTTATTGGTGGGTTCTTCTCTGAGTGATTTGATTACTAATAGTTCACCATTAATGTACATTGTGTTTGATGAGTCCTCCTCATACTTGATTCTGTACAGATTGTTGTTAATCTTAATAAACATTTCAGAACCTTCAATTTTAATTTCATTCACATTAAAAACTTTATCCCCATCCACTACTACTTGTATTACGTTATTATTATTCACTATTTTAACCCTATGCTCATCACCCCAACCCAACATAACCTTATACTCCCTACCACCCGCACTCATAACACTTTAACTCCCATATTAAAAGAAAAAATGCAAAATAAATCTTTTCACCTTTATTGGGATGTGGGCAACTTAGGTTCATCTTTTAAATGATATACTTTACTTTTCACTATAGTAACATATTTTGTGGGAGGTGAAAATTATTGTAGTGGCGTTGAAAGTTAAAATGTTCATGCTTTTAAATAGATTTTCTGAGCTTTCTTGCTGAGTTCATGTAATTGGGTATCAATATGTTAAGTTGTTATATATGGATGGAATGCGGATGTTTAAAATGATTATCTTAGAGGTAGGAGTCTCTTAATGGAGAAGTGTTAAAAGTTTTCATTATGTTATTTTAAGCTAATCTGGATTTTAGTAATCTTTCGCGTCCATAATATTTCCATCTTGATGTGTTAACATTTTGTATATTATGTTTTGGTGTTTGTTGTATTGCTTTTTTTGAGTTGATATATGAGATTGTTGCTATTGCGGCTTTAAGTGCGCGTTCGAGCTTTATTTCTTCTAGGAATTGATTAAGTTTTTCGTTTAGATAATGTGTATGTATTTCTCCTTTTATAAAGTCTTGATCTTGAAAGATTCTTGAGTGTAGTGGAAGTGTTGTTTCAATGCCTTGGATATAATATTCTGAGATTGCGCGTTGCATTCTATAAACTGCTTCTGATCTTGTTGAGCCCCATACCATTAGTTTACTGATTAAAGAGTCATAATATCCTGGTATTTCATAACCTTCATAAACACCACTGTCGACTCGAATTCCAGGGCCTCCGGGTTCACGATATTTTATAATTTTTCCAGGGTTTGGGGTAAAGTTATTGAGTGGGTCTTCGGCGTTTACACGTATTTCCATTGCCCATCCACGTTGTTTTATATCTTCTTGGGAAAGATCCAATTTTTCGTCTGCTGCGATCTTGAACTGAAGTTTTACAATATCTATGCCTGTAACGAGTTCTGTGACACCATGTTCAACTTGTAATCTTGTGTTCATTTCTAAGTAATAATAATTGCCATCTTTAAAGAGAAATTCTATTGTTCCTACATTAGTATAACCGGCGGCCGATGCTATTCTTACTGCGCTTTCTCCCATATCTTTACGTAATTCATTATTAAGTGCTATTGATGGACTTTCTTCAATAAGTTTTTGGTATCTTCTTTGTATGGAACATTCTCTTTCATATAAATGGATTACATTTCCATAGTTATCTGCTGCAATTTGAAATTCAATATGTCTTGGTTTTTCAATATATTTTTCAACGTAAATTTCTGGTTTACCAAATGCTGCTAATGCTTCTGATCTGGAAATTTCAAAAGCAGTTTTTACATCATTTAAATCGCTTATAATTTTCATACCTATTCCGCCTCCGCCACCCGAGGGTTTAAGTAAAATTGGCAATCCAAATTTTTCAACAAATTTTTCAACATCTTTAAGATCAGAGACTGGCTTTGAAGTACCAGGTATTAAGGGTATGTTTAACTTAGAAACCAGTTCTCGCGCCTCTAATTTTGCCCCCATTTTCCTTAATGCGTTTGAATTAGGACCTATAAATATGAGTCCTGCTTTCTCAACTTTTTCTGCAAAAATAGGATTTTGTGCTAAAAATCCATAACCTGGATGTATTGCTTCTGATCTTGTTTTTAATGCTACATCTATTATTCGATCCATATCAAGATAACTCTTTAATGGTTCTGGGTCTCCAATCTCATACGCTTCATCAGCTAATTTTACATGTAGTGCATTCTTATCAGCTTTAGAATACACAGCTACAGTCTTTATAGAAAGTTCTCTGGCCGCTCTTATTATCCTAACAGCTATCTCTCCTCTATTCGCTATAAGTATTTTACTAAACATAAGCTATAATCTAAAACCACTGCTAACTTTTAAAATTATCGATTTATTAGACTTAATAAACTCATGATAAGAAAATAACAGATTTTTATTGTTTTCAGCATTCTTTCTAAAGCATTCATTTTATGAATAAAGATTTTTATTTTTAATAATTAATATTATATTGTCTGAATTAAGATGTTGAAAAGAGGGTTATCTGATGCTTGCGCAGATGATGAGTGTTTAAGTGGGGTGAAGTATTATGGTTGAATATATGCTTAAATGTAGTGAGTGTGGAAGTGTGTTTTCTGGGGTGCCAGTTTTATCTCGATGTCCTAAATGTGGTGGTATTGTTACGTATGATTATGAGTATTCTAATGTTATTAGTTTTCCGATTAAAGATTCTGGTATTTGGCGTTATAGGGTACTATTTCCATTGGGTGAGAAAATAACTCCTATTACGTTAGGTGAGGGGAATACTGGTCTTAGAAGGGCTGAAAAATTGGGGAGAGTGTTTAATACTGGTCAATTATATATTAAGGATGAGTCTAAAAATCCTACTGGTTCATTTTTGGATCGTGGTAGTTCGGTGTTAACTACATTTGTGAAGAGTGTTAAGGTAAAAAGGATGGTAATGAGGGGGGTAGGTAATTTGGGGGCTTCATTATCTGCATATGCTTCTAAGGCAGAGATTGAATTACATGCTTATTTTTCGAGTTCTACTAATCTTGGTAAATTGTATCAAATGATAGTTTATGGTGCGAAGTTAATTCCTATGGTGTCTGAAGAATATGAAGAAATAGTATTTCCATTGGGTAATAATACGTATCGTGTAACATTTTCAGATCCAATATTAGCTGAAGGTTTGAAAACAACTGCTTACGAAATTGCTGAGGATCTTGGATGGGTTGAGCCTGATGTGATTGTTTTATCAGTTGCTAGTGGTATGCATTTATCAATGATTTGGAAAGGTTTTAATGAGTTAAGGAAATTAGGTCTTATTAAAGCTGGACTCGTAAGACTCGTTGGTGTGCAAGTTGAGGGTTGTTCTCAAATAGCTGATACATATTTTAGTAGAATGCCTAAAAGTTCAAATGTTTCAGCAATACCAGATCTTTGTGTTAAAAGACCAACGTATGCTAAGTTAGCTATTGATGCTATTAAGAAATCTGGTGGAACATTTTTAATCGTGAGTGAAAATGAGATAATAGATGCAATAAAACAATTGGCTAGAACGGAAGGTATATATGCGGAGCCTGCTGCTGCGTGTGCTTTAGCTGGTTTAAAGAGATTATACGAGGATAAGTTAGTGGATAAAGATGAACGTGTCATATATATAGTAACTGGTGCTGGATTAAAAGATGCGTTTTTTGCTGAACGATTAATAGAGAGTAAGAAGATGAAAAGGTTTATAAAGGTAATGAGAACGTCTGTTATTGGATCCATAAAGGGTGTGATTGTGCAACTTCTTTTAGATAAGGAAATGTATGGGTATGAGATTTGGCATAAGTTATTAGAAAGAGGTTATAAGCTTACTTTACCTGCTGTTTATCAACATTTAAGTGAGTTAGAAGAAATGGGTTATGTGATTAGCAGAAAGGTGGAGGTTGAAGGTAAGTTTAGGAGATATTATGCGCTTACATCGCAAGGTAGGAATTTGTTAGGAAATAATTAACATTATTTTGATTTATTTTTTAAGCTTCTTAATATTTTGACTCTAGAATAATAGTTATAAAGAACTTAATATTAGCATAAATGGTGTCTCTCTTGAGACGTTTTTACATTGCAACTGATGAGGAAATAATTTCAGGTAAAGTTACAGATACTTATTATCCTAGAACATTACAGATTCTAAAAGCTAAAGGAATAGCTAATAGAAATGTAGTTATGGATGTGCATGCTTATAGTATGCCTAAGGACTATTCTTGGGGAATTTTTGCAGGTTTAGAGGAGGCGTTACATCTTTTTGAGGGTAAACATGTAGATGTTTATGCAATGGATGAAGGTACTTTATTTAGAATAATGCAACCTGTTATTAGTGTGCGTGGACCGTATGAGGAGTTTGGTGTGTATGAGCCAACTTTAATTGGGATATTAAGACATTATTCTAGTGTTGCAACAAAGGCAGCTAGATGTAAAAAGGCTGCAGGAGAGAAACAAGTAATCTTTTTTGGGATTAGAGCTGTTCATCCAGCTATAGCACCAATGGTTGATAGAGCAGCTTTTATTGGAGGGTGTGATGCTGTTTCAGGTATTCTTGGTGCTGAATTAATAGGTGAGAAGAGTGTTGGTACAATGCCACATGAACTCATGCTTTTATTTGGTAATGTTCAAGATGCGTGGAAAGCATTTGATGAGGTGGTTGATCCATCTATTCCTAGAATTGCGCTTTGTGATACAATGTTTGATGAGAGAACGGAGGTTTGGATGGCTGCTGAGACGCTTGGTAAAAAGCTTTATGGTATACGTATTGATACTCCTAAGTCTAGAAAGGGAGATATAAGACAACTTTTAAATGAAATACGCTGGATTTTGAATATGAAAGGGTTGCATGATACTAAAATAGTCTTAAGTAGTGGAATGGATGAATATCAAATACAAGCCACTAAGGATTTAGTTGATATATATGGTGTTGGGACTTCTATAGCATTTCCACCATCAATAGATTTTGCATTTGATATTGTAGAGGTTGAAGGTAAACCATTTTCTAAAAGAAGCAAGCTTCCTGGAAGAAAACAAGTTTATCGTTGTAAAGATTGCATGTATGATGAAATACGACTTGAGATTGACCCACCACCTGATAAATGTCCGAAATGTGGAGGTAAAATGGAACCATTACTTAAATTAGTGATTAAAGATGGTAAGCTTGTTAAAGATTTACCATCAGCTAGAGATATTAGAAACTATGTGATTAAGCAATTAGAGAAAGTTGAAGGTTTTAACAATAATTAGTAATTCATCCCAAAGTTAAAGTTTTGGGTTTTATTGCTGGGTTCTTTGTAAATGTATTTTTGATTATTTATTCAATGGTTCATAAAACTTTGTTTCTTGCAACTGTTGCTATTTTGATTGTGATGTTGCCATGTTAAAAACTATTATTACTTAATGGAGTATTTGTATAGGTGGAAATTGTTTTAATAGGATAATTTATATGCATAAATTTATAAAAATTAAAAATAAGATTATAATGGTTCAAGGTCTATTATTGTGGATAGTGCGTTGTTTATTTTACGTGAACCATTATTATTTTCGCTTTTTACTATCTCATATATGCGCCATACTCGTTTAATTGTTACATGACCGGTATAGAAGCCAAGTTCTTCTAATCTTTTAGTAACGGCTTTTAATAATTCATAAGGTTGAAATTCGCGGTTTAATGTTACTTCGCTTACAATGTTTTTAAGCACATCATTAACTGGGTATTTCTTACGAACCATCATTGGCACCTCAGGTATGTACTTGTAATATAATAACCATAAAAGAATTTAAATCTATCTATGAATTTTAAATATAATAATTATTATGTTTAAAATTATTATTTAGCTATTCCCCAATCTTTTAGTGCTTCATGTATCATATCAGCTGCAAATGCTGCTAGTATTATTGACATTAAACGTGCTAATGCTACAGTTCCACTTTTTCTCAAAACTTTGATTAAAATAAATGATATATTAAGGGTTAGATATGATAAAATTCCAGCTATAATTGCTGAAATAAAAACTAGATATATAGGATGTATTGAACTTAATATTAGAAGTGTTGTTATCGTGCCTGGACCAACTAATAATGGTGTGGCTAATGGTACGACCGCAATATCTTCTTCTGACATAGATTTAGTTCTAGAAAACCCTCCAAGAGTATCTATAGCTAAAACCATAAGTATTACACCTCCACCAAATTTTAATCCAGAAACACTAACATTAAGTATTGCAAAAAACGGTCCACCAACTAATGAAAATAATGTCAATAATCCTAACACAATAATGAAACTTTTTCTTATTAACGCTTTTCTCTCATTCGAATCCATATTTGCCGTCACAGTTATATAAAATGGGATCACGCTAATCGGATTCAGTACTGAATATATTTGAACAGTCATTACAACTATGAGTAAAATATTCTCTACAAATGTCAATATGGCCACCTTAATATTTATTTATTAAGATATTTATTAAGTTTCTTAATTTTAAACTTATAGAAACTTTCCTGTTGAACTTATTATAATTAAATGCATAATAAATCGTAGGTGAGGATGGGAAATTTAGTTGTTCTTTTTATTTCTTCTGCTTAAAGGTTTTTAAAGTAGATCACTATTAACATATTGGGCCCGTAGTCTAGCATGGATTATGACGCAGGCCTGCGGAGCCTGAGATCCGGGGTTCAAATCCCCGCGGGCCCGCTAATTTAATTAAGAAAATTGTGAAAGTTAATTTCTATTAAGTGATCATAAAAATGGGAAGTTTAGTTTTATTTACTGATTTTTTCAGTAATTTTTTGTTTTATGTTTTTTATTTCATTTAAGGATAATGTCTTGCTTGGTTTTTCTTTAAGTATTCCTTCGGGTTTAAAGAGAAGTACTGCCATAAAAATTGAACCTAATACTATATATTCAATCCATGTGGGATCTATTCCTGGAATTAATGTTAACCATCCTTGTGCTTTTGCATAATCCATTGATTTTCTAATTGTAATAAAGGCTACAGTACCTATAAGAGGTCCTAATGTGTTACCTGCACCACCAAGTAATATTATCAGCCATACAAAAAATGTCCATGAATATCTGTCATATGTTGATGCGTGAACATCACCTGTATAAAATGCATAGAGGGTTCCAGCTATTGCTGCTATTGCTGATGATACTACAAGTGTCTTCATTCTTGTACTCGCTATATTAATTCCATATGCTTCAGCAACATTTTCATTTTCTCTGATGGCTTTAAGTGTTCTGCTAAGCGGTGAATTAAGGATTATTCTGGAATAAATGTAAACTAATATTACTATTAAGATTATTAATGATACATATGCCATGGATCTTGATAATCCACCCCCAACGGCTATGAGTGGGTCTGGTAATCCCATTCCTAGTGTTCCACCTACTAGGTTAGGGTAATAATATGCTATTTGTTTAAGTATTTCGGCCATTGCTAAAAGCGTCATGCCTAAGTAATCTTCGCGTAATCTTATAGCTGGATATGATGCTAAGAATCCTAACCCGGCACCTATTATCATAGCTATTATGATTGTTATGAATAATATCATTAATGCAAAGCTTATGTTAGTTTTAAATGCTTGGTTTATTACTCCTACTGCCTCATAATTATCAAAAATTATATCTTTACTAGATCCTAATAGAATTAATGCTAGCCTACTTCCTATAGCACCAGCTACTATTGCTCCTCCAAGAAAGCTTAGTACTTTTCCAAAGTTAGGTATTCCAGCATATCCATACTCAACGTTGAGGCTAATTGATAATATTATGTATATGCCTACGTATACTAATAAGTCTGTAACAAATGTAATTATTCCTATATCTATCATTTATTATCACCTGTTGGTTTAATTCTTGGTATTGATAAAGCTCCTGGTTTTATGAGCTTCTTCCAGTTAATACCAGCTAGTCCTTTTGGTGCTACGAGAAGAGTAACTACTAATGCCATTAATGAGAGTACCTGTTTATATGTTATTATCCAATTTCCAATAAATCCTGACAATACATAAGTTCCTATTACTTCAATAAAACCGATGAGATATCCTCCTATTAATGCCCCATATATGCTTCCAATACCACCTACGACCACTGATACAAACATGCTAAGAAGTAAGTTTGTATCAAAGTATTCAATAGTTCCACTTGACCATAAGGGTATTAATGCACCAGCTATACCAGCTAATGCTCCAGATAGGAACCATGAAATAATATATGCTGATTCAATATTGAGACCTATAGCTTGTGCTAATTCTGGATTTTCTACTGCAGCCCTTAAAGCTACACCAAGTCTTGTTCTATTTAAAAATATGTAGAGAACTATTGCAGTAGTTATTGCTAATCCTAGTGAGAAGATAAATACGCCAGGAATGTCCATAAAAGTGAGATCAAATTGTTGTAATGAAAAACCTCTCGCATCTATATGAGATACTATGGTTAAATAATCAGCATACATATTTAATACAGCTACTAAAACAATGTCAAATGTAATAGTTGACATCATTAACATAACTAATGAGGCTCCTCTTCTTCTTAATGGTCTTATGAGAATTTCATACAATGCAAGAGCTGCAAACCCACTTATAATGAAACTAATCGGTAATGCTACATATGGTGAAAGCTTCATGATTCTTGTAACTGTGAAACTCATATATCCTCCTATTCCAGCAAAAGCTCCTTGCACAAAACTTGGAACTTTGGTCGTCATGTAAGCAAGTGCAAGACCAACTGAAGAAAGGGCTAAAATACTAGCATATATTATTGCGCCTCTAACAAGTATTGGATCAAGCATCTAACTCTCCTCACAGATTTTCATTAATACTTTCTAATAAAGTTTATTTCATGATTTAAATTATACTGGAAAAAAGCCTTGATTATAGTAAAGTATTTAAATATGTGATACACAAATAATATGCGTGATAATGCCATGAAAAACAAGAGAATCTTAATTCTAGCAATTTTAATACTAGAGTTAATGATAGGATATACCGCATTATCAGCATATGCAGTAAACCAACCTGTAAATCAACTCAGTGGTACAATTAAGTTAGGAGCACTTCTTCCACTCACAGGTGATTTAGCTTCATATGGTCAAAGAGCAAAGGTTGCAGTACAAATGGCACAAGATGATATAAATAAATATACAGCATCAAAAGGATTAAATGTAAATTTTGAATTTGTAATTTTAGATACTCAAACAAAACCTGATGTTGCACTTCAACAATTACAAACTCTTAATGCTCAAGGTGTAAAGGCAGTAGTTGGTCCTATGACTAGCGCAGAAGTTAGGAATTTATTATCATATGCCACTTCAAACAAAATATTAATGGTATCACCATCTTCAACTGCTGCAGCACTTGCTGTTCCCAACCGAGGTTATTTATATAGAACTGTTACAACTGATCTTTTCCAGGATAAAGCTATTGCAAAAATGATCGATCATTTTGGCTATAAATATGTAGCGATATTATATAGAGGAGATGCGTGGGGTGACGGAATCGCTGGCAACTTTCCAGATGAATTTGCTAAGAAAGGAGGTACTGTTGTTGGTAAAGTAAGATATGATCCTAACACGAAAGATTTTACAAATGAACTTTCTACGCTTAATAATTATGTTACAAATGCTATAAACACATATGGTAAGGATAAAGTAGCTGTTTTAACAATAAGCTTTGATGAGGCGGCTGTAATATTAAATCAAGCTAAATCTTATTCTACACTTATGAGTGTGAGATGGTTTGGTACTGATGGTACAGCTGATATAACTAAAATATTGACTGATGCTGGTGAAGTTGCTTCGAAAGTTGGACTTTATAGTACAATATTTACTCCTGCGGCATCAGCGAAATTAAATGATTTCATTAGTAGATTTAGAGCTATTTATGGCTCAGATCCCGATTCCTATTCAATAATTAGTTATGATTCAGCTTGGTTAATAGCTCTTGCAGTAATTAAAGCTGGTACATATGATGGTGAACAAATAAAGAATCTATTACCATCTGTTGCAGCTGAATATGATGGTGTGAGTGGAAAGATTGAATTTGATCAATATGGTGATAGAGCCTCTGGTGACTATAAAATATCCTATGTTTCAAAAGATGCTTCAGGCAATTATAATTGGGTAGTTTATGGAATATGGCACTATGCTACTGATGATATCACAGTATTACAAACTACTACAACCACAACTACGACAACGCTGACAACAACTACTACAACCACAACGGCTGCAACAGCTGCAGCGGGTGGATTTGATACAACAACGTTGGCAATAGTTGGTGTTATTGTTATAATAGTTATTGCTGGACTAGCATATGTTCTACTGAGAAGGAAATAACTACTTAATAACATTTTTCTTTATTTTATTAGTTAATTTTTATATTTTATTACGTAAAGTTTTTATTTTAGTAATTTTTTGCAATGTGCGTATGGAGAAAGAAGATATAATATTGCGTACTGATAGGGTCAGTAAGTTTTTTGGTGGTCTTGCAGCTGTAAATGGGGTTTCTATAAATGTGGGGAGGAATTCTATTACATTAATAATTGGTCCTAATGGTAGTGGAAAAACTACATTGATTAATACTATATCAGGCTATTATAAGCCTGATGAGGGTAGAGTTTTCTTTGAGGATTTAGATATAACTGGTTGGGCTCCTCATAAAATTTATAAGATTGGTTTGGTACGCACGTTTCAGATACCGCAACCGCTTCAGAAATTAACTGTGTTGGAGAATTTGTTAGTTGCTAGTCGTGGTCCAGGTGAAGGTTTTATTAGTGCTTTGACTAAGGGTAGATGGATTAATTGGGAGAAGGAAAGTATAGAGAAAGCTTTTAGAGTGTTAAAGTTAATTGGTTTGGATGAGTTTTGGGATAAGCCTACTTATGAGTTAGGGGGTGGTCAGCTTAAGTTATTAGAGCTTGGTCGTGCATTGATGACTGATGCTAAAATGATTATGTTGGATGAACCTATTGCTGGTGTTCAACCTTCATTTGCTCATGAAATATTTAATCATATTAGAAATGTAAGAGAGACGCTTAAAAAGACTTTTCTAATAATTGAGCATAGGATTGATATTGCGCTTAAATATGTTGATTATGTATATGCTATGGATTTTGGAAAGCTTATTGCTGAAGGTTTGCCTAATGATGTGGTCAATGATGAGCGTGTTATTAAATCTTACATAGGTGAATAGAATGTTAGTGGTTGATAAGATTTCTGCTGGATATGGTAAGTTTCAGGTACTTTTTGATGTTAGTTTAGAGGTTAAAGAAAAGGAGATAACCGTCATTATTGGTCCTAATGGGGCTGGAAAAACAACATTACTTAAAACTATAGTTGGGTTTACTAATGTATATTCTGGGAAAATTAGTTTTATGGGTAATGATATAACATCTATACCTCCTCATAAGCGTGTTAAATTAGGATTAGCATTGCTTCCGCAATTTACTAATATATTTGCAAATCTTACGGTACGTGAGAATTTAATTATGGCTGGATATGATTTGAAAGGTGATGAAATGAAAGAAAAACTTGACCAAACGCTTGATATATTTCCTGTATTGAAGGGTTTTATGTATAGGAAGGCTGGTACACTTAGTGGTGGTGAAAGGCAAATGTTAGCCATGTCTATGCTTTTAATGCGAAAGCCGAAACTTGTGTTACTTGATGAGCCTACAACTGGCTTATCACCTAAAATGGTGTCTGTGGTGCTTTCTAAGTCTGCGGAGTTGAGAGATAAGCTTGGTATTACTGTAGTTCTTGTTGAACAGAATGCAAAGAAAGCATTGGAGATTGGTGATAGAGCTTACATTATAGTTAGTGGTAAAAAAGTTTATGAAGATGAGGCAAAAGATCTGCTTAAGAATCCAGAATTATCAAAGATGTATTTTGGTGTTGAATAATAAAAAGAAAAGTGTTTTTATTTTATAGAAGCTGTGTATGATTTATATTCGTTAGCGTTCATAAGTTGTGTTAATTCATTCATATTTGATATTTTAATTTTGATTATCCATCCTTTGCCATAAGGATCTTTATTAATCAATTCTGGTGATGAGGTTAGTTCATTATTTACATCAATTATGGTTCCTGAGACTGGCGTATATATTTCTTCTGTTGTTTTTACGGATTCTACTGTTCCTATAGTATCACCAGCTTTCACTATTTTCCCTTTTTCTGGTAGTTCTACATAAATTATATCTCGTAGTTTCTTTTGGGCATAAAATGTTATTCCTATGGTTGCTATTTCACCATCAACTTTAACCCATTCATGAGTTTTAGAGTATTTATAATTTTCAGGCACTTCTGTAGTCTGGGACATTTCCTCTCAAAGGATTTATCTTAAAGAATAGTTATATTTTTATCTTTACTACTTCTTATACATAATGATGAGGATTGGATTCATTGTTAATCCTATTGCTGGATTAGGCGGGCCATTAGCATTTAAGGGTACTACATATGAGATTGCTGAAAAAGCTCTTTCTATGGGGATTAAACCATGGGCTCCATTAAGAGCTAAGCAATTTTTAAAGTTTTTAAAAGATAGGGGTATTTATGATATAAAATTTATTACGTGTGGTTTTGATATGGGGGAGAATGAGCTTAAAGATTTTGATTTCCCTTATGAAGTTGTTTACGTTCCTCAAAATCCCACTTCATATCATGATACTATTAATGGTGTTAAACGATTTGAGATGTTGAGAGTGGATATAATTGTGTTTGTTGGAGGTGATGGTACGGCAAGAGACATATATACTGCTATTAATTCGCGTATTCCAGTAATAGGTGTTCCAGCTGGTGTTAAGATGTTTAGTGGTGTGTTTGCTATTAGTCCTGAGGGAGCGGCAAATCTTCTCATTGATTATCTTTCAGGTTTATCAACTATAGGACTGGCTGAGGTTTTAGATGTTGATGAAGAGAGTTATAGAAGGGGAGTATTGCAAGTTTCATTATTTGGGTATATGCGTGTTCCTCGCTCTCATTTTGTTCAATCATCAAAAGTTCCTACATATCAGGATGAGTATGAAGAGCAAATTTCTATTGCTAAGTGGTTTAGTGAAAATATTGATGAGAGTGCTTTTTATATAATTGGTCCTGGCTCTACTACTAAAGTTGTTGCAGATTATCTGGGTGTTCCAAAAACATTGCTTGGTGTTGATGTTTATAAAGGTAGGAAAGTTATTTTTTTAGATGTTGATTCAGCAACTCTCAAAAATTTTGTTAAAAAGAATGTTGACTCTAAAATTTTTATTGTTGTTTCTCCAACTGGTTCTCAAGGATTTATTTTTGGTAGAGGTAATGTACAGATTCCTCCTGAAATTATAAAAGTTATTGGTAAGGATAATATAATTATACTTGCTACTAAAAGTAAGATATTAAAAACTAAAACGTTTTATGTTGATACTGGGGATCTTGATGTTGATTTATATCTTAGTGGTTATATGAGAGTGATCTCTGGTTATAATGAGGAAATGATTATTAGAGTGAGAAATGGTTATAAATATGAGTAAAATATTAGAGTGTGATTCATATGAGTACTAGAAAGGTTAAAGAGTTATTAAGAAAGAGTACATCTATTATTTCTAAAAGAATGAGAGGTATACCAAGACCTAGCGGTCATGCATTGCTTATTTTCATCATATTGTCATTAATATACATTGTTGCTTTTATGTTAAGGGTTGCACCAGCACAATATGGTGTTTATTTAAATGAGTACGATCCTTATATTCACTATTATCAGGCGCAATGGATTTATGAGAGAGGATTAAAAGGCTTCTATGATTGGTTTAATTGGAAGAATGATACACTATTTTGGTATCCAAATGGTAGAAGTTTTGGTAATACTGCTCAACCAGGAGTTCCATTTACAGGCGCATTTATTTACATGCTAATAACAAGTCTTGGTTTTCATCCAAGTATGCTTTCAGTTGTTACATTGATACCTGTTGTTTTTAGTTCTTTTACTATAGTTGCATTATATCTTTTAGGTCGTGAAATTCATAGCGAGGGTGCGGGACTTATAGCAGGTTTAGTTTATGCTGTGGCTCCTTCAGTAATCCAAAGAAGTACTTATGGATTCTTTGATAATGATCCTATAGCATCACCCTTCATAATATTATCATTTTACTTCTTTATAAAAGCTTATAAAAGAGGATCTCTACTTAACGCAATAATTTCTGGGCTTTTACTTGGATATGTAGTGTTCATATGGGGTGCATATGTGTATGTTATAAATCTTCCAGGACTCTTCGTTATCGTAGCAATGATTTTAGGCAAATACACCAGACAACTCGGATATTCTTACTTAACGGCGATGGGGCTTGCATTGCTTGCCGTTGAGCAAGTGCCTAGAACTAGTGTTTTTCTTAAATCTGGAACATCAATAATTACTTGGGTTGCTCTTGCAATGATTGTTATTTATGAGCTCATATATAGGACTGAGCTTATGACTAGAAAAACCATACTAAAAATAGGTATTGTAGGAGTGTTAGCATTTGCTATTATAATAATGTTACAGAGTGTTGGTGTGATTATACCACTTTCAGGTAAGTTTATTGTGGCTCTTAATCCATTTTATCGTGAAGCAGCAACGCCTGTTACTGCATGGTTTGAATCTGTGGGTGAACATGTTACTGCAACGTGGTATGTATTCTTCTTAGATCTTAATGTACTTGTATTCTTTATACCGCTTGGTTTTTATATAATGCTAAGGCGAGGTTCATTAGATGACATATTTATGTTTGTTTTCGGAATAAGTGCAATGCATGTTGCCAGTTCTATGGTGAGACTTACAATGTTTAGTGTGCCAGCATTAGCTGTTGTTGGAGGTGTTGGATTTTCATCAACAGTTTCAAGCTATTTTAATATGATGAATCGACCTATTTTCAAGAAACGAGGTAAAATGCCTGAGATTGATAGATCAATTATTAGTATTATAATCATATCTTTAATGATTGTTCTTATCTTATCTACTGCAGTAGCACCTTACACATTTGCTTCAGCTAATCAGCCTCAAGCAATAGTTGCTGCTGAAGGAGGTAGTTTTAATACTGACTGGCCCGCGGCATTAGCGTGGATGAAGGCTAATTTACCTAAAAATTCTGTAGTAGCATCATGGTGGGATTATGGTTATTGGATTACAGTAAATACTGGTCTTCCATCGCTTGCTGATAATGCTAATATGAATTTTACTCAGGTTCAATTAATCGCAAAGGCGTTCATGAGCAATGAGACTACAGCCCTTGAAATCTTTAAGAGATTTCATGCTGATTATGTTGTTGTGTTTGAACATTTCTTCGATTTGGGCGCTTTAAATCCATCATATCAGGGTGTATACATACCGTTTTCTGGTGATTTTGAGAAAAGTTACTGGATGGCTCGTATAGCTGGATATAATGATACTGAGATTTATAAGTATTTTATTAATTATGTACAACTTACACAAGGTAGTTCTATTCCTTTACCAACTGGAACGCGAGCTGAGAATGTGACGCTTTATAGATTATTATTTAATAGAATTCCAGGTGTTAGAGAAATGTATTATCAGGTAAATATTCCATCACCCACTCACTTCAAATTAGTTTATGCATCCTCACCAAATGGATACGTCTTGGTTTATAAGATAATATATGATAAAAATTAATGTAAAATAGAAGATAGTGACGGTTTTAAATTTGTTTTATTTTTATTCTTTTTCTTTCTATTATTGAATAATACTTGATCATGTTATATTTATCGTCTGGTGAGAATTTTAATGGATGCGGTACTCGTAGATTTGTTGATCCGCAAGAAGGACATTTTTCTGATATTGTGTAGCGTCCACAATTTTCGCATTTCAATATTTTGCTTTTCATTATTTACATCCCAATGGAAATGATTATTCTATTCGTCTGAAATCACATATGCTTGATTGTGAGAGGGTTTTTATTACTTTGCATATTTCATTTTGGAATATTTGGAAAGCTGTTTCTGCTGTTTTGTAATCTGATGCTGTGAATACGATCCTATAGTATGGTGCGCCTTTGCTTGTTATGTTTATTTTTACTCCAGCTCTTTCGGATGTTATTTTTGCCGTGAGTAGACTTTTTTTAATTTTTTCTATACCATCGGGATCGAAGCACATTAACATTGCTTCGCCTATTATATTGACTTCTTTTGGTTTTACTCGTTCAATAGCTATTTTATAAATTTTCTCTGCTATTGGATCTGGTATTTCTGCTTTCTTTAGTGCGCTAATTCCTTCTGATGCTGATATTTCAAATACTGAATATAGGTCGCCAAATTTCTCTTCTAATTTAAGTATAAGATCATTGAGCATCTTTTTTGCCTCTGGAGTGTCACTTAATGCGAGTTCTAATAGTTTTAATGCTTTTTGTCTGCGCTTCCATTCTATCATTTTTGAGACACGTTCGCTATTCGAGACACGTTTTATTGAGATATCAACATGACCTTTTATTGGATCTATTCTTATAACTTTGCATACATATTTGCGTCCGATTTTTACAAAATCTGTTATGTTATCTATTCTTACTGATGCGATTTCTGTTAATGGTATAAATGCTTCTATTCCATATTCATCAAGCATGGCATATGCCCCTTTATCTAGCGTTTTAGTTATAGTAGCTATTACAAGTTCATCATAATTTGGAAGGTGTTTTCCGTGCGTGCTCATTATCATCACTCCCAGTTTCTTAAGTATGATCTGTTATTTAAGGTTGGAATTATGTGAAGAAAAGGTTATCTATTGATATTCATGTGTTATTGTTGCGTGTATTTTTCCTTTTCCGCCAGTGGGTTCAGCTAATACATGACCACAAACATTGCAATGCACTACTGTTGATGGATGGCTAAAAATAATCTGTTCATTATTACATTCTGGGCATTTTACTTTTAAAAACTTAGATTTGGGAGTTGGGAATAAAATTTTTGTTTTCTTTACCAAGTTACTCACCCTTTAACTTGTACGATTTCTAATTTCTTTAACCTGATGCCAGTTTTATGAAGTGTGAAACCGCATTTTTTACATACTAATTTTATGACTTGTTTTTTAGTAACTTTTGCGAATCTTTTTTGTTCTGCGGTTCTTTTACTTCCATACCCCTCATTTTTTCTTAGGAATCTTCTCTGCCCTTGTGCTAAGTTACGTCTTTTGCCTGCTTTATAAAGTACTACTTTATGTGGTGTATGCGTCTTGCATTTAGGACAATATGTTGTTATTTCATCTGCTATTTTCAATTTTTACTCCCTCCTCTAAATCATCTTGAGCTTTACGAGCTATACCACGTGAGATGAGCGTCATGGCTATTTCCTCTGGTAGATATACCACATCACCTTTTTGAAAAGGCCCATATATAAATCCGTCTGTGTCGGTTATTTGAGGGATATCATTAAAGATTCGAATTAAAAGAAGTGTTCGTTGGTGAGGTTGTGGCATGGCTTGACTTATGACACTTGCTGATTCTTTTTGAGTACTGACTGTTTCTTCTTTTATTGGTTCTTGTACTTGCTCTTCTTTTATCTTTTCAAGAACGGTTATTTTTGTTTTAGTTTCTATTGGTATATTTTCTATTTCACCTATATGCTTATGGATCATTTTTATGTTTCTGATTTCTTTTAATTTATCTAACATTATCATTACGTTTTTGAGTTCTATGGAAGCTATTTTTGCACATAATTGATTAGGATCTGCACTTTTCTTTTTTAATGATTCAATATATTTTTCTACCCTATTATAAAAGTCATCTGGGAGTTGTTGTAAATCTTCCGTCTCAAGTTCTTTTTTAAGGATTTCAAATATTTCACGATACATTTATGCCCATCCCACTGGTTCTGCATATCCATTAAGAATTAGATATAATGCGACTGAGAGAGGTACTTGAATTGGTTTATTCTTCTCTATATTTAGACCATTAAAGAAGTAATCATTAATTGTTATTTGATGCACACGATTATCAGTTATTTGCACTTTAAACTCACCGTTTTTGAATATTACAGCATCCTTTGTTGGAGTAAATGTATCTAATTCTGAATAACTTATTAAACTTGCTTTAAACCCTGTTGAACCATGCAAACTTTCAGGTAATCGCATTAAGCGTTTAACGTCTCTAGTTACTCTTTCATCAATCCATACTTTTTTCCTATTGATTGCCTCATTGATTAGAATTTTTTTTGCCTCGGGTGTGATGGTGTTTAAAAATTTCCATTTGTATACTTTTTTACTACTAATTAGGTCAAGTATGCGATCTCTTGATTTAATTATATATTCTGCGCTCTTATCATCAATTCCTATTTCATTTAGCATGTTTTTTGTGTATCCAGAGAATATCTCATATAATCCTCTTGCTATTCGTCCTCTCCAACCATGTGAATCTATTTCATAAGAAATTTTATGTTTTTCATTCATGAGCTCGTGGAGTGATTGGTCAATTATTTGCTTATGATTGGGTAGCATGATGTGTTCTATTATCATTCCTCTAGCTTCAACATTTAGATGTTCATAATCTGGATTCTTTACTCTTACATGATAACCTCTATGACCAGAGAAGGATATTACTAATTCATGTGGTGATAATCCTAAATCTGAAATTAAAAATTCATCTATTAAGCGTTGCACTTGATCTTTAGCGGCATCAAGGCATTTATCACAAATCCAGCTCCAACTTTCTATAGTTTCACTACCGCAATTAGGGCACTTCTGAGGTGCTGGACCTTTACTTGAAAAACCACATGATTTACATTTCCACCAATCATGTTCTAGTTTACATTTTGTTGGTACATGGTCAATATCAATATCAAAGGATAATTCTGCACCTAACCAATTTTTTAAATCCATGTGTTTCTCATCTGGTTTTTGATAAAAAGCACTTGAGAAATAGGCATCAGATGGTATGTAATTAATTATGAATTCTTTGAGTTCATTGAATGTTTTAAATGAAAAGTGACGTTGTACTATTCCATCAAAGTTGCGAAATCCGAATTCTCTTTGTTCAAATCTATCAATTGCACTATCATTTAAATTAAAATTATCTTTATAATATTTTGTGAATAGATCTTTAACAAGTTTATTCCATTCTTTTTGTTTCATCATGATATTTGCCTCTTCTATATCTAACGTATTGTAGTGGATGTTTAATTCTTGCGCATATTGGATCATTACCTGCATAACATAAGTTAGATGCCTTCAATGTATTACAGCTTGGTACATTATATACTATTTTTGAACCTCTCATGCCATATATATGCTCAACTTGATATCTGGTAATCCTTTCATTAAAGTCGGCAACTCTAGTAAAGAGTTTTATGGTCTCTTCAGGTTTCCAACCAATACTTCTAAGGAATGCAACTATTGAGAACCTAGCTAAATGTGGAGGATTTTTACCAGACATGAGTTCCCCTAATATAACTCTCATGCATGGAGGATAGTATACTTCACTAATACCTTCCATCTCTGGCGTTATTGCATAACTTAATTTGAACTTTTCTTCAGAAAGTTTCATTAATCGTTCAATATATTCAGATGCTCCAGAATAATCAATATTAATCACTGGATTAAATAATTTTAATATATGATACTTTACACCTTCTCCAAGGATTCTTATGTACATCTTTTTTAAAAGACTAATATAACCTTTAGAAATATTCTGTAATGATAAATGCCATTCTTCACCACTTAAGGATGAAGCATATGAAATATAAGTTGTAACGGGTATTGATAAGTATCTTATACCTTGCATTTCAATTATTTCAACGTTCCAACCTAAGGATTCACCTATATAAGCGAGTTTTTCTAAATTTTCATTTTTAAATAATTTTATTGCGCGTTTTGATTCAGCTACTGCATATTTGTATGCTAACGCATCATTACCAATTATTGATATCATAAGTATAGCAGTTGGAAATGAAAGGATTTCAATATCTATTTTTGATGGGTCAATCCTTTTATTTGCAGGTATTGTGCCTTTATTAATAGCATTAACGATACGCTCATAGGCATGATCTAAAATTTGTCTGAATTCAGTTGTTAAAAAAATATCCTCAATACTAAGACCTTTATTTTTTACATATTCACGTGCCTCTTTAATAAATGGATATTTTACTATATCCTCAATTTCGAAAATATGAGACATGGTTTTTATCCTTTTAAACCTCTGATCTTGGTGCTACATAGAATGTAAGTTCTCCACCATTAATTAAACTATAATAGAATTTTGCTGGTTTACGGGAAGCGAAACTTACTTCCAAAACTTCTGATAATTCTGAATAGGCAACCATGTCAAGTAGATAATTTGATGAGTATGCTGATACGACCTCATCACTCTCTACATTCAAATCGATTAATTGATCTCTTACGTATTCACTTACTCCTTTTCCTTTTTCACTACCTGATGAAACGATAAATTTATCTTTTGTAGCTTTAAATTCTACATGATCGCTGAATGTTGAGACTGCCTTCACAGCATCGTATAATTCATCTGTAACGATTTTAATGATTGCTTCATATTTAACTTTTGGTACTGGTATTTGTTCGAATGTGAGATCTAATAATGGTAATTCGAAGGTTCTTGTTGATGCTTTACCTATGAATATTAGTTTTAATATGTTTGTTCCTTCTGGAACTTCTAACTGGAATTGTGTTACTCCCCTTTTACCTAATTTTGCGATTTTTATGAGATCCTTTATTCTTATGCCTATGTTTGTTTGCCCCGTAGCCTCGTATTCTGTGAAAAATTGTTTTGGTAATCTTACATCCACCATGGCACTTCTTGCACTATCTAGGCTTCTTAATGTTAGTGCTTCCTCGTTTGCCGTAAATACTGCCTCATCTACGACTGTTGATATTGCATCTAATATACCTATAAATGTTTTGGGATCCTCAAGCGACAGTTTTAACAATTTCTTCACCAAGATATTTTTATCAAATAAGTATAAAAGCTTTAACTAAAGTTTTATTAATGTTTTACAAAGAATATTAATTAAATAAGTTTCTCCTTAATTAGAAAGTTATTCTATATTTTTGATGAACAACTAAAAATATTATCAGAGTCCTCTATCAGCTTTTTCTCATTTTTCATTATGTATTTTTGTCTTATTTTTCAAGATTTACTTTATTTATAATCTCTCCATGTATGGCCGCATTTTGTGCACTTATAGAACGTTGTTGGTGGTTCATCTGCAGATCTAGTTTGTACCATCCACCAGTAAGCTTCATTGTTACCACATTTTGGACATTCAACCTTAGTTTTTGATAGTGTGGAAATGTTTATATTGTTATCACTTATAATTATATCTTTATGTGATTTTGATGCTGATGAAATTACAATTTGTTGTGTTGGCTCTTCAACATATCCACAACTACTACATACAAATCTTATTTTTCCACTTTTACGTTCAGGTTTCATCGCACTTCCACATTTTGGGCAAAATTTCATGCGAGATCTTCGCCCCCATCTTCTATTTGTTATATACTACTATAATAAATACCTGTTTTTGGTAGATATTTTTATGCTTCTTTTATTCGATGTTACTAAATTGCTTTATTAGCGTATGATTAAGTGATTTAAGTATTAATCGAGCATAAATGCATGATTGAAGTGATAGAATTTCTAATACTGTCTGTGCCTTTCCATTTTTTAAGTTACTTATTTTAAATGTTTGTTTTTGTAATTGTGATATAAGCTGGTCAAGATCTTTTTCTTTTAGTTCTTCATCATCAAATGATAATACATGCGCTTGTATGTAATATTTATCGTTCAAGATTTTTTCTTTTAATTCATTAAGAAAATTATGTTTAGAAATAAGATAAGCTGTTATACCTTCTATTATGAAACCACGAAGTAATACACCAATTACTAGTTGTTTATCATTAAAGTTCTTAACCGAAAAACCTAATGCGCGTAAACCATGTCTCATTTGTTAATTTCCGCTATAAAGTTCTGTTTTAATTGTTGTAATGTGTTTTCAATCTTATTTAATGCTTCTTGGAGTGCATTTTTAGGTGTTATTGATCCGTCTGTGAGTATGTACATTTTTATAATAGGTTCTAACGGGTGGGGCTTGTTTGCCCATGCATTGAGCACTCTTTTGTCTAATAATAATTGTTTAACTATAGCGTAACAGAAACCTATATCGGCATCTTTGAATTCTAAAAGTATTGAATTTTTCCCTTTTTCAATTACTTTTATTTCCATCTCTTACACCTTACCTTATTTTAAAATTTTTGGTATAATATAACTCTAGCGTTTAGATATTTAATTAACTAGGGACTTTTCTAAACCAGTTTGGTTCCTCAGGTTTGCGTTCATCTATGAACCCACATTGAGAGCATACGATTTTCTTTCCTTTTAATACTAATTCTCCGGGGCATTGAGGGCATAGCGCATAAATTAATCCTAATTTTTTATCATTTATTTCTAATACTAATGGTATTGTATCTGCAGTAACTTTAGCTCTTATTATATCATAGTTTCTTATTGTAAATTGATGTTTTCTGCTTTTTAATAGTAAAAGTCCGTCTAGTTCTACATAATTAATGTTTTTATTGGGTTGTTCAATGCCTATGATTTTTACTGTTGCATGGTCTTTATTGTGATCTAGTACTACTGCGATAACTATATCTCCGATTTTTGGTATTGGGGGAGTTTTGAGTGGTTTTAATTTGGCTATACGTGCTTCTATATCTAGTTCAACTTCGCCTATACCTACTGTATAAATGTATCCATTATGATCTTCTACTAGACCTTCACCTGGAATAAATTCTTCTATTACGCCTACGGGTTGTCCTGGTATGTATACACCAAGTTTTTTTGTGCGGGAGGTTTTGCGATTCAATTTCGTTGCACCACAGCTTTATAAATTTCAACTTTCACCCTATATATTCTTTTTTTATGATGTTTCATGGTCATTTTAAGTGAGATTGTTGAGCTGAAAATTTTCTCAATTTTGCACCCGACCTGTTCATAAATTTTCATAAGAAACTTGGTATTAGATGCTTTATGAACTGAATATATTACATTCGAAATGTTTGCACTACTTTTAATGAATATTCTATCCATATATTTTCTCTGAACGCCGAATGGTGGATTTTGTATGACTGTATCTACATGTTTTATACATGGATATGCGTAATCACATGTTATTACATCAATTATTCCTCCTAGGCCGAAAGCTCTAATATTGTGTTTTGTTATTTGGAGCACATTATAATCAATATCAATACCAATTACATAATGAGCCCCAAGTAATGCAGCTCCTATAAGGAGACGCCCAGGTCCGCAACCTGGATCTAAGACTGTCTTACCAACAATGTCATTTAATGATATCCATAAAATTTTAGCTGCATCTGAAGATGTAAGTGAGTATTGTTCAAGTTCTGGCCTGGGCTGCTCATAATCTTTTAATTTCTCAAGCATAATTTCTAGATTACGTTTTTTTATTTGATACATTTGTGATTAATAATTATTTTTAGTTTATAAACATTCATAATCGTTCACTCTGAATCTAATGCGCTTAATTTTAGTTTATGAAGTGTTTTTAGATTATGTTTTTATTTTTCAGTTTTATATTAAATTTATGTATCAATCGTATAAACCATCAGATGATAGTTTTCTTTTGTTTGATGCAGTTAAAATGTTAAAGACTGATGTTGTTGTTGATGTGGGAACAGGTTCAGGATTTATAGCCTTAGGTATTTCTGGTAATCATAAGCTTGTGATCGGTACTGATATTGATTTTTATTCTGTGAGAGAGGCACGTGATAATGCAAGGAGGAAGCGTATTTATAATGTAGAATTTATTGTGTGTGATTTGCTTAGTGCGATTAAGGATTCTTCTGTGGATTTAATAGTTTTTAATCCACCTTATTTGCCAAGTGATGATTATAAGACTGATATAGATCGGCAGACTCTTCAGTTTTATGAAGGTGGTGATATTATTGTCAAGTTTATGAAAGATGTGAAGCGTGTGATTAAATCATCTGGAGTTTGTTATATGGTTTTTTCTTCTTTAACTAAGATAGAGAATGCTATGTTTATTGCAAGAAGTCTTTTTAATAAAATTGAATTTGTTGCTGAGAAGGAGTTTTTCTTTGAGAAACTTTATGTGGTTAAATTTTCTTTGTGATTTTCTTTAGATACGCATGATATTACTAAATCATGAATTTTTCTGAAGCATCCTATCAATGTATAGGCTTCTCGACCTGTAAGGAAGCTCCGAGATAATATTCTAGAGAATACTAGTTCTGATGTTTTCATTTTGTGTTCTTGAAGTTTAGTATGTTTAAGTGTTTCGGTAAAGAATTTTTCTATGAGTTTTCGTTCGTTCTTTTTTGCAAGTCTATATTTTTTTATACGTATTTGATTTCTAGTGATTTCATAGAGTACCACGGTTACTGCGTGTGATAAGTTCATTATGGGGTATTCTTTTGAGGTTGGTATTGTTGCAAGAACATCACAAAGTGCTATTTCTTCATTGCTTAATCCATGGTCTTCTCTGCCAAAGATTATGGCTACTTTACCGTGATATTTAATTAATTTACTGAGTTCTTGAATAGGCATAGCGATTCTTAGAACGTTATAATCTCCACCTATTACGCCTGTAGTTGCGATTGATAGATCAATATCATTTAGTGCTTCTTTTAGTGTTTTAACTATTTTGGCTTTTTCTAATATATCAACTGCATGAGAAGCATATTTTCGTGCCTCTTCTCCTAATGATTTGGGGTTTACTATGTATAATTCATTGAAACCAAAATTTTTCATAGCTCTGGCAACCATTCCTATGTTAAATTCATAAATTGGTTCAACTAATATTATCCTAAACATATTTGCATCTATTATATTTAGCAAATCCTTATATCTAAAATCTTGCTTTCTTTATTGGGTGTGTAAGTAATGCCGCTGAGACCTGGAAGATGTTATAGATACTTGGATACTCCGCCTTATACTAGAACAGAATATATTGATGGTGCTCCTCAACCTAAAATTACTAAGTTTGATATGGGATCACCAGGTAAGCAATTCAGTGTGCAAATTGATTTAATCTCAGAAGAGCGTGGTTTAATTAGACATAATGCTTTAGAAGCAGCGCGAGTTATGGCGAATAAATATCTTTCAACAACTATAAAGGATGAGAACTATCATTTGCGTGTAGTTAAGTATCCTCACCATATAATAAGAGAGAACAAAATGTTAGCAATGGCTGGAGCTGATAGGTTACAAGAAGGTATGAGAAGAGCTTTTGGTAAACCTACTGGCAGAGCTGCAATTGTTAATACTAACGATGTGATAATGACTATATGGACTGAACCACAATTCATTGATGCCGCTAAAGAAGCTTTTAGAAGGGCTTCAGCAAAAATACCAATGCCATGTAGTATTGTAATTAAAAACATAAAAAATGTAAAGAGTGAAAAAGCATCTTAATTTTATTCTAATTTTCGTTTTAACATTTCTGATGCCAACGCACCATCATATTTAAAATCCTTTATTAGTCTTTTTGCCTCCTCTCTTCTAGCTCTATGATTTTCTAGGAAGTCGTTTATTTTTTCAATGAGTATTTCTTTTAATTCACCTGTGAGCATTTTTCCTGACCTATAATCATCCTCAATCTTTTTTAATTTAGAATCATCCGGTTCAAAAAAGAATTTGAGCCATTGAAATGATACATCTACTTCTGGATTACCACCTAATTTTCTATGAAGTTCAATCGTTGGTTGACCACCAGAGAATGCATATTTCATGATTTTATCCCTTACCGTCTTTGGATTATCATGTAAATATATGGCTGTTTCTGGTTGTGATGCGCTCATTTTTCCTTCAGTCCCCGTTAATGGTGGAAGGAATTTATTGTGTATTGCTGCGACTTTGTAGTATCCAAAACTTTCAGCTAGATCTCTTTGTATTCTCCAATATGGGTCTTGATCTATAGCGGCTGGTATTAGACAACGTTTCTTCTCAAAGAATGTTGGCACTATTTGAAGAGCCGGATAAAATATCATACCTATATTAGTTTCATTTCTAAATCCAAAAACTGCTTTTACAAGAGAAAAATTAATCTTTTTAGCTATCTTTATGGCCAATGGATACATGTTTCCTATATACTCAGTATCTTGAAAGATAAAGGTTTTATCTGGATCAAATCCCAATGCTATTATGTCTAATGTATTCTCATAAGCCCATTTACGCGCATCATCTAGCGAAAATTTTTCCTCATCCAAGAATTTTTCATCATCTGTCAATTCTATATAAACATTTGCGTTGAACTTTTCCTGTAGCCATTTTGTCATCACAAAAGGTATTATATGTCCTATATGCATCGGTCCACTAGGACCTCTACCAGTATAAAGGAAAAAGCCTTTCCCAAGCTCATAATCGTTAAGTACTTTATCTAGGTCTCTATGAGAGAAAAAGACATTCCTTCTAATTAAAACATGCGATCCCCCAGCATTTTTCTCTAATCTTAATTTTAATTCTTCAGTAAGCGGTTCAGTTCCAAATTGTTTTATTAATTTATCATAATCAACCTTGCCTTTCACTTCCCATGGAGTCACTATAAATTCTTTATTTGCCTCTGACATGATACTCACCTAAGCTTACCAAAATATAATATAAATACTCCTAATATAGGTAGAGTACGCATCGCCCTTAAAATTAAGACCATTGGTGCATATCAAACTCCATCAATATACTTAAAAATACGAGTATATAAAGTTGTTGAAAATACTGTGTTGCACAATTCTTTAGTATGCTTCCCATGTCTAGCATCTCTAATTGGGTCATGCTATGAAGATGTCGCATATTTATTTCATCTATTATCAAAAATCATACCTTAGCCATAAACATAAGATTTGAATTAAAAACTTCACTACTTAAATCATGCAATATAGCAGAAAATATTTTATTATTTAATAAAGATTTATCTGTAAGAATCACTTATAATAAATTGCTCCAATGATTAAAGTACTAGATTTATTTTCAGGTGCTGGAGGATTTAGTGAAGGGTTTAGGGAGGCAGGGTTTAGAATAGTTGCAGGACTAGATAATTTTGAAGCTGCTGGTCGCACTTTCAAAGCTAATTTTCCTAAAGCGGAATTAATATTGGCTGATATAAAAGAAGTTACTGCTAGCCAAATTGAAAGACTTATAGGACAACCTGATGTGATAATTGGCGGGCCTCCATGTGAAGCATTCACATCAGCAAACTTTAAGAGAATGCCAGATCCTCTTGATAGGCTTTATAAGGATCCTAGGGGTCAATTAACATTACATTTTATAAGAATGGTTGGTGATCTGCAACCAAAAGTATTTGTAATGGAGAATGTAGTTCACATAATAGATGGCATTTTAAAGGAACAATTAAGGAGGGAATTTAAACGTATAGGTTATGAAATTTATTTTAACATTCTTGATGCAGAAGATTATGGTACGCCATCATTAAGAAGAAGAATATTTATTTCTAATGTCCCTATAAAACCTCAAAAACTTGATAAAGTTATAACAGTCTGGGACGCTATAGGAGATCTTCCAGATCCTAGAAGCGATCATAATATTCCAAACCATGACTATGTATCAGTTGGGCACAGAAGATTCAAAAAAATTAAAAGAACAAAAAGAGATCAATCTTTAGTTAGTTTTATTGGTGCTGACGGAAAAATGAAAACTAATTTTGTGAGATTGAATCCTAATAAACCAGCCCCACCAGTTATGGGCAGGTCTAGATTTATTCATCCGTTTGAAGATAGATTACTCACAGTAAGAGAGCATGCAAGACTAATGGGATTCCCTGACACATTTATATTTTACGGTGGAAAAGATGCACAATTCGATCAAGTTGGAGAAGCTGTGCCAGTACCACTAGCTAAAGCAATTGCTGAATATTTACTCAGAAATATTAATTGGTAATTTATTAGTTATATGATAAGCAATGCCTGAGATAATACCTGTACTCCATAATGTAAATAGTCCTAATAGATTAACCGAATTTGTCTCAGTATGCGTATCATTGGGATACAAAACAATCATAATTTCTAAACCTACAGGTTCTGCAGCTCAAATAGGAATACCCGAAGCCTTTAAATTCGCAATAAAAACTGGTGCAAGATTAATAGTCGTTCCAGATCTAAAAGATATAAAGGAATTATTCCAAGGAGAGTTTTTCCTCTTTACTTCACCAGAAAACTCTAACACAAAATTTAATCCAGAAGAATTAAAGAACACAGAAGGAAACGTTTTTCTTGTCTTCGGAGGAATGGAACCAGGACTAACAAAACGAGAGTTAGAATTAGGAAAATCCATTCACATAGGAGTACCTAACATAATGAGCGTGATAGGAATAGCCTCAATAGTTCTTTACTTATTAAAAAACGAGAAAAATTCACCCTAATTTTTATAATACATAACACTTTCAACGATAATAGATTTATATAATTTTACTAAATGGACTCTTCAAGCTTTTCTTTTATGATATCTTTAAATTTAATAAATGGATCTATGAAGATGCTCCATGATTGTGATGGATTTTTGACAGGTATTGGATTATCTGAAGTACTACTCGGAAATGGATTAACACCCTCTGGAAGTGCATAAAGTTCTCTCGCATGAAAGATTGTAGATTCAGAAATTGATGCATCTAAATAGTTTAATAATAAATCGACTATGAAATCCTTTTTATTTAGTCGGTATGCTAAGTTTATTAAGTATGGCGTATCGCGTGGCCACACCACGTATCCGTGATATTCATAATCACCTTTGAATATTTTACTTCCAGTTGCTCTAGTTATTATTCCGAATGGCTTCTTTTCACCTGTTAATGATATACGTCTATAGACTAACAGATCTCTTTCTATTGTAGACCATGTTTTATTGAGCATACTATCATTAAAAATCCATGGTACCGTTGATATGGCCATTACAATTGTTGAAGTTGGCGTTGGATCTTCTATATCATACTCAAGTATTACTGCATTATTCAATCTATCTTCATCATTATTCCATAAAAGTTTTACATAATTTCTACTCCCAAGTTTTAGTAGATCATTTATTCTGTCAAGAATATTTTCCGGTATTTCATAACCGTTTGACTGCAATTTTTTAATAAGCCACACTGTTTGATCTAACACCCTAAGCCACATCGCATTGATCTCCGGCAATAATACAGTTGGTTGTGATAAATACTTCTCAACATTAACACCCCTTCGTTTTAATTCTTTAAAAGTATTAATACTCAGTCTATTTGATACGCGTACCGGTGAATCATCCAAGTTTATCGTCACTATCGTATCAATCCAACTCTGGCATGGTACAACTTTAAGAAGCCCAGTAGTTTCATCAACCTCTATAATAGTATTTCCTTTACTATTCCATAATATTAATAAATCATTTATCATATTCAAAAGAGTTTGAGCAATCTTCGGATCCCAATACTCTGAAAGCAACATAATATAATTGATTACCCATTTTAGCGTACCATCAACTGTATAAGAACACGGATGTTCCCCTTTATAAATTATATTAGTCGGTAAAAGCCCCAAATTTTTATCTAACAACAATGATGTTGTCTTAAGAGTTTTTGCTATCCACTCCTTACCTCTTAACCTAGTTAATGTGACAAAATTATTACTAATTATTTCCATGAGATCCCTAATCCATACCGTCCTAAACCACCACGCACCTGCTTCAGGTAAGATCACTTCAAAAGGTTTTACCCTTACACCTAACATATAAAGCGTTGATATCAAACCAAATAATGCATCATCAAAATATTTAACACCTAACACTATATCCGAGAATTTATTCAATATTAATTCCAATTCTGCATCCGTTACAAAATACTCATTCCTATTTATTATTGGATCACTAAGCCTATAAGCCGTCATATTTATAATTATATTCTCATCCTCTAACTCAAAAAATCCTGGTATATAGAGTGTTTTTATATGCGGTTTAAAAATGACCCTTTCATTAATTTCCTCACGCGCACCATCACCTAACTTATATACCCATGGTAAAACAGTAATTTCTTTATTAAAAAATACATGACCACCATGAATTAATATCTGTACTCCATAATTCCCTCTATGCATACTCAGATAATTCCCCGCAACCTCATCCACATAATGCTCATTCGGCATAGAATTATCATAGACATGCCTTATATCCATAAAAGGCACTATTCTCATTCGCACTCTTTTAGTACTATTAAGACGAACTTTTAATCTAGCAGCATTCTCAAGATCTACCAACTGATACGTTACAAAAATCTTATCCCCATTAAATACATAACTATAAACCACACTATTTGGCTTTACAGTAAGTTCCAAAGGTTCTGGCGCCACAAACTTATTCTTATCCTCATCAAATATAGAAAAAGCAAAACCATCACTAATTTTCCAGTTCTCTAAATCTAATAATACAGAAAAGCCCTCATAACTATAATCTCTATTCGGCATTATATATTCAATATTACCTATCATCGTTTTAACTGACGCACACGAAAGACCAAATTCTGCCACAGGTACCCTCAAAAGAAAACGTTTAGTCCTAGGATAAAACCAATCAAAATCCTCCTCAGCTTTAACCACAACTTTAGGTATTATAATACTAGATACACCATTTTTATCACTAAAACCTAAATAACCTCCCTCTTTACGACCCATAATAATTTGTATCTTTATACGCTTATTTATCTTTTTGTTCTGTTTAATTTATCATTTAATCCTATGTTCACAATTTAATAACTTTTTATCAGGAGTAATTATATGGTTTTTGGTTTCCAGTCGCAACTCCTGACGTAAAATGATGAGAGAAGCGTAAAGGGGCTCTGTAAACTTAAGCCTTATTGGGGCTTCATCTACTTATGTTGGATATGACGAAGGTTATTAGGTTTGTTAGGAAGGGGACCCCTTCATCTTAATCCTCTACGGAGCTTTCATCTACTTCTGCTCATGCTCCTCCAGGACGGCCTCGAGAGTATTGAGCTTCATGGTTCGTAGGAGCCACACATCAATACTATCTTGGTTCAGGTCATTGAGCTTCCTATTCATCGACAAGAGCCTCAGAGGGAAGGTCAGGCTATTATTAATTGACGACACTAGGGTCAAGGTTGGGTCTAGGGAAGTGGTGCTTTACGTTGCCTTCGAGCCTCATCTGCGCAGGATAGTCTACATGAGGTTCTTTGATGCGGCGAACATGTTGACGGCGCTAATCTTCATTAAGAAAATCAGGGCCATCTATGGGTCTAGGATGATGGTATTGACGGATGGGGCTCAGTACTACAGGGCGGCTTGCAGGATGCTGAACTTAAGGCATTATGTATATGATTCGAAGGCAAGGAACCTAATGGAGAGGATAGTCCAGTATGTCAAGGATAGGATGGGGAGCTTTGATGATTACATACCGTGTGGGAGGGTGGAGTGTGATAGAAAGCATGCTGAGATGCTGCTGAGCTCAATAGGGTTCATGGTAAATGAGGTATGGTTGGGTAAGTGTATTAATGTCAGGGAGTTCATTGAGAAAGCACTACCGATGATAGAGGCGATCAAAAATGCTTAAGTTTACAGAGCCCGTAAAGGTAGAGAAAAGCTTATATATAACAAACACACAATACATAAACAGATATATAAACCCGCGATAAGTATCAGAAACAAATGAACTGAAAGCAATATCGTGAAGCGTTAAACCTCTTGACGCTTGGATTGTATCAGAAACAAATGAACTGAAAGAACACTTCGCCATCAATATCGCAATCCTCACCAGCTCCTCAGTATCAGAAACAAATGAACTGAAAGTTTCTGCTTGTAACTGGATAATACTTATCAATCCATGTTGTATCAGAAACAAATGAACTGAAAGTGTATTACTCTTAATGGATGAATAGGTATTTGATCAGTATGTATCAGGGATAAATGAACTGAAAGGCTTATTGAGCTATCCTTTGCTAAGCATACTAAATCATTGGTATCAGAAACAAATGAACTAGGACGTGGCAACTTAAGCTCACCCCCTTAAGTGGTTGTAATACAGCATGAACAGCTTTATGAACAGATTTCAACACAACATCGACCTCCTAAATCTCTCACTCCTATTCAACGGATTCGAATTCATGCTGTTGAAAGATGCACTCGTCCTCTGCTTAAACGATGAATACATAGACTCCACCAAGCTCCTCTCACCAAAGGACTCCACATAATACCCAAGCCCCAGCCTCTCAAGAACCTCCCTAAGCCACGGAGCCCCATCAACAACAAACATGGGACTTCCATCACAGTACTTCAAAACATTTTCCACAAAGAAGATCTTCTTTGTGAGCACATTCCTAGAGGGAAAAACACTCCTTCTATGTATTTTAGGTGGGTTGATGTTTTTTTGCTGAGTTTTCTAACCCATTTCCAGATGGCTGTTTTGGAGGTTTTGCGGGTTTCTGATAAGGGCTTTGGCTGCTCTTCTTAGGCTTGAGAGTTGTGTGTAGAGTGCTAGTCCTAATATTTTCTAGTAGGACTTTGTTTCTCTCGAAGAGGGAGATTCTCGACCAAAAACCTTATGCTTGTCATAGAGAACTTGTATCAGTAGAGCCTAACAAACCTTAAGTTACCAGGTCCATGTTAAAATATCTAATATTTATTTGAAGGGTGGCAGTAATGGTATTATTATAGAATCAGAAGATCCTGAGAGAATGCCTCATAGAGTTATAATTAATGGGACTGTTGCGGAGAATTTTAAAGTTAATGGTATGTCTATAAATGGTGAATTTGTTACTTTAACGAATCTTAAAATATTTAATAATACTTACGGATTGAATCTTAAATCACCAATTTTCAATATAACTAATAGTAGCTTTATAAAAAATGGTGCGAAAACCTACGCATTATCTATAGCCTCACTTAAAGTAATCCGTGGATTAATTTATTTAAATGAATTTATAGACAATAACGGATTTGACATAACTTATATTGGTACAGCTGGTACAGAGAAGAATACTAAACTGAACAGTGAAACTAAACTAAGTTATGTGTACGCAGGTAAAATTTTAATAAATTATCTTGGAAACTATTGGAGTAAAAACATTGCATGCAGAGATATGGATAACAATGGAATATGTGATACACCTTATAATACTACAATAATTTATGGACGCACATTAACTGATTACTACCCTCTAGCACGTCCCCTTAACTATTATAAATTAACAATCACTACAACATCTATTACTACAACAACTACTACAGCAACTACAATTACTACAACATTACCAACAACTACCACAACAACTGTAATTACTACAACTACTACAGTAACTACAAGTACGTATGATTATACAATGTTAGGAATAGTAGCTATTATTCTTATTATAATTATTATTCTCATAGCATTTTTAATTCTACGCCGACATTAATTTTAAAATTTTTATTTTTTAATATAGCTTAATTCTATAATAAATAGTCAAAAGAATCTTGTCTAGATCAATTTTACTTATCAGAGATTTTTAACATTAACTTTTATATATTTAAACTATTATATAATGTACAATGCTAGATAAGGAATTAGAGAAATTTTATGAAATTTTCCCATGGCCTGAGGACATTCATAGTGAGGAAGGTGCTAAAAGGTATATAAAAGCTTTAGTTCAGTTTAAGAAGCTAATTGAACATTCATGGATTAGTTCTCTATTATCTTTAAAAGACCATTTGCGTGTAATAGATATTTGTGGCGGTAGTGGTATAGGTGGTATTGCTTTTACTAAAATTTTAAAGGAATCCGGGAAGGATGTAGAACTAACTATTGTAGATCTTCGTGAAACTGCTCTGAAGAAAGCTGAAGAATTTAGCAAATTTGAACTTGGATTTAACGCCTTAACACTTAAAATGGATGTTCTTAAGTTGTACGAGCTTAATAGAACCTATGATGTATGCCTTATGTATGGATTATCAGCACCTCATTTCAATCCTTTTCAAATGTGTATACTTTTAGCATCAGTCTCAAAAATTTTAACAAGTGATGGTGTATTTATAATGAATGAATCTGATAGAATTTACACTGTATTTTTTATACGTGGTTATCAGCATGTCCTCCCAGAAATATCAAAAGAAAAGATAGTAATAAGTTTACATAAAAGTTATGATCAGCTCACGGGAACATTTAAGAGATTAATAATAAATATGTTAAGCAAAGATGTAACAGAAATGAATTTTTACTTTTGGGGACTTGCTGAGTTAATGGCTATAACTTGGCTTCTTTTCAGTGATGTTGATTTTGTGAGAGATGAAGAGAGACCTTACGAAGGATTTATACTTGCACATAAACCAAGAAAGAATATAAATGTAAATGATTTAATTAATCTACCAATGGTCTTAAGGAATGTAATGAAATAAACCTCATCATTTGATTATCTTAAATTGCCCTCAACTATAGGGTAGTATCATTATCAATAGTTAGTATTGTACTTAGTTTATCAAACTGGAATGTTAAATGAGTATTAAATTTTAGAGTAATGGATTTAAGTTTAACATCATTTACAATTGCTAATTTATGTAAACATTTATCATGGGTTTAATATTTTTGTTTTGATTTCTAGTATACCATTATTGTAGGTGGCTTTTGTATTATTTGGGTTGATTTTGAATGGTAGTTTTATGTTTTTGTAAAATTTGTTATTCGCTCTGATTTTTATTGCTCTTTTTGTTGTGTAAATTTTTATATCCTCCTTTTTTACACCCAACGTTTCCATAGTTATGATTATTTCATTGTGTTTTATGTAAATATCCGTTAATGGTTTCTCATAATTCACTATGAACGGTAAGTTGATAAAATTTCCGCTCAATTCTCTTATTATCATTTTAATAAGTGCAATTGCATCCTCTTTTCTTTTGTTCATCTTTTTTCATGCTTTAATATGTAACAAATGTTTAAAAATATTTTTGTTCAGATATTTTATTAGTAGTAATATTTTTATGATTATCAACGCATAGATTTTGAATAATATAGAAACACACTTTTAGCATGGTATATTCTTTCTTCAGCCTGAACAATATATCTCTAGCCATTTCTATATTATTCAATGCTTATAACCTCTCCAAATTTATAATCCTTCTTTAATATCCAATACCATTTTTTACCCAATCGCACTCTTTGTGAACCAAGCTCATCTAACTTTTTTCTCAATCTAGTTAATACTTTCACGAAGAAATCACGATCAAATATAATGATTGCGTCCTCAACCATGTCAAGATAAAGCGGAGTTATTTTTTCTGCTTCCTCAGGAGTTTTCAGTATTGGTGAGAAATCTATAAGATAATTGTTCTCATAAAACTTATTTAAAACTCCCTCTATTTTCTCTTCAATCTTCATGAATAATTCTTGCCGTTCAAATTTAGATCTTGGTAGATCCTTTATTATTAAGAGAACATCTATATCACTATTCTTACGCGCCTCACCACGAGCAACAGAACCAAAAACTACAAGAGAAATAAACCTATCACCAAAATAATTAAGAAGCTCATTAACTAATGCACTTAATATTTCGTTATAAGGCTCCTTCAAATATGCAATACCAATTTTAAACATGTTTGTCATTAATTATAATAATAAAGATGTATATAAATATTATAAAAATAAATTATCATGCTACACTATTTGAGTATTAAGATGTGATAACTTGAGTCCCCCTCCTTAAGCGTTGTGATTATGAATATTTTAGCATATTGACCCTCTAAACTTCTCTCATATTGAATATTAACATTATGTTGTTTAAGAATGTCTTTGTTATGGACTTTTTTCATAAGAAGAGTCTAACATAGTATTGCAACCCGAGCTACTTAAGTTATTTCAGCTTTTATGGTGTGATGATTTCTATTATTGATTGGTCTTTTACTTTCATTATGATATTATCATCTATTTTTATGTTCATTATTTTTAACCATTGATCTAATGATACTGAGGAGGGTGTTGCAATATAGTATTTTGTTCCATTTATTTGTATTGCTATATACGTTTCACCATTTTGTATCCATGACTTAATATCAGTAACTTTACCATGAACAACTTGATATGATTGAATCATTGTCGCATTAGAAAAGTTTTCGATTGCTGTTTCTAATAATTTTTTAATATCTTCAGATGTTGTCGCTGATGATGAGAGGGATGTTAAAATCATGTGACCTGCGTTGAACGCATCTAATATGCCAATACCTTGTAATTGGACTATGTTCGTTACTTCATTTTCGTAATAATATGGTACTATCCATGCAAAATACTTGCCAATGGGATAAAGTATTGGATTTGATGCCACATATCTTCCTTGTGAGAGTGCTGGGAGTTTTGATTGGACTGTCGTCTTCGCATAAATTGGGCTTATTAAGTTTAAGCCACTCGCATCGTAATAATAAAATTTGGTACCACTTATTACCATAACACCAGCTAGCGTGTTTGGTGCGTTTGCAGGGCTGAAGAAAATTAGGAGACCTGTTTCATTTCCGTATGGTATTAATTCTGAACCTGAGACTTGGAGTCTGTATGGTGATGCTGGTATCCATAAGAAACCGCCTGCAAAAATGTTAAATGTGCCGTTTCCACTTCTGTATTCTCCCCAATTTTTAGCTATTTGTAGTATCATTTCACGATCCCATGGTTGATTTATGAAACGTGGTGCGTTGTAAATGCTAGTATATGTTGAGTTTATTGTTCCATCTGGATTATAGATGACGCCACCTGCGAACTTTACACCGCCGTCAAGTCTTGGTATTAATAATGTTTGGACGTAAAATATGGTATCGTTTTCGATTGGTTGTGGATAATAATTTCCCATGATGAATTCTGAGTTTCTTAAATATGTATGAAATTCTATATTATTGTCTAGCCATAGTCCTGGTGCAATAGCACTCTTTTGTTTTATTATTATGTATGATCCATCTACTGCGCTGACAAGTATGAAGCCATATGTGTATGGTGTTGCGAGTGTATTTGTTGATTCGATTGTGAAGATCCAATAAGGATAACCGTTGTGTATTATTTGTTCATAATCTGCAATCTGTACTGATCCTCCAAAGACGCTTAAGTGACTACTTGCTATAGCTCGTGCATAATCTAGATTAACTAAAGGAATTTTATCTATTGGGAAGGTATTTCCTGAGAATAGTTCATTTATGTTTTTGAATTTTATTTGTGAGTTAAGATAATATGCATTGTTCACGCCAGCAAATATTGTATATGTTATGAATGCATATATGACAAAAATTATGAAGATTGTGGTAAGAATAATTTTTATTGATCTTCTTGTCCATGAAGTTAATGTTAATACTAATCCTATTAGCATTCCAATTAGGGCTGATGCTATTATTATAAAGAGCATTGCTGTTTGTGTAAAAATTGCAATGAGCATTGTTATGAGCGTGAGTACAATAGAGATTTTAAAAGTATTGATTATGTATTCTCTATTCACGGATTTTTTACTAGGGCGTGCTCTTTCTTTAAGTCTTCCTAGTCCAAATATTGAAATTATGATAAAATACGTTACAAATATTATGAAAAGTGCTTCAATCCACATCATTTCAATCACTATTATATGTATTATATTAAGAGTAAAATTATAAATATTTCTCCCATAGAAGATTTAACATGTTTTACTTATGGTTTTAATTCTGTTCATGTGTTTCAGAATATGATATTGCTTTTCTAAAAATGTTTACTAACATTTCGTGAGTTAATAATTTTGTTCTCATATTTCTTGGACTGGGATGGTATGATGCAATAATGTATTTAATATTATCATGTAATTGGATTTTAATGCATTTTCCATGGATAAATTCTTTATCATTTATTTCTATGTTAAATACTCTTCTAAAGGAGGATAATAATGATTCCCAAGCTATTCTTCCCAATGCAATGTAAACTTTTGCGTTTTTAAGTAATTTTAATTCTGCATCTAAGTATACTGAACAATTTTTTAATTCATTTTTTAGCGGAAGATTGTTTGGAGGAGCACACTTAAGTGCTGCTGTTATGTACAAATTTCTTACTATTAGTCCATCATTTTTATTTGTGGATGTTGGTTGATTGGTCAAGCCTACTTCATAAAGGGCTTTCATGAGATTGGATGCGCTTTCATCACCAGTAAAAACTCTTCCTGTTCTGTTTCCTCCATGTGCTGCTGGCGCTAAACCTATTATTACTATTCTTGCTACTGGATTGCCAAATCCTGGAACTGGTTTTGACCAATAATTATCATTTTTAAATTTTGGATTTTTTCCAGCCACTTCGATTCTATATTTAACTAATCTTGGACATTTTTCACATTTTATTATATCATTATTTAATTCTTCTAAACTATAATATTTCATTTATGAATACTCTAAATTCGTATTATTTAAACATTTGTCATAGTAACATTAGAGGTTATTTTGTTTAAGAAATTGGAAATATTTATGGGTTTTGAAAAAGCAATGATGCGATGTTTAAATAATGATTATTCTGATTTATTATAAACTGTTTCATAAGATATTAAAATATATAATTATCTTTAATTGTGCTTGTATGGGGATTATGATGAAATACACGGAAACTTCTAAGAATCTTTTTTTAAATACTGGAACAAAGTTTCCAAGGAGCATAATTTGGGCTGTAGCGTCAATAAAGCTTGCAGCATCCAGAGTTAATAGATTTTTGGGACTTTTACAAGAGGATATGTTTAGGGCGATTGAAGAAGCGTCTATGGAAGTAATGGAGGGGAAGTATGATTACTTAGTTACTGTGGATGTATTTCAAACTGGTTCAGGGACTGGAATTAATATGAATGTGAATGAAATAATAGCTCAGAGAGCTAGTGAAATTTCAGGTTTAAAAATTCATCCTAATGATCACGTTAATATGAGCCAATCTTCTAATGATGTAATTCCAACTGCAATAAGAATTGCGGCTATTCATGAGATTGAAAATAAGCTTTTACCTTCACTCCAATCATTAATATTATCTTTAAAAAAGTTTTCCGAAGAGACCAAGGATGTCTATAAGGCTGGTAGAACGCACTTAAGGGATGCTCTCCCCGTAACAATTGGTCAAGAGTTTTCCGCTTATGCTGATGCTTTTTCTCATGACTTAGAACTTTTAAAAACTATAAGTGATTATGTGAGAGAAGTGCCCATTGGAGGAACCGCTGTAGGTACTGGATTAAATGCTCCGTATGGATTTGATGAGATGATAATAAAAGAACTTAAAACTATTACTAACATTGAACTAAAACCCGCTAATAAATTTAGGGCTATGAGACTTTTAACTGATTTAGTAACGCTTTCTAGTGTTATGAGATCAATAGCAACAGATCTTTATAAATTATCCCAAGATATAAGACTCATGTTTTCTGGTCCTTTTACAGGATTAAACGAGATAGATATTCCTAGTCAAGAAGAGATTGCTGGTAGTTCAATAATGCCCGGAAAGACCAATCCTGTAACAGTTGAAGCCACACTTTTAGCATGCGCACAAGTTATAGGTCTTGACCAAGCAAACCAAATAGCTGGAATGTTAGGAGAATTTGAACTAAGCATGGGCGTACCCTTAATAGGATATAATATAGTAACTCAGGCGCTCCTCTTGAGTGAAGCTATGAATAAAATGAGCTCCGTCGTTATACCCTCAATCAAACCAAATAAAGAGCTATTAAAGAACTATGCCGAGAGCAGCCCAGCACTTATCACAATCATATCACCCATTATAGGTTACGATAAAGCGTCACAAATAAGTAAAAAATTGGCTAAAAATATAACAATAAGAGAGATATTAAAAGAAGAAGGATTTACCGACGAACAAATAAACCAAATATTAAACCTCAAAGAACTTACAAAACCTGGAATACCAGCAAAAAACATGACCAAGTAAATTTATTAAATCACTACATAACTTAAAACAACCTACCACTTTTTAGTTATTACCTATGAAAGATTTTTATTGCATCATGCTAAAACATAAATAAATAAGAATAATCATAAAAATTATGAGAAAAATGAGAGGAAAGAAAAAACAAAACAAGAATAAAGGTGTATACCTTTTAATACTTTTATTAGTGATCATCCTAATGATTTATATTACCTCTCTTTCCACTACTCCTAAACCCTATTTGTATATTAAGCTTGTAAACACTTCTAATCAAACCTATACACTTGATAATTTTAAAGGTCGCCCAATTTTTATGGAATACTTTGCAACATGGTGCCCACATTGCAAAAATATGCTTCCCATAATGCGTGAACTTTATAATGAATACGGTTCCTCAATTGTATTTATTTCCATAAGCCAGGAAGATATCCCCATACTCGCACGATATGTAAAAGATAATAATATTACATGGCTCGTCCTGCACGATAACGGAACATTAGCAAACTCTCTCAATATAAATGGCGTTCCAACATTCATATTTATCGACAAAAATGGTAATATAGTCAAAAAAATTATAGGCGAAACTTCTATAGATGAACTACGTAATGCCCTCAATTCCTTATTACAATAATAAAAACAAATGCTTTTATTTACAATACGGAAGCAATCCAAAGTCTACTAGAATTTAAGAGATAATTAAAGCGATCTCCAATATTCTATCAATTTCTTTGCATTATTCTTAAGTTCAACTTCTGGAAATTCACTAATAAGTTTCTCATGCTCATTATAAGTTTTAATCCATTTATATACTAGCCCACGTGTAACTTCTAAATGAAACTGTAAAGCTAAAATTCTTCTGATCCTAAAAGCTTGAAAGTATTTTGAGGAATACGCTAGAAGCTCAGCACCATCAGGTAATGAGAAGGTATCACCATGCCATTGAAAAACCATCATTTCCTCCCCATAAATATTCTTAAAATCACCAAGATTTTTTACTTTCATGACACCAATTTCTGGACCATACGGACCTTTAACAACTTTTCCACCCAAGGCCTCCGCTATCAACTGAGAACCTAAACATACACCTAAAACCAATTTATCCTCTTTAAATGCCCTCTTAATAAGCCCCATTTCAACCTCAAGAAAACCATACTTACTTTTCTCATAAACTCCCATTGGACCACCGTTCCTTTTTTCATAGATGTTCGTACTCATCGCGCAGGCTCATACCACCCAACAACGCTGCCACACTCCCCTTTACCGAAACACTTACCTGCGTAAAGCAACTTCTCTGCACACTCCTCGCACTGCTGGGGCCTCCGGGGGAACGGTCGCCCAGAGGACTACCCCCAACCATATAGGTAAGGGGGTTCGCCATACCAAGGCTGCCCCACCTCCCCCCAGCAAGAAAACACCTACCAACATTCAGAGCACCCACATAATCCCTATCCCCCATAAAACCACATTCCAAACACTTAAAGAAAGCATATTCACCATCCACAATCGGGTGCCTAGGAGACTTCACATGAACACCATAAGAACCGCACCTGGGACACCTCCTAGAAGTATCATTCGGCGGAACTCTCACAACACGAATACCATGCAACGCGGCCATGTATTCAACATGAAAGAGTATATCTCCCCTACGCCAATTCGATAGGAGCCAGTTGAGCAACCCTTTCCTCCCATCGGGCTGGTACGACCTCAAATCCTCAACAACAATAGTATCACAACCATAAATGAGCGCAGCCTTAACTATGATGCTCGAAAGCTCATCAACGACAACATCCCTCATCCTATTGAGCTTCTTCTGAAGCCTTATGAGCTGAGCATTGAGCCTACCGTCATAATCAAGACCCATAGCGATCCTACTCTTCAAATGATCCATCTCGAACCTGATCGCTTTCATCTTGCCCCACGTTCTGGGTTTGATGAAGATTGGCGGTGCAAGTTGCCTGTACTTCTCATCAATGACGACCAGTGTCGCAAGCTTCCTCTCACCCAGATCAACACTCAAAATTCTGCCGCTCGCCCTTCTCTTCTTGTTTTTCAAGCTCAGCGGTAATACCAGCTCGTAGTCCTTTACACCAGACTTCCTCATCCTAGGAACAAATACTGAGTTGTGCACCTCGTGCGCCTGTGCTAGGATTTTCTTGAGTTGCTCGTATGGTTCTATGCTGAACGTGAACCACTTCCACTTCCTACCATCCTTCGATAAGGGCAGCTTAACTTCAACCGTCAGCTTCAACTTCTTACCTCTTACTCTCATCTTCAACCTGAACATCTGGCCATCGTCTGGCATAAGTGTTAGTGAACCGCTTTCTACTCTTGGTGTGATCAGGTCAGTGTATTTTTCTGGTAGTTCTCTGTGTTCTTCGTAGTAGTTACATGTTTGGTAGACTACTTGTTTTAGGAGTGTGCTGTCGACTTTGTAGCCTGCTGTGAAGAGTTTTTTGGTGATGTTTTTGTAGGTGAGTCTTTTCCTGAGTCTCTCATTCTTCTCATCTTTCTTGTAGCATTCTTGGAATACTTGTTTGACTAGGTGGTATGTGTCTTTTCTTGGTTTTTGGCTTCTTAGGATCATTCCTATTTGTTCGAGGAGTGCTCTCCTGTACCTCGATGGTAGTTCTTTTTCCCATGGGTTCACTGTTCGTAGGATTTGTTCGAAGTACTTGTATGCGGGTAATGTGTGCTCTCCATTGTCGTTTAGCCCGTATTCGTGAATCTCGTCAATTATTTTCTCGTTCCAGAATTTTGGTAGTGCTTCGTTTATGAATGTTGTGTTCAGTGTTTCGAGGTTTTCTGCTAGGTTTTTCATCCACGATGGTATTTCTATTGGGTATGAGAGAATGCTACTTGATGAGCTTCTCAACACCCTCAACCACTTCCCTCTACTTGACTCTTTCATCTCCTTTTTCAAGTACCTTATCCCATGGTCTAAACCATTCGAGTTCTTTAGCCATTGTAGCCCATAAATCTTCATAATTAATTACAGTTTTTTTATAGTAATCAAAATATGTTTTTATATCAACATGCCTATGTTTCCATTTATCTAATGTTATCTGTTCTTCAAAAGGTAAAGCTTCACCAAGAAATTTAACTTCAGTCATTTTATCTCAGCTATTATTTTTAGTTTTTCTTGTATTTAAATGTTATTTTTATTTTTAATATATATAAATTGTATTATTATACTAATTAATTTATAAAATGAAATAAAATATATATTAAATTGTTATGATATTTACTAAAGCCATTATCTCATTGTTGATGTTTAAAATGAAATATCTTGTTGTGTCAGTAAAAATTGTTTAACTTCATCAAAGTTGGGAAATGATAATCTTGGTTCAGGTTTTGTTATTGATAATGCTGCGACTGCATTACCAATTTTTAATGCCTCATATATGTTCATATTACTTAGAAATGCTTTTATAAATCCTGCATTAAAGGCATCACCAGCTCCTGTTGTATTAACTACTTTAACTTTAAAAGCAGGCACTTTCACCTCATTATCTTTAGTTATAGCTAACGATCCTTCAGAACCTAATTTTACAACTATTAGTGAAGGGCCGTGTTTAAGTAATTCATGCGCGCTCTTAATTATATTCTGAATGCCAGTCATTTTTACGATCTCTACACGATTAATGAATAATATATCAGTATTTTTAAGAATATTTTTGCAACCTTCTATACCCATTGATGCTAATATGCTTCCAGGATCGAATGATACGATTGTATTTTCTTTCTTTGCTATATGTGTAGCATATTCAGCTATTTCTAATCTGGTTCCGCTCAGATGAATTATTTTGGCGGATTTGAGATACTCTGGATTTATATCTTCATTATTTAATGCTAAGTTAGCTCCTCGATAAGCTATCATTCTTCTTTCTCCATATTCATCTATAAATACCATAACAATGCCAGTATAATTATTTTTAACAATTTTAATATGAGATATATCAACATTTTCGCTTTTTAAGTTATTAATTATTAATTGTCCAAATGCATCATCACCTATGGAAGCTATTAAACCTGTTGAAACACCAAGACGTGAAAGTGCTACAGCAAAATTGGATGCAGATCCCCCTGGTACAATTCTGAAATTTTTAGCCAATGTTTCTTCATCAGGTCCTGGAAAATGCATTATTGTTGACATTAGATCAACATTTGCATTACCTATAGCTATTACGTCTGTCAAATCTTCTCATTTATTATTTTATAATTTCAGGAATATAACATTTATGAACAATATTTTTAATCAGTTTTTACTTTTGTTGTAAAAAAATATTAATGTGTGCTTAATAATAATGATGAGAACTATGTATGGTTATGCTAATAAAGTATTGATTGTTGATCTTACTCATAAATCGCACAGATCTGAAGAATTAAATATGAACCTTGCTAAAATGTTCATCGGAGGTAAAGGAATCGCTAATTATTTTCTATATAATTATGAAATATGGAAGTATGAACCCCTTTCATCAGATAATTTATTGGTTTTTGCAACTGGACCATTAGGCGGAATACCATTAACTATGGCAACACGCGCGTGGGTAGGATTTAGATCACCATTAACTAACATACTTGGCGGGTCAAATGTCGGTGGTACATTGGGAGCTATAATGAAATATGCAAATGTAGATGTATTAATAATTAAAGGAGCATCTAAGAATCCAATCTATTTAGTAATAGAGGGGGATAATGTTAGATTTCATGATGCATCTCATTTATGGGGAAAGGATACTATTGAAAGTGAAGAAATTTTATGGAAAGATCATGGAAAAGATAATGCTGTATTAACTATAGGACCAGCTGGTGAGAATCTTGTTAGGTATGCTTCAATAAATCATGATAGATGGAGGCAATTTGGTCGTACGGGACCGGGAGCTGTGATGGGTAGTAAGAAACTTAAAGCTATAGTCTTTAAACCTATTAATAGGAATATTAAAATAGCCTATCCTGAGAAATTTGCAGAATATATGAAACTTTTTAATGCAAAACTTGCAATTGATGGTTCTATTAAATCTCTTAGAGAGGGTGGTACACCACGATTAGTTGAAATTGCTAATGAAACTGGCTTTTTCCCAAGTTATTATTGGTCTAAAGTACAAGTTGATGGATGGAAAAGTATAGCATGGCCATATTTAAGGGAACACTATTTCTTACATCCTGCGGCATGCTTATATTGTTCTGCTGCTTGTCATCGTTTAGTAGAATCGAAGAAATTTAATACCAAAATTGATATAGAATATGAGACCATTTTTGCATTGGGTGGTAACTTAGGTATTGTTGATCCAGATTGGATAATAGTTTTCAATGATTTAGCGGATAGGCTTGGCATGGATACAATCTCACTTGGTAATACTATTGGTTTTGCTATAGAACTTTCTAAAAGAGGTAAACTCAATTTAAAAATTGATTGGAATGATCCTGAGTCAGTGAAGACATTAATCATTGATATAGCGTACAGAAGAGGTGTTGGTGATATTCTTGCTGATGGTGTTATGGAGGTTAGTAAAAGAATGGATGCCATTGATTTAGCTGTTCATGTAAAAGGACTTGAACCAGCAGCTTATGATCCGAGATCTCTTAAAGGTATGGCTTTGAATTATGCTATTGCTGGTAGGGGGGCTGATCATCTTGGAACGATGGCTTATGCGATAGATATTGGTGGTAAAGCTGGTGGAAGACAATCTCTTGGTGAAGAGAAAGTTAAGGCCATAATAGAATACGAAAATTTGAGTGCACTAATGGATTCCGCATTATTATGTAAATTTGGTCGTTACATTTTCAACTTTCAGATCATAACCGACTTCTTAAATTTAGTCACTGGATTTAATTATACTGTGGAAGAGGTTATTAATGCTGGTGAGAGGATAGTAACATTAACTAGAATAATTAATAATAAAATGGGTATAAATCGTGCAAATGATCAATTACCCAAACGTTGGTTTGAACCTATTAAATTTGAGGATAAAAATCTTTCTTTAACTAAGGAGGAATTTGAGTATGCATTAAGTCTATATTATAAATTAAGAGGTTGGGATGAGAATGGGTATCCTGATAAAAAGACAATAGAGAAACTTAAGTTACTATTTTAACTTATAAATTCTGTTATTCTTTTTCTTAATGATCGGTATACTGGTATGCTCACTAAAAGTCCTACAGTCATTTGGCCAATATTAAATGGTATTTCTGCATAAGCTTCTGCTCCAACTATAATTAACTCATAAAGAAAATAACCTATTACCATTTCTATGCCACTTATTATAATTGAGAATGTTATCCAACCTAATTCAGGATCAAATTTTAATGTAGCGCTCACAACACTAATTAGCATTAGACCCACTAAAATTATCCATAGAATCCCCGGTATTGTTAGTTCAAATATTAAATTACCTATTGTTAATTCAGCATTACCCTGATAATAAATGAAGAGTATTATCATTGCTATTATTAGAATTGTTGATGAGATTCCTACTAAACCAACCCTCCATGATCTCTTATTTACTTTTTTAGGAAATTTATGCGTCAAATAACCTGCAATGAAACCTTCAAATCCTTTAATGATAAGAGTCCCAGGAGCATATTGTAAATAGCCTAGTGTTATGTCAGAAATTGCTGAACCAACTCCACCTGCGAAAGCACCAACATATGGCCCAAAAAATAATGCCGAAAGATATACTGCAACTTCACCTACATTAAAATAACCACGTGTAGGCGCTATATAAATACTTATAGCCATAGTCATAGCAGCAACTAAAGCAGTCATAATTCCTGTAGCAGCTATACTTAACGTTTTATTCATATGCTTCTCTTTAGAAGAAAAATAAATTAATACATAAGTTTAAGCTTATGCATAAGCTTAAAATAATAAAAGATAAAAAATATGATTTTAAATTTTTAAGTATACCTATGGTGACCCTACTTCTTTTTCTTCTTCTCTTTCTTTTCTTCCTTCTTTTCTTCTGGTTTGGCTGGTGCGGACATTTTGGGTCACCATTATTATTTTAATAGATAAGAAAAATATAAAGTTTATTTTTTAGTTATTAATGGTAATAATATACAATAATTTAAGTAAATTAACGATTTTATAGTATTAATTTTTTTAAGAATAATAATATAAATATTCTAATATACTTCCTTAAAATTATTTTAATAATATGTTATCTTTAGTTTGGGGTGCCATTGTATTTTTATTATGTTTCATCATGTTCATAATTGTGTACAGTTTCACTCCTCTTCCTCCCCTGTAAGCTAAGGCTTTTACACTAAGAGGGCTAACTGATCCTGTTCTGGATGTCCATACTGAAACACGCTCGGTGAGTAGATCACGCCAGCTTAATTTCTTTGCTTTTATTGCAAGAAAGAGTGTGTGATACAAGGCAGCAGTTGCTTTATTACCTTTAGTATTTGTTGACGCCCATTGTGCAGACATTTCCGCTAATGTTTCTAATCCATCGGGAGGACTTACTATAGATAATTGAGCCTCACTTTTATCAGATGTGAACCTAATTATAAGTATCTTGCCACTTTTTGTGACCCATACTTTAACATCTTGATATTTTGTTTCCATGGTATACTCAATGTATACATTACAATGTGACATATATTTCTTGTTATATAGTTTTGTCAATATTCTCTTAATAATTTTTACACATCGTTCATTGATTTAAAATTTTCGAAGCTTTTAGCAATAATTTTCTCGAAGCCTAAGTTTATATGTGACCACGGTAATTCATCTTTAATGTTCCATCCCTTGAATACGTATGATAAATCAAAATCTTTAGTAGCCTTTCTCCAACCAGCTAATCCTCCACCATAAGAAGCCCATTTAATGAGAACTTTACTTAATTCTCTATTTCCAAGTGACAATGATGCTTGTATTAATGCCCATTTTTCATCGTAAAAATTGACATTTTTGATTTGTTTTTTAATTAAAGATATCTTTGATTTAATTTCTTCTAAAGAACGCATTCCGACCCATTGAAATGGAGTATGAGGTTTTGGTATAAAAGGAGTTATCGTAATTTTTACATTAATAATCTTTGAAATTGATTTCACATAATTGATCAATGCATGTATATCATCAATTGTCTCTCCTGGCAATCCTATCATGAAATATAATTTTAAATGATCAAAATTAAGTTTTTTAGCAACCTTTGCAATCTCTGTGGTCATATCAAGCGGAATTATTTTATTTATCATCTTTCCAAGCCTTAATGTGCCAGTCTCAGGCGCAATGGTTAAACTTTTTTGTCCACCTCTCGCTATTAATTCGATTCTTTCCATATTAAGACTATCAGCCCTCAATGATGGGACACTAATTTTAACTTTCATTTCGTTAATAAGATACTCTAGTATTTCTTCTGAGTGCGAATGGTCAAAATATGATAGAGATAATATGGTAACTTTATCAACATTGTTCAACACTAATCCTTTTGATACTATTTCTTTAATCTTATTTAAACTACGATCTCTTTTTGGAAGAAATATATGGCCCTCCATACAAAATCTGCATGCGCGAGCACAACCTCTCGAAGTTTCTAAAAGAAAACTCTTACCATAAACTGGTTCTACATCAAGTGGTATTATTTGTTTTACTGGATAAAATGCTGAATCTAAATCTTCCACCCAATTTCTTTTTACAATTTCACTCTTTCCTCTTTCAGTAACATAAAAGCCATCTTCACTTTTTAATAAATCCTTATCAAATTCTATTAATTTCTCGTAAGTAGATTCAAATTCACCAATAACTATTATATCCGCTATTTCAGCTAATGGTTCAGGATTCGCTATAAGTGGAGGCCCTCCAACGATCACTAATTTATTCTTTCTCTTTTCTCGTAATGGTTCTATCTTAGCTGCCTGAAGCATTCGTATAATATTCACATAATCAGGTTCATAATGCACACTAAACAATATAACATCAAAATCATTTAATGGCATACCACTTTCTATACTTCTAGGAATAGGTTCTTCGCCAAAAGGATTGCTTAAAACGAAACGCTCAGCAATAATATGATCATAACTGTTTAATAAGTAATATGCCAAATTAATAAAGAGTGATGATACCATAGCCTCATAAACATTAGGATAAACAATAGCAACCTTAATCATACCATGCCTAAAATGCTTTTTAATAACATTAATTTCCCTAATCACAAGAATAACTAGTAAGCACAATTTTAATAACTTATTTTATAACACATTAAAAAATCATTAAAAAGAAAAATAATATTTTAAAATTAACCAAGCACTTTTTTAATCTCCTCTATTTTATCTTTAAGCTGCTTATTTTCTGCCTTTAACAGTTCATTCTCCTTCAACAACTTATTATATTCATCCTCGCTAACATACTTTGATATCTTATAATCTTCCCACACTATTTTATTCGAAGCTTGATCATAATAACCGTTTACTGTAATCTTTATAATATCCAATTTTCCAATCTTCCTTTTCTCAACAATCTCATTATGCAATCTCATATTAAGTTCTGAAACATCCCTTATTATAACATCCTTAGGGGCCATCTTACTAAGTGCAACTATAGCAACACGCCTAAGCTTATCAGCAAACCTGGCAGCTATAATTAACCCAGTACTAAGTTCGAATTTATTTCCTCCCCTTAAAGTACCCCTGGAATACATTAGTTCATATTCCTCAGCCCTTTCTAAATCCCTCTCCTCCTCCTTAACCGACATAATCATCACTAATAATTTATTATTAAAAGAATCTTAAAAACTTTATTATAAATCACTATTAACAAATACATCTAGTAAAAGAAATCAAGAACTTGCTAATAGCTAATTTAAAAGGACATTGCCAATTAGTATCAATAATAAAAGCATATGATTAGTTAATCTAATCTGCATACGTCTTATAAAAGAAGAATCCTGCAATAGACCAATATAATATATATGTTATAACAGCAAGCCATGTAGCTTGTGGCATATAGCCAGTAAAAGCACTAATAATACCACCAATCAAACCTTCATCTGAGAAAAGACTATTATCTGGTATATTCATGTAATAAGCTGGATGACCCCAAACACCTAGAGATATTCCAATATCTGCTAGAAAATTAACCATTTTATTCGTAGTTTTAAATAATATACCGGCAGCTAGAATAATTATTATTAAGCTTGTGTATTTAAATATTGATTGAAGTTTAATTTTCATAAATCCTTTATTTATAGTCCATAATAGACCCAATGTTATGATAATACCTATAATACTACCAATGATAGTGCTGAGAGGTGCTGATACTATGAATGCCATTAAGAATAAAACAGTTTCAAGTCCTTCCCTAGCAACAGTTGTTAATGAAACTATTACAATACCTATCAAATAATTTCTATCAATAAAAAATTGTATACGTTCTTCTAACTCTCCACGAATTCTTTTTGATGCACGAGCCATCCACATTATCATAAAAGTAAGAATAGGGACCGCTATAAAACCCGCAACAATCTCAAAAAAGTCAGCACCAATATCACTAAGCTCAGAATAAATAAGCAATATAGAAACTCCTAAGATTAAAGAAAGGACAACAGCTGATCCTACTCCAATATATACATATTTAATAAGATCACGCCTATTAAGCCTTATAAGATAAGCAAGCATAATAAGGCTTACAAGACCAGCCTCTAATGCCTCTCTAAATACTATAAATGTTACAGTTATCCAGTCCAATCCAATATCAAACATGTAATACACACCACTTTTATATACAATATCCTATAATATATATTTTTGGTTTATAAAATATACGGGATCTTTTGTTTAATATAACAAATATTTATAATAGCTATAATTTTAATTAGATTTGTCATTATAACATATGTTATAATGAACATAAAAGTTTAGATACCAAAATAAATGTTTAAATATCTAAACTTCATATAATTTTAATCGATAGACGATTATTTTAGAGTATTTAAATATTTCACATGAATATATCTATTAATAATTTTTATTATTTACTTTATCTTAAACAAAAATGTTGGTGCTTAATATGAAAAAATTATTTCTTTTAATAATAATCATAGTAATATCTTTGACAGTAATAATATCATCTCTAATCTATTTAAATTATCTAAATTCACAACTTAAAGGATTCGTTCTTGATCCTCCTAAAGAGGCTACTGATTTTACATTAATTGATCAAAATGGCTCACCTGTGAGTTTATCAAATTTTAAGGGAAAAGTGATAATACTTACTTTTATTTACACAAATTGTCCTGATATATGTCCAGTAATTACAGCAAACCTTGTAAAGGTTTATCAGAAATTAGTATCTGAGGGTTTCAAAGATCAAATTGCGACAGTATTTGTAACTGTGGATCCAGATCGTGATAATGTGACAATCATGAAAAAGTATGCTGAACGCTTCAATGCAATAAACTTATACTTCCTCACAAATAATACTGCAGGTTCTACTTATTCAGGTTCACTTACTAATCTAAGATTTGTATGGAAAGCTTACAATGTTTATGTTAATATTAATAAAACTGATACTACTGAACATGCATCAGAACATAATCATAATAATGAGAACTATGAAGTTGATCATACAGTAGTAACTTATATAATTGATAAAAAATTCAAAATAAGAGAAGCATTCTATGGTGTTCCTCCTTTATGGAATAGTGATGATATGGTTCATGATGTATCTGTATTAGCTAAATCATAGGGGTGCGTGCATGAATCGTTTAAAAATGTTTTCATGGTTTAAGCTAAGCAGATCCCTTATTATATTAATTTCCTCTTGGATTCTTTATACTTTATTTCATACTGCTTATGAGACCCTCCCGTACTCATTAAAAACTATTACAATCGAGGATTTAGAATTTTTAGGATTATTAGTAGTGATCAGTGAAATAGGCATAGTTATTGGTTCTATAGCAGTACTGTTCAATATTCTTAAACGTTATAATATATCTTATAAAAAAATAGCTGCAATATTGATTATACTTTTATTTATCCCTATGCTATCATATTATAATGATGTTAATGCATATAAATTTAAAAACAAACCTGTAATTATTATAGATACCGCAATACCTTATGTGTGTGGTTCCGAAACTTTTGAACCAACATACATTAGAGTCATTATAGGAATTAATAATACAGTAACATGGAAAAATATATCACCATTTACACAAAGTGTTGTTGCATTTGATGGTTCTTTCAGCTCAGGGCCTATTCCACCAGGTGGTGAATGGTCATACACATTCACTAAAAATGGTACTTATAAATATCGGAGCGGTTTTTACAGTTGGGTACAAGGTAGTATAATAGTTGTAGGAGGGTAAGAATAATGAAAGTCATTTTGAGAGCGTTGAGGATAGTATTTGCAAAAAAGAAGTATAGGGGATTGTTTTTTGTACTTTTCGTTGTTATGTTTGCTATTAATATTTTAATGTTGATGGGGGCGCAGTGGTTGGTAAATGGTGCGAAACCAATAAGGATTGGATTTTTATCTAAGCCTGATTATGTTAATATTAATGGGACTGTTATCATGTGGATAGAATCAAATTATAATACGCAGACATTTTGGATAATATACTTAACTCCAGAACTTCTCGTAACGATCATCATATCATCATTAATCATAAGCCTACTCATCTCAGAACTAGTATACATAACTAAAGAAATTAAGAATAAATGCACCTTCGAGAAAAGCCTCAGCTCTGCAAGCTCAATCGCAACAATAATAGGAATAACATCAACAGTTTCCACAGCATTAACATGTCCATCATGCGGAGCCACAATTTCCGTAACAATAATTACTTTAGTGATTGGAATAATTACAGGATCAACATTAGGATTATCATCAATAATAATACAATTAACATCATACCTCTTATGGATAGGCATAATACTTAACATCATCATGCTTTATATCACATCAAGAAGACTTATAAAACTCATCAAACGAAAAATATTTTAAAAATAGATAACACCACTCATAACCACCCACTAAAAACATCAACTTTTCCTATGAGTAAAGAAGGATAAAATTTTCTCTTAATTTAAGTTATAGAGATTCCTTCACATTAGGAAATATTTTTGTCTCTTCAGATTTATGATGAATATTAAGAATTTCCTGAAGATCTTTTAATATCTCTTTAAAATTCTCTAAATTCTTAGCACCCAATTCAAGCTCAAGTTTATCTAAACGATCTAGAATATCTAAATGTTGCTGCATTACTTCGCTTAATAAACTAGTATCAACCAAATTATTATACGCCATTTCTGGAAATAGTACAGATTCTTCATCAATTATATGATTAGATAACTTATACCTAAGTTCACTTAATAATTTAGATAATTGATTTATATCTATTTCAGAAGATCTTACTAAACTTTCCATATTTTGCATATCTGATGCAAATAAGCGATGCTCATTAATGAGTTTTTTAACCAACTCATATAGCATAATCAACCATATGAGATACTACTATTTAAAGATGGTTAAACACTCATCATGACTTATGAATATTTTTTACGTTCTTGACATAATGAACTTTCATCATTAGAAAAACCCAAACATCTATTATAATAATACCAAATGTCTCAAGAGTCGCAGCAGACGGCCATTTTACAATTAATGCTATAAATGGACCAATAACACTTATAATAATTAATGAAAGACCATAGATTTTTAACTTTTCAAACAATAATCCTAAACTATATATTAACATAGCAAGATCCATCTGTACGAAAAACCACGTCGAAACAAATACATGCGGCCTCGTACCAGCATAATAGATACCTATTAATGCTAAGAAAATACCAGCTATAATTACAAAAGCACCACCAACAGTCTCAATCTTATTATTCGCATCTAGAATTAAATATATGGAATACAAAATTACAAAAATAGCCGTTACAATGAGACCATAATTATAAATCCACGGAGCATTAGCATCAGGACTACCCAGATCACTCAACGCATTCTTAGTAAAAATAAACCATGGATTATAATAAATAGATAAACCAATCACAAACCAAGCCAACATCACTGCAATAATCCCTGAAAAACGCAATATCTTAAGCAACTCTCCTATCATAATAATTATTTACAATAAAACATATTTAAAATTAATGAAATAATAAAACACAACATATTATGCAATTTTAATAATAATCTTCAATATAACCAATTTAGTTCATTTAAACCTAAGATTAATCGGTAAACATAACTTTTAGTAAAGTTCTTTTATTAAGTTGAATTTTTGAATGAACTGGAGAGTTATCTTGGGCGGTTGGGATCTATCCAATTGGAATAACTTATAAGAAAACTAGCATCAGGACTAGTAGTTAAAACATACGCACTACCACCAACAACACCCACAATAATATAGAGGTACGACTGCGGCGCAGAAGTCTTCGAAACACCCAAACTAACACCAACACTCACACCAACACCAACACTAAAACTAACACCAACACTAAAAACCCAACTATCACCACCACTAACAGGAATCGATCTTACATCACCTTGATGTGTCACATAATAATTACTATACATGGGTAATGCACCATCCCACAAAGTACTATACTTAGAATAATCACGAGGATCAGTTGATGTATCAACACCGTACACCTCATCCCAAACACCCAAAATGTAAGGATCACCCTCATGATAATCCAACCTATAAAGTACCTCAAAACTCAAAACATGCACACTCCTACCCGTATCATAGTAAGTTTGAGTGAGCCCCGCGTCGAGTGTTATTTCTGTGTAGCCATAATCTTCCCAGTTTAATGGATTACAATCTATGTCATAGTAACGTATTTTAGCTTGTATTCTTATTTTTGCTCCTGGTGGGTAGTACCAATTTGTGCTTATGTTGTCCCATGTTGTATATCTTAATACTTCTGTGTATTCTCGTGTGTCGTAATAGTTGTATGGTGTGCATGTGTTTGTGGGTTGGATGTTTGTGTGTTGTTTTGTGCGTGTTTTGAGTGTGATTGTTATTTGTTTGTTGTCTTCTGGCCAATTCATGTGCGTGGGGTCGAGTGGGAATATTTGTCCGCCGAATGCATTTTGCATGCTTGCGGTTATTTCGAGGTTTATTGATGCGTATATTGGTTTCTTTGTATTGGGATCGTCCGCGATGTATTTTCTTGGGATTGTGATGTGTAGTGCTGCTCTCCCGTACTCATCTGTGGTTGTTTCGCTCAATAGTTTTTTACCCTCTTCTGTTAGTATGTAGAGTTTTATGTGCGCGTTTGCTGTTGGTGTTCCGTTCTCATCTTGTGCTTGTATATAGATTGTGACCCCCTGATTCTCCCTGCCAATTATTACTTCAGCGTAAAGTATGGAGAATGTTGGAACTGTTAAGCTTATAGTGAGTACCAATAAAAACACAGTCAAGTATTTCCTAAAATGCACCTCACTTAACACCTCTAATTATACTTAAACCTAAAACTATTTAAATATATTCTTTAAATTTATAAAATAAAAATAATTTCTATTAATAAGTTTTGTTTTGCATAATGTCGTCATTTGTAATAGAAAATAGTGTGCTTTTTACCTTATGATTTAAATTATGTCTAAGTAATATTAAGTTCCATAATTATAAAGTTTGTAGCTGAATGACAACATTATGTGTTTTGCGTGAGTTGGATAAAAATAATGTTAGATTTGACATTTAAAGATATTTAAAATTATATAAATGTTTATTTTCTATGTTTTGAGGTGTTTAGAGAGGTTTGATATGGGGGGTAATCCTACCAAAAGATTATTGATAATTGTAGAAAATCATGGGTTTGTGCCAGCTAATAGGGAGAGTTTGATTAGTTATTTGAGGCAGACATTTAATAATTTGTTTATAGTGAATGATGTTAGGGTAGCTTCTGATCATATTGAAATTGATGTATTTTGTGATGATTTGAAAAATTTAGGAAAGGTAAATGAGTTTTCTAAGTTAATGTTTTTTAGAGATCTTTCAAGATTTGAATTTAATGGTGATATATTTAAAAAGGTGATAGAACTTTTTAATTCTGAAAGATTTTGGGAAGTTCATGAATTATTAGAAATATTGTGGAGAAAAGCTGAGGGGAAGGAAAAATCTTTATTACATGGATTAATATTAACAGCTGCAGCATTAGTTCATATACAACGGAATAATATAACACGTGCAGCTTCAATATTTAAACGGGCACTATATGAAATGAAAGATTTTAGTGGAACATATAATGGTATTAATGTTTCATTAATAAAGATGAAAATTCTTGATATGATTGAAAAAAATGAATTCAAACCTTTTAAGATTGAATAACAATGAACATTATAACATTAACTATAATAATTTGTTAATCATAGTATAGAATGATATACTATGAAAATACAGGTTATAAAGCTAGATGAAGTTAAAGAGGAAGAACTCAATCCTCTCTTATTTAGGAAGATAGTTACTAGTGAAAAGATGATGTTTGTTCAGTTTGTTCTTAAAAAAGGTCTCCATATACCGCTTCATAATCATGAGTCAGAGCAGCTATCATACGTGGTGAGGGGAAGATTAAGATTTAAAATTAATGGGGAAGAATACATAATAAAGGATAATGAATTGGTTATAATACCTTCAAACGTGCCTCATGAAGTATGGGCAGAAGAGGATACTTTTGATATAGATATTTTCTCACCACCTAGATATGATTGGTTAAAAGGTAATGATTCATATCTCAGGAAAGAAAAATAAGGGAGTTAGAAAACGCTTTTTAGAAGTCCGCCATCTATAGGTATACTAGCTCCATTTATATATGTTGCAAGGTTTGAGGCTAAAAAGAGTATGACGTTAGCGTATTCTTCGGGTGCGCCTAATCTGCCAAGTGGTATATCTTTGGACATATCCTTAATTACATCATTAATATCCTTACCTTCGCGTTTAGACCTGTTTAACGCTAATTCTTTAACCCTATCAGTAAGTATTAAACCTGGTAAAACAGCATTAACTAAAATACCCTTTCTACCTAACTCTTTTGATAATGTTCTAACTAATCCTGCAATACTAATTCTAACAACATTGCTTAAAACAAGATCTTCCATGGGTTCCTTTATAGCTACAGATGCAGAAAATATTATTCTACCTCCTTCTTTCATAAGATTTGCAGCATGTTTTGCACACCTCACCGCGCTAAGTAATAAAAGCTCTGATGCACGAATCCAATCCTCATCGTTTAAATCCATAAACTTGCCTGGCCTCGGACCACCAGTAACATAGACCAATACATCAAGCCCATTAAAAATTTTATTAACCTCACTAAATAAATTATCAATATCTTCCTTTTTAGTCAAATCTGCTTTAACCATATAAACCTCCCCCAATGCTTTCAACGATTCATACGCTTTCTTTAAATTCTCATTATTGGATGAACTGATTATTACTCGAGAACCATTTGCAAGAAAAGCTTTTGCTGAAGCATATCCTAGACCTTTTGAGGCCGCAGTAACTAAAACTCTTTTACCATCTAATCCTAAGTTCATTTCAAATCACAACTTCTATTATTTTAAATACATTTTAATCTTTCTATTTAAAAGAACTTATACTTAGCTAACAATAAAATAACATCAAAAGATTCTAAGATAAAAATGTATGCTAATCTAAAATATAGAAACCACAAATTGGATGTGTAATGTTTGTATGTAGATTATAGATTCTTACAATCATGATTGTAAGATTTGTGAATCGAAAAAATGAACTTTCTATCTTAGATTCACTTTATAGAAGTGAAAAAGCTCAATTAATAATTGTTTATAACATAATCAACCTACATGAATAAAAAATCTTCATTATCCACAAAGTGTTTATAAATTATAAATTTCTTAAGGAAAAAGGGTGATGTTATGGTAAAATTAAGACTAGTACATGCATCATCCGATGCCACAGGTTTAGATGTCTATTTAGATAATAATAAGATAATTGAACGAATAAATTATAAAACAATATCCCAATATTTTAATGTCCCAAATGAATGCACATTAGATTTTAGAATTTCTGGGGCACCAAAAAACAGTCCCCCTGTTTTCTACGTAAAACTAAAAATTGAACCAGAATTCTCCTCATTAACTGCCTTCCTAATCGGACTTGTAGGAAGTAAAGATAAAAAAGATGGAATAAATGTCATAATATTACCCGATCAACCCCCAACACAGAAATCAGCAATAGTAAGATTTATCAATGCCTCTCCTTCAATTCCAACAGCTACATTTAAACTCAAAGATGGTTCCTTCATGCAAAATCTAGAATATGGCAAAGTTGCCCATTCAATAATTTCACCGGGCAAAAAAGTAATTCAAGTAATTAAAGATAATGAAATACTCACAGAAAATAATATAGACATTTTAGAAGGAAAATTTCATGAAATACTACTAATAGGATTAATAGAAAGAAAACCACCATTAGAACTCTATACACTTACACATGATTAGATTAAACATTACTATAAAATTGACACTCCGTATACTTCTGAACTCTGGTGATTTCTTCTCGAGTCTTATGGTTTGTTGTTATGTTTAAGTTTATTAGCATTTCATCACGGTTACCCGTGGGCTTTCTTGCCAATATTGTAAAGTTTTAAAAATAAATAGAAACCAATTAGATAATAGAGTTATCTTAATATGTTTAAAAAAATATATTATGTTCGAGAGATTATGTCATCTAAACCTGAATTTGAGTATTACTTAAAAGCATTACAAATACTTAGTAATTTGTCAGGAGTTTCTTTAAGCGAGTCACAAAAAATACTTGGGTATGAATTTGGTAAGATGCTATCGCGGAGGTTAGTAGGAAATAATGCTCATGAGATATTAAAAGAACTATCATTATTATTGGAGCGCAACGATTTAGGGCACACAGAAATAGAGGGTCAAAATCCCATTAGACTTACTGTTTATAGATGTTTAGGTTGTGAATGGATACCTGATGCGGAACCTTCTACATCAACATGTCCATTACGCGAAGGTTTAATAGAAGCAGTATTACATGAAAAATTAAATGCTAACGTTAAAGTAACGAGCGTTTCCGCAGGTTCCGCCTATGGAGAAAAAATATGCAAATTTGATATAACATTCTCTCAGTCTAAGAGTTAAGTGTTTCATTCTACGTGGATATACGTAAATAAATATGCATCAGCATATTGTAGCGGTAAATCTTAAGTTTCACAGCTTTTATACAGATTCCTTACGGGCCGTGACTTAAAGCATGAGTACTAAAAGTTGTCATATTTAATAACATACAAAAAATATTTTTACTAGACTTTATTAGTAATCTTTATGTTTAAGATAAATAATGTAGTAAAAAAGGATCAAGTGGTTGCAACTAAGCTTGTTTATAAGGGTAAATTAATAAATGTGAGAATAGATGAAATTATTTTAAAGAACGGTACTAAATATTCAAGGGAAATTGTTGAACATCCTGGAGCTGTAACAGTTTTAGCATTTTTAAATAATGATACTGTATTGATGGTTAGGCAATATCGTAGAGCAGCAGATAAAGTACTCTTGGAACTCCCTGCAGGTACATTAAATAATAATGAGACACCTGAGGAATGTGCTTTACGTGAGCTTGAAGAGGAAACCGGTTATAGGGCTCATAAAATAGAAAAACTTGGATCATTTTATTTAGCACCTGGATATAGTACAGAGAAAATTCATGCATTTTTTGCGAGTGAATTAGAGGAGAAAAAGCAGAAGCTTGAAATCGATGAAGATATAAAGGTTGAGAAAGTAAGAATTAAAGATTTATTGGTTATGATTAATGATGGTAAAATAGAAGATGCTAAAACTTTAGCATCACTTTTCTTATTTTTAAATCGTGGTAATTTGGTTAAAGATTAGAAAGGTATTTTTAGGTATTCATACATATTAGTGTGAGGATTGGGATTTCATGTCGGTTGAAGAAGCCGAGGAGCATAGGAAGAAGGGAGACCAACTTTATAGTATGGGACGATTAAACGAAGCTGAAGAAGAATATAGATTGGCTATAAGCATTTACCCTGAACATGCAGAGGCGCATCATAATCTTGGAGTTGTGCTAGCTACAAAAGGTGATTTTGAATCCGCAGAACAAGAAATACGAAGAGCTATAGAACTCAGGCCTGATGATTCAGACATGCATATTAGTTTAGGAACTCTATTATACGAGATGAATAGGTTTGATGAGGCTGAGGATGAGTTTCGTAATGCAGTTCAATTAAATCCTGATAATATTGATGCTCATATAAGTTTAAGTGGAGTCCTTATAGAGCAGGGAAAATTTGAAGAATCCGAGCAGGAACTCAGAGAAGCTGAGCGATTAGCGCCTGATAATGCTGATATTCATTATCTACTTGGGCTTGTATATGCAATATCAGGTAAGCTTGATGAATCTGAATCTGAATTAAACAAAGCATTAGAAATTGAGCCTGATCATGCAAATGCAAGAAAAGCTTTAGCGAGCCTTCTTAAAGAAAAGGAAAGAATGAAAAGTGAATCTTCGGAAGAAAATGATGAAGATCATGATGAGGATGATTATTAGTGATTTAAGTTAGGTTTAATTTTTTTCTTTTATAGAATCTACTAGTATTATTATGATAAAAATAAAGGAGCTTAAATATCCTTTAGGAATAAAATATTAGGGGAGAATCTTGTATAAGGATTACATGAATACTTATAATGAGCATATTAAAAATCCGATAGGTAAAGTATTTAATGGAAGTTACACTACAATCAATTTTATTACTATTCACGTTGATGATCCGAGATTAAGTTTTGGAAGTATGATAGTAGTAGCGAGCGAGAATATTCTTATAGTTGGAGTCATAAAAAATCATGAAGTTAGAACATACGAAGAAACGATACCTAGTAAAGAACCAGTAAACTGGAAAACATTTAAAGAATTGTATCCCGATGCTGAAAAGCTTATAGCTGTTGTATATAATGCTGTAGCTATAGGATATTTTAATGGTATAGAATTCGTACAAAATGTTCCTTATAAAGCTCCAATAATTCATGATTTAGTATTTGAACCTGATAGGGATTTCATAAGAGATTTTCATAAAGGTCTGAAAATGGAATATGTATCTTTAATATATTCTTCATTAAATATGAATAAAGTGGATTTTATTCAATTATCATCAAGCCTTTATAGATGGTTATTTGAATCAAAATATTTTAATAAAGATGAGCTCAAAGAACTTTATAAATCAAGTTTGCGTAATCTTGCAACTTACGGATTCATTGATATAATACCACAATATATTAAATTCATTGGATCATTTTTGGAGGAGATATAATATGGATACTATAGGATATGTTGTTGGTGGATCACTTGAAAATGGTGTTCAAATTAAATTACATGTAAGTTCTGAAGATGTTTCAGTCGGTAGCTTAAAAGTTGCTAAAGGTTTACGCAGAAAATACCTCCTCTTACTAAATAACATATATCATGGAAGCATGGAAATTGCAAATAAACTATCATCAAATAATATTTCCTCAGATTTAATGACATCAATGAGAGAAGAAATTTTACCATCATATGTAACAGGAATAGCAGTTGCACAGGGAGATAACAATAGTATCGAAGAAGCTAATACAATACCTGATTATCTATCAACAGTTACATCATTAACATTAGAAGACGTTAAAATTTTTTACGGTGAACCAGACGAGAACAATTTTCTAAAACTAGGTTTCGGTTCACCAATAGGTATTGAAAATGCAATAATTCCTGTTGACATTCCAATGCTAACTAAATCAAGCTTTGCAATCTACGGTAAAACTGGAACCGGCAAAACAGTATTAGGAAACATAATAGCAACTAATATAGCCCTTTATACTGCGCAACGCAAATACAGCGGAGACCAAGAACACTCACCCATTTCAATGCTAATATTAGATATGCATAGCGAGTATGGAACAACAGTCAAAGATGTTTATGGAAAACAGCTCGGACCTGGTGTCGCAAGAATAATGCCTGACGAATTCATAATATATACACCTGATGAGGAACTCGCAAGAAAAAGTAACGAAGATGGATATCCAATGTACATATTAAAAATAACTACAGCAGATATTGAACCTGAAGATATAATTCTTATGTCAGAACTGCTTAGCTTAACAGATATACAAATTGCCACATTACCAACAATAGCCAAGCTTCTAGAATCAAAGGAAAAACAACCATGGATCCTATACTTATATGATTATGAAATGTACAAGAAAGTTACCGATATGAAAGATAAGGATATCAAAAGATTTTTATCAAGCATACACTCACTTTATAGAAAATTAAGCTTTCTTAGAACTTATAATTTTATTGAAAGAAAAAATACACAGAGTGATACAATAGACTCGATAGTTGAAACTCTATTAGAGAAAGAACCAAAACATATAATAATATCTTTTGGAGTATATGGTGATGATGTAAGAGCATACACATTACTTACTAATATGATAGCAAGAAGATTACTAGAAAAAGCTGTATTGTTAGGCTTACAAAGAAAAGAACTATCAAAAAGAATTGTAATATTTGTTGAGGAAGCCCATAAATTTCTCGATCCAAGATTAAGAGAAAATAGCCCCATGGGAAAAATTGCTAGAGAACTTAGGAAACGCGGAATAACACTTTGCATCATAGATCAAAGACCCTCACAAATAGATCCCGATGTCAGTAGCATGATTTGGAATACTTTCACTTCAGTATTAGGAGATGAGAAAGATATTAAAGCAGCCACCATTAACTTAGGCAAATCAGGATTATATGATCCAATAGTAAGATCATTAACACGTCAAAATTTTCTAGCATTTGGTGACGCATTCAGATTCCCCGTAGTAGTTAAAACAATAGATTACCAAAAATACACTGAGCACGCCAAAGAGTTATATGAAAAAATTAGAAAATCAAATAATCCCACAGATGAAATTCTTAAAAACGAAATATAATTCATTAAAAATAATTACAAAATTAATATGATCAATCTCTAATGCAAATAAAAGTATTGAAAACTATCATAGGCAATTTTTCTGTAAACACGTTTATTTAGTAAGTTATATTTTTTATTAGTGGTGTCCATATGACAAATATAAACGTTGCACTTTACGGTGTTGGCGAAATAGGCATTCTAATAGCTAAGGCTGCACATCTCAGAGGACTCAATATTGTGGGTGCCGTAGATATAGATCCTAAAAAAGTGGGGAAAGATCTTGGTGAGATAATAGGACTTAAAGAGAAATTAGGTGTTATAATAACTGATAATCCAAATAACTTAAGAAATGTTGATGTAATACTTCATGCCACTGGAACTTATTTAGACAAAATTTATAATCAAATTGAAACATGCATTAAACTCAATTGCGATGTAATATCAACATGCGAAACATTATCATATCCTTATTATAGATATCCCGATCTTGCTAAAAAAATAGATCAGCTTGCTAAGGAACATGGTGTGACCGTGATAGGTACTGGTGTAAATCCAGGTTTTGTACTTGATACTTTAGTTTCAGTCTTTACTAGCGTATCATGGAATATAGAAAGCATCACAGCAATAAGATCATTAAACGCGGCTTATAGGCGGACTAACTTTCAGAAGAAAATAGGTGTGGGACTTACACCCGAAGAAGCTCAAAAGAAACTTACAGCCGGTGAAATTACTGGACATGTAGGTTATGCAGAATCTGTATTCTTAATATCAAAATTCTTAAACTTAGAAATTAATAAGGTAGAAGAAAAACAAATACCCGTAGTAGCTAAAAAGAATGTAACAATTAATAATGTAACAGTTGAGAAAGGTCGTGTACTAGGGTTAAAAGGATATGGTATAGGATATTATAATGATAAAGAGCTAATTAGGATTGAATTAAGGGCTTATATTGGTGCGAGAGATTATGAAGAAGTTATGATAAAGGGAACACCAGAGATTAGATGGAAAAGTAATGGTACACAAGGCGATTTAGCAACTGTCGGAATGATAGTTAATATGATACCAAGAGTAATAGAATCTAAACCCGGTTTAATAACAATGGCAGATGTAGGAATCCCACGATATTATGCAAGGTTATAATTTATGAAATATCATGGATTATTTTTTATAATCATTGGTATAATTGGCATAATTGTCAGCCTACTCCTTATGTCAGAATCATCAACTTCCTATTGTATCATTGGCTCTGCATGTGCATCAGTATTACAAAGTGAATATTCACATTTATTAGGCATACCTTTATGGTTACTCGCTTTAATAGGATTCACATTATATACTGCTTTAGGATTTTCATACGTATCTGTGAATGATTTATCAATAACAAGACTTATTTTATTGACAATCTTAATAGGTTCCGGGGGCGCATCATTATTAGCATTTTATTTAATTTATATTGAACTTAATATTTTACACCTCATATGCTCATATTGTACTATATTGCATGCACTAATTTTCATTAGCTTTGCATTCTCAGTCTTTCTCTTCAAACATTATTAACTCTAAGTTTTCAACCATTTTTTGAATATTATAGAATGCTATACCACTAGCTATAATATCAGCAGTAGCTCCTGGATTTAATCGTGATGAATACAATTTTTTATCTAGCATGTTAAGAAGTTTCCATCCTGCCCTACTATTGATTTTCTTTTTATATATTAGTTTTGCATCATCCATTATTGATTGAGCAATTTCCTCACTACTCTTTCTGATTACAAGACTGTCTGGTCTGAGAGATAATAAATAAATGTACGCTAATACAACTGAATTATTCCACCCTAATTTACTAAGATTTTTTTCTATTAACGATTTTACAAGAAGTGATTCCGGATAACCACTTATAAGTTCTTTACTCACAAGATCCCATGTTGCTGATTCAATAAGCACATCCCATAAAGTATAATTATTCTTTTTTAATTCATACTCAAAATCTATTGCATAAACATCAGGTAAATTTGTATTTTTAGGTTTACTTTTTTTAATATAAGATGGGGCTGCCTCCCTAATAGCTTTATAAAACATTATAGCATCATTTACATCACTATTCTTTACTATATTAACTGCTTCAGTAGCAAGTCTATTAATGTTTAATTCTGGTAAACAGTGCGGAGCACTTGCAGCTAATGGTATTAGAAGTGTCGCCAGTCCTAGATTTGTATTACCATTTTTATGTATTCTTTTAGCAAATTTAACCGAAAGATAAATAGCTCTTCCTATCTCTACACGCTCCTCCCTCAATGAATTATTAAAAACTTCTATAAAGATTGGTTGCATTACATGACTCGTTATAAGGAAATCTTCAAATCGCGTGTCCTCATAATCATGTAATCTATGAACATTACCAGGTTTTGGGTACGCAGCAACTTCAAGAGAAATAGCAGATGATAATGCTATAGAAATTAAATACGCATGTGTCATTTTAAACACCACTAAAAATCACCAAAATTAATATTGTTAAATTATTATATTATTTTAATCTCTTGTTTAATAGTCTTATTAATTTTTTACCATGAGTAATTATATGCATCAGAAACACATGAACTGAAAGCTATTATATAATACCATATTTTTTGTAAAACTCTTTTCCAGTTCTTCTAATTGATAATGGTATATTTTTTTCTTTGCCTATTTTTTTAAGTTCTTCATCAATCAAATTAAGTATCATCTCTTTATCTATATTTCTAAGTACTGCATTTTCATGAGCACGTAATAATACGTATGGATATCCTCTACCCTTAGCTCGTCTAGAAAGTGATGCTTGCGCAGCTACACTAAGATGGATATCATCAATGTATGATATAGCCCAATTAGGCATTTCAACGCGCATTATTTCATTATCATCAACTTTAATGTAAAAACCCTTAATATTAAGATTCCTATTATGTTCTAAGATAAGATTGTGCACCTGGAATATGGGACTTCGTTCATAAATTTTTAGTCGCTTTAAAAAGAGATTCTTATCACTAATCATATTATATTTCAAACATGGAGCATCATCACCTTTTTCAACTATGCATCTATAACAAGATGGTTCTGAAGCACAAATAACTCCTCTAACTAATACATTAAGTAAACCTCTGCTTAATGAATGATATACACCTATAGGTATTATGTTGAGTTTTTTCATGTCATCAAGAAAACGTCTCATACTCTCTACAAGTAGCTCTTGATCATCTGTAGAATAATTCCCAGCATACAGCATTGATAATGAACCATCATAAAAGAGAAACATTGGTTTATCTCTATTTATTTCATATGCAATTTTTTCCATTAAGCTCTCTATTAACTCAAATTGCCAAACTTCTAAATCAACATCTCTCATAATACGTCCTATTACTTTTTGTGAACCGCGTTTAACAAAAAGTTCTTTGCCAATCTTTAACTCAATAATATTCTCAATCCGATATCCTCCAGTAATAATCTGAGGTGCATATATAAAAACCGCAATATTCATTAGTGATATTAATGGTTTTATATGGGGATCGGGTTTTATCCAACTAGAATCCACACCCATTATTATATTTCGTGTTCTTGCTTCATTAGATTCAGGATTAATTTTTGGTGATAAAGTTAAATTAAGTGGTTCTAGTGGTATATCAACCTCTTTAAGAACTGTTAGTGTAGAAGGATCATTTTTAACTATATCTGCAATTTTATTAAAATCCGCATCAAAAAGCTTATAAGAATTTAACTCATTTACAACCTCATCATAATCCATTAGATCGTTTAATATTAATTCAATTTTTTCCCTAATCTGTTTTCCTATATTGGCCATTAATGCAAGTTTGCCCTGTCCATACATTATCTTTCATTATTTAATTATAAGAAGAAATATAAAAAGACTAACTATTGATTATTTAAAGATTTATTGATTATGATGATTTTTTAATCTTTAATTCACTTAATTGTTTTATCATTTCAGAAACTACTTCTATAGCGTCACCTACTATTCCATAATCAGCGGCTTGGAAAATACGCGCTTCAGGATCTTTATTGATAGCAACTATTAATGATGATTGTTGCATACCAGCTAAATGTTGAACCGCTCCTGATATGCCAATAGCTATATAAAGTTTTGGTCTAACAGTTTTTCCTGTTTGTCCAACTTGTCTATCTTTAGGTATCCAACCCATATCTACAACCTTTCTAGACGCGCCCATGCCTGCATTAAGTAATTTAGCTAATTCTTCAACAAGTTTAAAATTCTCTGGCTTACCTAATCCATAACCTCCAGATACAACAATTTTAGCTTTGTCAGGCAATGGTATGTGACTTTCCTCTTTTTTAGGTATGAATTCAATCATCCGAGCTCCCGGATTAACTTTGTCAAGGTCAACTTTTGCACGTATTATTTCAGCCTTATGTCCATTAATTTTTGGTGGTATTTCAAATACTCCTGGTCTAGCAGAAGCCATTTGAGGTCTATGCTTCTTGCATAATATATGTGCAAGAATCGTATGACCAAAAGCTGGTCTTATCATATCAATATTACCATCTGGAAGTACTTGAAAATCAGTACAATCAGCAGCTAAACCAGTTTCTATAAGTGAATGTAATCGACCACCCAATTCTCTTCCATTTTTTGTAGCCGCAAAAAATACTGCTTCAGGCTTATAAGTATTAATAAGTTGTGCTAACGCTTCAACATACAATTCTGGTGAGTAATCTTTAAGTTTTGGATGCTCAGCAACATATATCTTGTCTAAAGGATATTCAATTACTTCATCAATTAAATTCTCATTTCCATAATGTAATAATACTCCAGCTAAGTGAACTCCCCTTTTATCAGCTAATTCTCTTGTTTTGCTAATAAGTTGAAGTGAAGGTTCACGTACATGACCATTTCTATGTTCAAGAAAAACCCAAATTCCTTTATATTGTGATATGTCACCTATCATGAAGAACACCTCTTATGCATCAACCTCAATTATACCATCTTTAATTAAATAATCAATCAATTGTTTCACACTTTCTTTCACATCACCAGATAATATTATATTCTTTCTTTTGGGTAAGATTACATTATCTATTTTACTCACTATAGTTGGTGAACCTGCTAATCCTATTTTAGTTATGTCTAATTTTAAATAATCAGCATTCCATTCAATAATAACGCCAGCACGCTTAGCCTTAAGCATACCAGTTAAGGTTGGTTGTCTCGGAATGTTGGAACCAAAATTTACAGTAATTACTGCTGGTAACGTAGACTCCCAGATCTCATATCCATCCTCAACAACACGTTTGGCAATAACTTTATTATCCTTCAATTCTACATGTGAAACATATGTAATTTGTGGTAAATTAAGATGACCTGCAACCCCTGGTCCAACATGTCCAGTAGAACTATCAGTAGTTTCTTCACCAAAAAGTATTAGATCATACTTGCCAAATTCTTCGCCAATCCTTTTTATTCCTTCACTTAAAGTATAAGCCGTCGCAGCTGTGTCAGCACCTGCCATTCTTCTATCAGTCAATAATATAGCCCTATCAGCACCCATACCGATTGCTTTTTCTAGTGATTTTCTAAAGAATGGAGGTCCCATAGTAAGTACTATCACTTCACCACCATGCTTCTCTTTCAATTGTAAGGCTATTTCTAAAGCATTCAAATCAGGTGGATTAATATCACTCTCAACACCACTTCTTATTAATGTTCCGGTTTCTGGATTAATTTTAAGTTGATCAGCTCTTGGAACCTCTTTAATACATACTATAATTCGTACCACAGTTTATCCCAAACACATATAACATTAGCCAAATATATACTTAATTCTAGATTGTATATTCATTAATTAAACTAATTGCTAATAATTTTTAACTAAAATATAAAATATTAATAGAACATAACATTAGAATAATAAATCTTCCTAATTTTAAATGATTACGTGAACTCAGTAAGAACTCACGATTTAATCGTTGAATGAATTGTAAAAATTTAGTAGTGGAAGTAGTGTCAAACTTTTAAATCTGTAAAATACTTAATAAAATATGGAACCCTTTGATGTTGAAAAGCCAATTATTGGAGTTATACATTTACTGCCTCTTCCTGGTACACCCAGAGGGCAAAATTTTGATTTGGTCCTAAAAAGAGCTGTTTCGGAAGCATTAATTTTAGAAGAAGGTGGGGCTGATGGTTTAATAATTGAAAATTTTGGTGATTTACCATATGCAAAAGATGTTGCAGGGTATGAGACTGTAGCTTTTATGACAGCCATTATGAGAGAAATCTCTATGTCAGTTTCTTTACCTTTAGGAATTAATGTATTAAGAAATTGTGTAGAGGCAGCAATAGCAGTAGCGGCGGCTGCTGGCGGAAAATTTATAAGAGCTAATATATGGATGGGAGCATACTTAACTGACCAAGGATTAATCGAAGGTAAAGCATACAGTGCTCTTAGGTTTCGTAAAATGTTAGGGGCTGATCATATTAAAGTTTTTGCGGATATACGTGTAAAACATGCTCATCCAATAGTCCCCATTAGTATTGAAGATGAAGTAAAAGATAATATAGAAAGAGGCTTAGCAGACGCATTAATAGTAACAGGAAATAGAACAGGACAACCTCCAGCAGCGGATTATGTATTGAATGTAAAAAAGATTGCAGGTAATATTCCAGTTCTTATTGGTAGTGGCCTTAATACGAATAACGCTAAAGAGTTGCTTAGCATAGCTGATGGTGCGATAGTAGGCACATTCTTTAAGATTGATGGTATAGTAACAAATCCGATTGATATAAAAAGGGTACGTGCATTAATGACTATTGTAAAAGAAATGCGAAAAACTAAACAGAAATGATATTTTCATATTTTTATATAATTCTTCTCATAACCTCTATTTTTTAATTCATTTCTTACGATTTCTACTGCTTTTACCATCACGATAAGTTTTTGATAAGCTATAGACCTTGGTTGAAGTTTTAATCCACAATCTGGATTAACATAAACTCGAGTTGGGCCCATTATTTCCACTGCTTTCCTAATAGCTTTTGCAACAGTCTCTACGTCTTCTATTCTTTTATTATGCACATCTATTACACCAAAACCAATTTCTTTTCCAGGACTTATCTTATTTAGGAGATCAATTTCTTTAAAATTCCTATTGGCAAATTCTAGCGCAAATTGACTTACCATTAATTCATCAAAATATGGAGCTAATCTTTTATACTCTCCATAACATACATGAAGTCCTATCTTCATTTTTAATCCCTCAACAGCCTTATTAATTGCTTGAACACCCCAATGAACTTCATCTTCATGTGTTGGGAGAGCTGGTTCATCAATTTGAACAAAAACATTACCTGCCTCTTGTAACATCTTTAACTCTTTATTAATAATTTTAGCCAACTCGAATGTTAATTCTTCTTTTGAACTATAGTATTCATTAAAACTCCATTCAGCGATTGTATAAGGACCAGTTATTGTCATTTTAACAACTTTCCTGCTTGAAACAGCCCTTAAAAATTTATATTCATCAACTATCATTGGTCCTCTATATTCAAGTGGTCCAATTACTGCTGGTTTTCTATAATATGCGTTTCCCCATACCCTAACTGGATCATAAAACTTAAATCCGCCAATACGCTCAGCAAAGAATTCAACCATTTCATCCCTCCTTTGTTCACCATCACTAGGTATGTCGATTCCAGCACGTTCTTGATCAGCTACTACAGTTACTACAGCATCATCAAAAGCTTCTTTTAAATCCTCTTCAGAAATACGTCCCCTTTTATAAGCTTTAATCATCTCTCTTAGCCATTTTGGTCTAGGATAACTTCCAATTACTGATGTTGGTAATATTGGTAGTTCATATTCCATTATATCACCCCCACCAACGACTTAGATAATATTCGTAACTTCTTAAAAGCTACACTTTCTGGAATAAAATCCATCATGGAACTTGGCGTGATAAAAAGATTTTTCGGATTCATTTTAATTATATCTTTTATTATACTTCTTAAAATCTTTACCCTTTCCATTTTTGTATTGCGTGAATCAATAAGACCAATTGCTAATGACAAATCCTTTATATCAAACTTTTTAAGAGATGTTAAAAACTCTTTGACAGATGTAAAATCTAAGCCTAAAACATCATAAAAATCTTTAAATTGTATTAAGTGAAATGCTGACCCAAAATAAGTCTGTACCCATAATGTTATATCTAAATTATCCCTAAGCATTGCTAATGTTGCTTTAAATACTTCTAAAGTAGGCGTATCAGTAACTTTTATTAAATATGGCTCATGCACCTCTATAACTTTTGCTCCTTCTTTTGCTAAAGAATAAACCTCTGTACTTAAAGCTGAGGCTAAATCTATTATAAGATTTTTTACTGATGTATAATATCTATTCTCTGACATGAGCCCAAACGTAAGCGGCCCTGGTATCATTGCATGAACGTTTAATCCAAACTCGCTAGCAATTTTTACAGTATTTTTATACCAATCAATCGTGACAGGATTTTCTAACTTGATTTGATTTTCTATCACAGGAATTCTATAATAGAAGTTATTATCAAAGAATCTGAATAATGGTCCTTGTTTAACCCCATGCATTGAGGAGGAAAATGGACTAAATAGATCATCCCATAAATAAAGACCATGAATAGTGTTATTTATACCCACACTCCTTAATCTAGAGAAAGATCTTTTCAAATATTCATTATATATTTCCTCAAATTCGTGTCTTTCTAGTTTACCCTCTCTAAATTTCACTAATACTCGTGAAAATTTAAATGGACGGGGTAACCCACCTATTAAAGCAGATTCTATTTTATTTGCCATACCCTCTAAAATGCATTACTAAAAAATAAGCTTTAGCTTCTAAGCATCTTAATAAACTCAATACCACCATCAAGATCCATTGGAGATGAAATTATTATACCATCATAAATTTTCTCAAGTTCATCTATTATATTACGGAATTCATCATATGACATAACAACATTATTAGGTATTTGTATACCAGCAAGTTGTGCAATCTCCTTTATGGCACTGGAGTTTTTTTCAGTAGGGACGATTAATGTAGCATAGATTTGTGGCATCCAACCATAAGCTTTAAGTACATTCATGAGATTTCTATGAAAGATTTTGGCATCTTCAGTTCTCAGCATAACTTGCGTTGCCATAAAGTCTGGTCTAGCACTCAATTTCTTTAAAAGCCTTTGAGGATCTAAAGGAGGCCCAGCAATCATACCCATCTTTAAAAATGATACTCTTTCATCAGACTTTCCCCACAAGACTAATTCCTCTGGCCAAGTATCACTTACTTCATTACCTTCACTAGGCTTATCCCCTCTAACCACTAAAATACCATAAACTCCTATTGCTGCACAACCATAAATAATACTTTTTAATGCTACCTTATTCATGTTAATAGTTTTTAAATGAATAATTGTTTTTACATCAAATTTTTGTAAAAGAAGTGATGCAAAAATGACACTTGGAATTCTTGGCATACCTAATGGAGTATCAGTAATATTAAATGCATCAACCAAATTAACTATAGACTCAATGCGTTTTAACATTTTTTCTACATTAGATCTAGGAGGTACTAATTCTAGACTGATGAACATAAGAATAAATCTATTTACCTTAATAAAAAAGTTATCTATTCATAAATGTGACAATAACATTTCAACTCTAAGGACACTAGATTCACAAAGAAAACACAAATCCTATACTCAAAGAGCAATAGAACATTACAATTACAAATCTCATGAACATGCACAAGACCAGAATATACATGTTTATAAATAATTTTTGATATGGCATGTATAGAATGGAACACATTAAATGGCCTCCACCTAAAAGAAGAATAACAGCTTACGTTCTTTTACCAGCCACATTTCTTAGAGAGATTCCCCATTTAAGGGAGAAAACACTGAGAGCATCAATGATTGCTAGGGCATTATCAATCTTTAGGATAGATCACTTAATAATATACAAAGATGTAAATGATGAAAAATGGAAGGATGATGCAAAATTACTTAAATTACTTTTAGAATATTTTAAAACACCCCCATATTTAAAGCGTCTTTTATTTAAAAAGCTTAATGAATTAAAGTACGTTGGTATAACTCCACCATTAAAAACTCCAAGTCATCCGGAACATGCTCTAGATTTTTCATCAAATTTTCGATTAGCATTAATACTTAAAAAAGGAGAAGAAATATTTGCTGAAGCAGGATTACCACATGTTATAAAAGTCAAAAGTAAGAAAAAATTACGTGATAAAGACCTCGTAACATTATTGATAAAACAGAATAAGAATGGCTTTATTGGAGAAGTTGTAGATTCAGTACCTCACTATTGGATCTATGATGTTTCTATAGAGAATGATTTGGCATCATTAATAAGAAAATTTCGTAAACCAAACAACCTTATAATTTCAACTTCCAGATATGGAGAAGATATTA